>JADKLW010000185.1_pt1 | contig 33146 bp, 32 predicted proteins | sample 8641881 | NCBI WGS metagenome assembly JADKLW01 (sample SAMN16272185, study PRJNA661076) | feces metagenome | isolation source: fecal sample from diarrhoea affected cattle B | host: Bos taurus | place: South Africa: Lokaleng Village, Mahikeng | collected 2019-09 | reverse complement strand
TCTTCGACGAAGCCCTTGGATTCGGATTGCTGGCTGGCGAAAGCCATTTGGGATGTGCCCGCGGCGACTGCCAGGGCGATAACGCTCCACTTCATCACGCTCATTGTGATTGCTCCTCGGTTTCAAAATGGATGCCTGCTTTAGCAGAGTAAAGAGGCATCTTATTCTTGCTGTTCGATTTCAAACCTGTCCTTACGACCCAACCCGAATGGGTCAGAGCAGGAGAATGTTTCCATAAGACTAATGTTGTAGCCGGGGAAACTGGCGGCGGCAAGCTTAACCCAGCCTTTTGGTTTTTTCCCCCTCTCTGTTTCAGACTTTGCTGACCTAAAGCAATAAGCGTGCTCAATCGCGCATTCGGCGATTCTGTGTGTTGTCAGTGCGGACGTCGATGGGGTGATCGCGCCAAAGCGGAGCGTGTTTGAGTCATCTGTGCGCTCGTCTGGTGCAAGCCGCATCGGGGCCCGTTGGAGTATTCTTCGCTCGACGATCCGGCGCGGCTGCGGCGTCGTGACTTTCCCGAAATGAACAGGAGTGCGGTTATGTTCGTTCTTGATTCCCGGTTGGAGCAGGACACCCTGCCGCTGGGTGATTTTCCGTTGTGCCGGCTGCTGCTGATGAATGACTCCAGCTACCCCTGGTTCATTCTCGTGCCTCGTCGCGAAGAGGTCAGCGAGCTGTTTCAGCTCGACGCCGCCGACCAGCAGTCGTTGTGGCGAGAAGCAACAGCGCTGGCCGAGACGCTGAAAGATACCTTTGGTGCCGACAAGATGAATATTGCGGCGCTCGGCAATATGGTCAGCCAGCTGCACATGCACGTCATTGCCCGTCGCCGGGACGATGCAGCCTGGCCTGCACCGGTTTGGGGTCATCATCCTGCCCAGCCTTATACCGACGAACAGGTTGCGGCTATCCGGCAGAAACTGAAGCTTGTATTGACGGACGAATTTCGTTTTGCGGAGTAGTGCAATGGAACTGGAACGGCGCATCGCCGATCTCGAGTCACGTCTGGCTTTTCAGGACGATACGATTCAAGCCCTGAATGATGTGCTGGTCGCGCAGCAGGCGGCTGTCCAGCGCCTGCAGGCACAGCTGAAGATGCTGGCCAGGCGTCAAGAGGATATGCAGAGCGGAATTGGAGTTGATGAGGATGAGGCGCCTCCGCCGCATTACTGAAGGCATATGCGGCAGAGGGTGGTGGGGTGGATCAGTGGCTGGTCTGCACTACATCTTCAGCCTGCAGCCCCTTGTCGCGCATCATGATGGTGAATTCCACGCGCTGGCCTTCCACCAGAATGCGATGGCCGTCGCCGCGAATGGCGCGGAAGTGGACGAACACATCGTCACCGCTGTCGCGTGAGATAAAGCCAAAACCCTTCGAGGTGTTGAACCACTTTACCGTTCCAGTCTCGCGGCCGGCGGAGGGTGCGGTTGTGCTCATAGGTGCAGTTTTTGTATGTGCCGTTGTTGGCTGGCTGTGGCGAACCGGGTGCGCCGTGCCTCTTTGTGCGGTAGCCAGGTGCAGTACAACGGCAATAACGGCTGGCAGCAGGCTGACGAGTGTGGCCGGCTGCCCCGCAATGGCGGCGATAGGAACCAGTAGCACCAGAGCCTGGATCGCAGCAGCGGCTATCAGGAGTGCGGATACAATAAGGATGATCGGGCGGTTGCGATCATTGCTGGGCTGCGTAATCGAGGCGAACTGTGCATTCAGCAGGCCCAGCAGCAACAGGCAAAGCGCCTCGGGATGTACCAAGGGCGACAAGCCGCTGGAAAGACTGGGGACGAATGACAGCACAAGGGCGGCAACGCCCGTCAATACATGAACGATCTTAAGCATTGTTATGACTCACAGTTGAATAGCACGATAGAAAAAGCGACAGAAACCGGGCAGGGGAGATAGGCAGACAGACGAGATAATCGTTTGCCTGGTTTTGAGGCCCAGGCTGCGACGCGGACGTATTTAACAGCAAAGGAGGCCGCTGCTCAAATCGCACGACTGATGAGTGGGGTGTTCGGATTGAGGCGGGCGGATAGGCCTTGTCGAGAGCAGGACATTGCCGACAGTCTTAAAGGAGCCCTGGGCAGTCGTTTGCACAACTGCCCAGGATGGACAGGGTGAAGCTTTAGGCGGCCAGCAGGCTGCGCAGCATCCATGCGGTTTTTTCGTGAATCTGCATGCGCTGGGTCAGAAGGTCTGCAGTCGGCTCGTCGCTCACTTTTTCCAGCAGGGGGAAGATGCCGCGTGCAGTGCGCACAACGGCTTCCTGGCCTTCTACCAGAAGCCTGATCATTTCATCGGCAGAGGGAACGCCTTCTTGCTCCTTTATGGAAGAAAGCTTGGCGTACGCGGCATAGGTGCCGGGAGCAGGGAAGCCCAGAGCGCGAATTCGCTCGGCAATCTCATCCACGGCCAGGGCCAGTTCGGTGTACTGCGTCTCGAACATGGTGTGCAGGGTGTTGAACATCGGGCCTGTCACGTTCCAGTGAAAGTTGTGGGTTTTCAGGTACAGCGTGTAGGTGTCCGCGAGCAGACGGGACAGGCCTTCTGCAATGGCGGCGCGATCCTGTTCGGCAATACCGATGTCGATTTTCATGATTTTCTCCCGGTTGATGAAGTGGCTTGTAGTTATGCCAGAAAACACGGACTGCTGCATGCGCCCGTAGCGAGTTCGTTCTTTGGAAGCTCCGTGAGTAAAACGGTTTCATTTTCTTGAGCATGCTCCCAGCAGGGTATGGCAGTCGTCAGCGGCTGCGTCGAAGCAATTATGTGGATATAATCCCGCGCTTGTGCCTGGCGACCCGCTTTGTCTGTGAGTGACGCCAGCGCTTGATCGCGATTGCCTGCATCAGCCTGTATAGCGATGAATGCAGTTCGACAGGATGTTTGTGCGGTGTCCTGTGCCCAGTCGCACCCCGCGCGACCCGATGAATTTTCAAGATACGAGAAGCGAACTCCACCATGATGCGCAGCCACTATTGCGGCCAGTTGAACGAAAGCCTGGACGGCCAGGAAATCACTCTTTGCGGTTGGGTCCATCGCCGCCGCGATCACGGCGGGGTCATCTTCCTTGACGTGCGTGATCGCGAAGGCATGGCTCAGGTGGTATTCGATCCCGACCGCGCCGAGACTTTCGCCGCCGCCGACCGTGTGCGCAGCGAGTATGTGGTCAAGATCACCGGCAAGGTGCGTCTGCGCCCGGAAGGTGCACGCAACCCGAACATGGCGTCCGGTGCCATCGAAGTGCTGGGTTACGAGCTGGAAGTGCTGAACGAGGCGGAAACGCCACCGTTCCCGCTCAACGAATACAGCGATGTGGGTGAGGAAACCCGCCTGCGCTACCGCTTCATCGATCTGCGTCGCCCTGAAATGGCCGAGAAGCTCAAGCTGCGCTCGCGCATCACCACCAGCATCCGTCGCTACCTGGATGAAAACGGCTTTCTCGACGTTGAAACGCCGATTCTGGGTCGACCAACGCCGGAAGGCGCGCGCGATTATCTGGTGCCTAGCCGTACCCATGCCGGAAATTTCTTTGCCCTGCCGCAGTCGCCTCAGCTGTTCAAGCAGCTGCTGATGGTTGCCGGCTTCGATCGCTACTACCAGATTGCCAAGTGCTTCCGCGACGAAGACCTGCGTGCCGACCGTCAGCCGGAGTTCACCCAGATCGACATTGAAACCAGCTTCCTCGACGAGTCCGACATCATCGGTATCACCGAAGGCATGGTGCGCAAGCTGTTCAAGGAAGTGCTGGGCGTCGAGTTCGGCGAATTCCCGCACATGCCGTTCGAAGAGGCCATGCGCCGCTACGGTTCGGACAAGCCGGATCTGCGCATTCCGATGGAGCTGGTCGACGTTGAGGATCAGCTCAAGGACGTTGAATTCAAGGTCTTCGCCGGCCCAGCCAACGATCCCAAGTGCCGTGTCGCCGCGCTGCGCGTGCCGGGCGGGGCAAGCATGCCGCGCAAGCAGATCGACGACTACACCAAGTTTGTCGGTATCTACGGCGCCAAGGGGTTGGCCTATATCAAGGTCAACGAGCGCGCCAAGGGCGTTGAGGGGCTGCAGTCGCCCATCGTCAAGAACATCCCGGAAGCCAACCTCAATGCGATCCTTGATCGCGTGGGTGCGGTGGACGGCGATATCGTCTTCTTCGGGGCGGACAAGGCCAAGATCGTTTCCGAAGCGCTGGGTGCGCTGCGCATCAAGCTGGGTCATGACTTGAACCTGCTGACCTGTGAGTGGGCGCCGATGTGGGTCGTTGATTTCCCAATGTTCGAGGAAAATGACGATGGTTCGCTGTCGGCATTGCACCACCCCTTCACTGCACCCAAGTGCAGCCCTGAGGAACTGGAAGCCAACCCGGCCGGTGCGCTGTCGCGCGCCTACGACATGGTGCTAAATGGCACCGAGTTGGGCGGTGGCTCCATCCGCATCCACCGCAAGGACATGCAGCAGACCGTGTTCCGTATTCTCGGCATCGACGAAGCTGAGCAGAACGAGAAGTTCGGATTCCTGCTCGATGCGCTTAAGTACGGCGCGCCGCCGCACGGCGGTCTCGCCTTTGGCCTGGATCGTCTGGTGATGCTGATGACTGGCGCGCAATCGATTCGTGAAGTGATCGCCTTCCCGAAAACCCAGAGCGCGGCGGACGTCATGACCCAGGCGCCGGGTGCGGTGGATGCCAAGGCACTGCGTGAGTTGCATATTCGCCTGCGCGAGCAGCCGAAAGCCGAATAACGGCTAAGCCGGAGCCCAGGGAAACCTGGGCTTCTGCGTTAAAGCTAGAAGAAAAGTTGATCAAAGAGGGAGGCAGTTATGGCTGGTCATTCCAAATGGGCCAACATCAAGCACCGCAAGGGGCGTCAGGACGCCAAGCGCGGCAAGATTTTCACCAAGCTCATTCGTGAGTTGACCGTTGCCGCCAAAAGCGGCGCAATTCCGGCGGACAACCCGCGGCTGCGCCTGGCGGTGGACAAGGCGCTGGTCGCCAATATGTCGCGTGATGTAATCGACCGCGCCATCGCCCGCGGCGCCGGAAACAATGAGGCTGACAACGTCGTCGAGCTGAGCTACGAAGGTTACGCGCCCAGTGGCGTGGCGATCATCGTCGAGGCCATGACCGACAACCGTAACCGCACTGCGGCGGAGGTGCGTCATGCTTTCAACAAGCACGGCGGTAATCTGGGGACCGACGGTTCAGTTGCCTACATGTTCGACCGCAAGGGTCAGATCAGCTTTGCCGCCGGTGTGGATGAAGATGCGCTGATGGAAGCGGCATTGGAGGCGGGCGCCGACGACGTGGAGATGGGCGAGGACGGATCGGCGCTGGTTTCGACCAGCTTCGCCGAATTCCATGCGGTCAACGAAGCGCTGAGCGCCGCCGGTTTCAGGGGTGAGGAAGCGGAGGTCGCCATGATCCCTTCGATTGCCGCACCGCTCACCGATCTGGAAACCGCGCAGAAGGTGCTGCGCCTGATCGACGCGCTGGAAGATCTGGACGACGTGCAGAACGTCTACCACAACGCGGAAATCCCGGACGAGATCCTGGAGCAGTTGGACTGACGCTTCGCTGAAAGCCGAAGCCGGAAGCATCCAGGTGCTTCCGGCTTTTTGTTTTCCGCTTTATAGCGGCCGAACTTATTTGGCCAAGGGCTCAAGAAGGCGAACAAGTTCGATCTACAAATTCTGTGGCGAGCACGAAGTGATGTGGCTAGCCGCCGCGACATGAGCTCCCTATACTTGCTGCTGGATAAATAGACAGTACGGCGAACGCATGACGCTCATCCTTGGTATAGACCCCGGTTCCCGAATCACGGGTTACGGTGTGGTGCGCGATACCGGTCGTACCTGCGAATATGTGGCATCAGGTTGCATTCGTACCGGAAGCGGTGACTTGCCTGATCGGTTGCGAGCGGTGTTTGCCGGTGTCAGCGAAGTGATTCGCCTGCATGGCCCGGTGACCATGGGCATTGAACAGGTATTCATGGCGCGCAATGCCGATTCTGCACTCAAGCTCGGCCAGGCGCGAGGTGCTGCAATTGTGGCGGCTGCCGAGCAAGGGCTGGAGATCGCTGAGTACACTGCAACCCAGGTCAAGCAGGCGATTGCAGGAACTGGCGGTGCCGACAAGGAGCAGGTTCAGATGATGGTGATGCACCTGCTCAAACTGGTGAAAAAACCGCAGATCGATGCCTCCGACGCACTGGCGATTGCCTTGTGTCATGCGCACCATCGGCAGAGCCTTATCCCGCATGGCCTGGCCGGCGCCAAGCGCAGGGCAGGCCGGCTGCGCCTCTGAAGCAGACAGCGAAGCGGGTTGGCAGGAATTCAGGCTGAGTGACAGTCGATCATTCAGCCAAGAGAGGATGAAATACCGTGATTGGACGTTTGCGCGGCACCCTGGCGGAGAAACAGCCGCCGCATCTGATGCTGGATGTGAATGGCGTTGGCTACGAAGTCGAAGTACCGATGACCACTCTTTATCGTCTGCCCGCCGTGGGCGAGCCGGTCACGTTGCATACGCACCTGGTCGTGCGTGAGGATGCTCAGCTGCTGTATGGCTTTGCAGAAAAGCGCGACCGCGAACTGTTTCGCGAGCTGATCCGCCTCAATGGCGTTGGCCCCAAACTGGCGCTGGCATTGATGTCCGGGCTTGAAGTGGACGAGCTGGTGCGTTGCGTTCAGGCGCAGGATACCTCCGTGCTGGTGAGGATTCCCGGTGTTGGCAAGAAGACTGCCGAGCGACTGCTGGTCGAACTCAAGGATCGCTTCAAGGCTTGGGAGCACATGCCGTCCATCGCCCCTCTGATGGGGGAACCCAGGGCGAATACGACAGTCTCAAGCGCCGAGAATGACGCCGTCAGTGCGCTGATTTCCCTTGGGTTCAAGCCGCAAGAGGCCAGTCGTGCCGTATCCGCCGTACAGGAAGACGATTTGAGCAGTGAAGATCTGATTCGCCGCGCCCTGAAGGGAATGGTGTAAGCCCATGATCGAAGCCGATCGTCTGATTACCGCCACCGGTCGCGACCGTGATGAGCAACTTGACCGTGCCATTCGCCCACTGAGTCTGGCCGAATACATTGGCCAGCCGGTCGTGCGCGAGCAGATGGACCTGTTTATCCGCGCTGCGCGTGGACGCAGCGAAGCGCTTGATCACACCCTGATATTCGGCCCCCCAGGTCTGGGCAAGACCACCCTGGCCAATATCCTGGCTCAGGAGATGGGCGTTTCGATCAAAAGCACATCCGGTCCGGTGCTTGAGCGTCCTGGTGATCTTGCCGCACTGCTGACCAATCTTGAGGCAGGTGATGTGCTCTTCGTCGATGAAATCCATCGACTCTCGCCCATCGTCGAGGAAGTGCTATATCCGGCGATGGAGGATTTCCAGCTGGACATCATGATCGGCGAGGGTCCTGCAGCGCGCTCGATCAAGCTCGACCTGCCACCTTTTACTCTCGTGGGTGCCACCACCCGTGCGGGTATGCTGACCAATCCGCTGCGTGATCGCTTCGGGATCGTGCAGCGTCTTGAGTTCTATTCCACTGCCGATCTGGCGACCATCGTCAGTCGCTCCGCCGGCATTCTCGGTCTAACCATCGAGCCCGAAGGCGCATTCGAGATCGCCCGTCGTGCGCGGGGCACGCCGCGAATAGCCAACCGCCTGTTGCGACGGGTGCGTGATTTTGCGGAGGTTCGCAGCAATGGTGAAATCACCCGGGCGACGGCTGACCTGGCGCTGAACATGCTGGATGTGGACGAGCGTGGTCTGGATCACCAGGACCGGCGCTTGCTGCTGACCCTGATCGAGAAGTTCGACGGCGGTCCGGTAGGTGTCGACAGCCTGGCGGCTGCCATCAGTGAAGAGCGCCACACCATCGAAGATGTGCTGGAGCCCTATCTGATCCAGCAGGGCTACATCATGCGTACGCCTCGCGGGCGTGTGGTCACCCGTCATGCTTATCTGCACTTCGGTCTGAACCTGCCGAAACGGCTGGGCGATTCGCCAGTAGCAGACCTCTTCGACGGCGACACAATGTGATGAAAATATTCTTGTTTCACCCAATTGGAATTTGCAGTGTCTGGCACTAGTATGCGCGCGGAATCACCTGTTCAGCCGTTCACCCATCGTTGTCGCGTCTATTACGAGGACACCGATGCAGGCGGCATCGTTTATTACGTCAATTACCTCAAATTCATGGAGCGGGCCCGTACCGAACGGTTGCGCAGCCTGGGTTTTGCCCAGTCGCAGCTGGCGGGTGAGGACCTCCTGTTCGTTGTGCATTCCAGCGAGGCGCGCTATCACGCCCCCGCGCGACTGGATGACGAGCTGCTGGTGACAGCCGAAGTGGTTGATATAAAGCGCGCAAGCCTGCGTTTCAGGCAGCAAGTGAGGCGTGCGAAGGATGATCGACTGCTCTGTGAGGGGCAGTTTCTGGTGGCCTGTGTACGCGCCGAGAGTTTGAAACCCCGTCCTATTCCCGAAGCGCTGCGTTCAGCCTTCGCCGGGTCGGGTCTACCCCCTGCAGGAGAGTAAGCGTGGAACCCAACGTCGATCATATGTCCATGTGGAGCCTGATCAGCAATGCCAGCTTTGTGGTTCAGCTGGTCATGCTGATCCTGGTGGCGGCTTCGGTGATGTCCTGGATTATCATCTTCCAGCGCGGCAACATGATCCGGGCTGCCAAGCGGTCACTGGACACCTTCGAGGAACGCTTCTGGTCGGGTATCGATCTGTCCAAACTGTACCGTCAGGCTGGCAGCAACCCCGACCCGGACTCAGGTGTCGAACAGATCTTCCGTGCCGGTTTCAAGGAGTTTTCCCGCCTGCGTCAGCAGCCAGGGGTTGATCCCGACGCGGTGATGGACGCGGTAAACCGGGCCATGCGCGTCGCCATTTCCCGTGAAGAGGAAAAGCTTGAGCAAAGCCTGCCGTTCCTGGCTACGGTCGGCTCCACCAGCCCCTATATAGGCCTCTTCGGCACGGTCTGGGGCATCATGAATTCCTTCAGAGGCTTGGCGCAGGTCCAGCAGGCTACCTTGGCCACTGTCGCACCGGGTATCGCTGAAGCGCTGATTGCTACGGCCATCGGCCTGTTCGCGGCGATTCCGGCGGTTATCGCCTACAACCGTTTCTCGGCGCGCAGCGAAATGCTCATCGCTCGCTACTACACCTTTGCCGACGAGTTCCAGGCGATTCTCCATCGCAAAGTTCACACCACCGAAGATTGAGGCCACAGGCCATGGCCAGAATTCGCAATAGACGCAAGCCGGTTTCCGAGATGAACGTGGTGCCTTACATCGATGTGATGCTGGTGCTCCTGGTGATTTTCATGGTGACCGCGCCAATGCTCAATCAAGGCGTCAAGGTCGATCTGCCTCAGGTCAGCAGCGAAGTGCTGCCCCAGGACAATGATGCCCAGGTACTGACCATTTCGATCAAGGCCGACAAGACCTACTTCTGGAACATGGGCAGTGAAGTCGATACCGAAACGGTTCAGGACCAGGCGCTGACGCTGGAGGAAATGACCACGGCAGTGACGGCGATCATGAATCAGAACCGCAGCCAGGGTAAGCAGGTGCAGGTGTTCGTACGTGGCGACAAGTCTGTGGACTACGGCTCGGTAATGTCAGCCATGGGCGGACTGCAGGAAGCAGGTGTCGGCAACGTCGGTCTGATTACCGAGGCGCCTTGATGCGACAGCCTGATCGTTCGCGCTCGGAGAGCTATTACTGGCCCACCATTCTGGCGGTGGGCCTGCACGTCATCATTTTCGGTATGTTGTTCGTCAGCTTTGCAATGACGCCGGAGCTGCCGCCGTCCAAGCCGATTGTTCAGGCGACCTTGTACCAACTCAAATCGCAGAGTCAGGCGACGACCCAGACCAACCAGAAAATCGCGGGCGAAGCGCAGAAGACCTCTGCCAAGCAGTACGAAGCCGAGCAGATGGAGCAGCGCAAGGTCGAGCAAGAGAAGCAGCTGGCCGCGCGGGCTGCGGAACAAAAGAAGGCCGAGGATGCTCGAAAGGCCGAAGCAGCCAAGGCTGACGCAGCGAAGAAGACTGCGGATGCAAAAAAGGCTGAAGAAGCCAAAAAAATAGCTGAACAGAAAAAGCAGGCGGAAGTCGCCAAAAAAGCAGCCGATGAGGCCGCGAAGAAGAAAGCGGCAGAGGAAGCCAAAAAGAAAGCCGCTGCCGAGGCTGCCAAGAAAAAGGCGGCTGAAGAGGCGAAGAAAAAGGCTGCCGCCGAAGCCGCGAAGAAAAAGGCAGCGGCTGAAGCTGCTCGCAAGGCTGTAGAAGACAAGAAGGCGCAGGCGCTGGCCGAGCTGCTGTCGGAAGATACCCAACGGCAACAAGCCATGGCTGATACCCAGGGTGATCAAGTGGCCGGTGACTTTGATGACCTGATCCGTATGCGCGCGGCGGAAGGCTGGACCCGACCGCCATCGGCACGCAATAACATGTCGGTAGCGTTGCGGGTCAATATGCTGCCCGATGGCACCATCACCGCCGTGACGGTATCGCGTTCCAGCGGAGATGCGCCTTTCGATAATTCCGCAGTGGCTGCGGTAAAGAATATTGGTCGGCTGACCGAGATGCAGGGATTGTCTGCGCAGGATTTTCAGCCGTACCGCTCGTTCACGATGACATTTACGCCTGAGGATCTTGCGTTGTGATCAACTACCTTCGAGGTTTTATCGTCCTTTCCCTGTTGATGATGGGCAGTGCCATTGCGCAGGAAAAGAACATTGTGGTTACCAGTGGTACTGACCGTGCGATCCCCATCGCCGTCGTGCCCTTCGGCTGGCAGGGCGGCAGCGTGTTGCCGGACGACATGGCCGAGATCATCGGCAACGACATGCGCAACACCGGTGTTTTCCAGCCCATTCCCAAGCAGAACATGATCAGCCTGCCGACCCGCGGCAGCGAGATCATCTTCCGTGACTGGAAGGCGCTGGGCGCGCAGTACGTAATGGTGGGCAATATCGAGCCATCAGGCGGCAAGTTGCAGATTCGCTATGAGGTTTTCAACGTCACCACCGAGCAGCAGGTCATGAACGGTACGGTGGGTGGTGCTCAGGATCAGATTCGCGACATGGCCCATTTTGCCGCGGATCAGGCGTTCGAGAAACTTACCGGGATCAAGGGGGCGTTTTCTACCCGCCTGCTTTATGTGACAGCCGAGCGTCTCGGTAGCGCCAATACCCGCTACACGCTGCAGCGCTCTGATTACGACGGGGCACGTGCTGTGACACTGCTGCAGTCCCGCGAGCCGATTCTGTCGCCGCGCTACTCGCCGGATGGTCGCCGCATCGCCTATGTGTCGTTCGAGCAGAAGCGTCCGCGCATCTTCATTCAGCACGTCGATACCGGTCGGCGCGAGCAGGTCACCAATTTCGAAGGGCTCAATGGCGCACCCGCGTTTTCCCCCGATGGCAACCGCCTGGCATTTGTACTGTCCAAGGACGGCAACCCTGAAATCTACGTGATGGACCTCAATTCACGTCAGTTGCAGCGGTTGACCAACCATTACGCCATTGATACGGAGCCTTTCTGGGGTGCCGATGGGCAGACCATCTATTTCACTTCTGATCGCGCCGGTAAGCCGCAGATCTATAAGCAGCGTCTGGGTGGCAACAATGCCGAGCGGGTGACCTTCGTAGGGAACTACAACGCGAACCCGAAGCTTTCGGCGGATGAAAAGACGCTGGTGATGATTCATCGCCAGGAGGGCTACACCAATTTCAAGGTGGCGGCACAGGACCTGCAGCGCGGCAATTTGCGACTACTCTCTGATACAAGTTTAGATGAGTCGCCCACTGTTGCGCCTAATGGCACCATGCTAATCTATGCGACCCGCCAGCAGGGCCGGGGAGTCTTGATGCTCGTATCAATCAATGGTCGAGTTAGGCTCCCGCTTCCTACTGCTCAAGGCGAAGTCCGTGAGCCATCGTGGTCCCCTTACCTGAACTGATGCGGTATCAACGCTTAACCTAACCAAAAACACACCTGGGGTTGTTACACATGGAAATGCTGAAATTCGGTAAGTTTGCTGCTCTGGCTCTGGCCATGGCCGTTGCTGTTGGTTGTTCGTCCAAAGGTGGCGATGACTCCGGCGAAGGTTCTGCCATCGATCCTAACGCTGGTTACGGCGCTGATAGCGGTGCGGTAGACGGCAGCATGAGCGAAGAAGCTGCTCTGCGCGCCATCACCACCTTCTACTTCGAGTACGACAGCTCCGACCTGAAGCCGGAAGCCATGCGCGCTCTGGACGTTCACGCCAAGGACCTGCAGTCCGCCGGCAACCGTGTCGTCCTGGAAGGCCACACTGACGAGCGCGGCACGCGCGAGTACAACATGGCTCTGGGTGAGCGTCGTTCCAAGGCCGTTCAGCGCTACCTGGTTCTGCAGGGTGTGTCTCCTGCACAGCTGGAACTGGTTTCCTACGGCGAAGAGCGTCCGGTTGCCATGGGCAACGACGAGCAGTCCTGGGCTCAGAACCGTCGCGTAGAACTGCGCAAGTAATAAGCCATGCTCAAACACCACCATGCTCTGATTCTTTTCACACTTGGGCTGCCGCTTGTTGCGACGGCTCAGGTGCCGATTGTGGAATATGACTCGCGCAGCGGAAATGCTGCGACTGAGCCGGGTTATTCTGCCGGGTCGGGGGCTGGTGGTGCCTATGCCGGAGGCGGGGCGGTCGCTCCGTCTTCAGCGCAGGGCATGCTCTTCGTGCAGCTGCAGCAGATGCAGGAAGAGATAGCGCAACTGCGTGGCATGCTCGAAGTGCAGCAGAATGATATCCAGCGCTTGCAACAGGAAGGCCTGGAGCGTTACCAAGATCTGGACCGCCGTTTGTCGCAGGGTGCGGCAGGTGGGCAGGCCAATCAGAATTCTTCAACCGTCAGCGCCAATAATAATGCCGGCGGAACAAGCCAGGCTCCTGCTGGAGCTTCGGCACAAGAGTCGGCGAGTGCTGACCCTGAAAAAGAAAAGCTCTATTACGACGCAGCTTTTGATCTGATCAAGGCCAAGGATTTCGACAAGGCCAGTCAGGCTTTTGCCGCGTTTCTGCGCAGATATCCTCAAAGTATCTATGCAGGCAATGCGCAGTACTGGCTGGGTGAAGTGAACCTTGCCAATGGCGATCTGCAGGCTGCTGGTCAGGCTTTTGCCAAGGTCAGTCAGGTATATCCGCAGCACAGCAAGGTACCTGATTCGCTATACAAGCTTGCCGATGTCGAGCTGCGACTGGGCAACCGTGACAAGGCCAACGGGATCTACCGTCAGGTTGTCGCCGATTACCCGAACAGTTCGGCTGCGCAGTTGGCCCAGCGTCAATTGAATCGATAGTCAATGAATGGCACGGCTGACAGAACCCGCCCAACAGCGGGTTTTTTCGTTAGAATCGCTGCCCCCTTTACCCGCAACGGAGGCGGACGGCCTGTTTAGCCGTTACGCCCGTGGCTGATATGCACCATACCCTGCGAATAACCGAGATTTTCTACTCGTTGCAGGGGGAAGCGCGCACAAGTGGATTGCCCACAGTGTTCGTTCGCCTGACCGGCTGCCCCCTGCGCTGTCAATATTGCGATTCCGCTTACGCGTTTAGCGGCGGCGAGATCATGTCGCTCGATACAATTCTGGAGCGCGTTGCATCCTACAATCCTCGCTATATCTGCGTGACCGGCGGTGAGCCACTTGCCCAGCCGGGCTGTGTGCCGTTGCTGCAGCAGTTGTGTGATGCCGGTTATGAGGTGTCGCTTGAAACCAGCGGTGCGATGGATATTTCCGCAGTCGATGAGCGCGTGAGTCGGGTCGTCGATCTGAAAACGCCGGGTTCGGCTGAAGTGGGGCGCAATCTCTACGAGAACATCAACTGGCTGACCCCCAATGACCAGGTGAAGTTTGTCATCTGCTCACGGGAAGACTACGACTGGGCTGTGTCCAAGCTGATCGAGTATCGACTGGATGCACGTGCGGGCGAAGTGCTGTTCTCGCCCAGTCATGGTCAGGTTGATGCGCGAGCGCTGGCTGACTGGATAGTCGGTGACAACCTCCCGGTGCGCTTGCAGCTCCAGCTGCACAAGATTCTCTGGAACGATGCTCCCGGACACTGATTACTCAGCGTTCACCGTCGATCGCCTGTGCGAAGGTAATAGTAATGACTGAAAAGAAAGCCGTAATCCTGCTCTCGGGCGGGCTCGATTCCGCGACAGTGGTTGCCATGGCCAAGGCTCAGGGCTATGCCTGCTACAGCATGAGTTTCGATTATGGTCAGCGGCACCGTGCAGAGCTGCATGCAGCCGAGCGGGTTGCCCGTCAGCTGGGCGTGGTCGAGCACAAGGTGATCGGCATGAATCTCAACGGCATTGGGGGCTCGGCGCTCACCGACAGCAGTATTGATGTGCCCGAGGAGCAGGCAAGTGGAATCCCCGTGACCTACGTGCCGGCTCGCAACACGCTGTTTCTTTCTCTGGCGCTGGGCTGGGCTGAAGTGCTGGGTGCCCGAGATATCTTCATTGGTGTGAATGCTGTCGACTACTCGGGCTACCCCGATTGCCGTCCGGAGTTCATCGAGGCCTTTGAGCGACTGGCCAACCTTGCTACCCGGGCGGGAGTCGAGGGGCAGGGCTTCAGTATTCGTGCGCCCCTGCAGAATCTGAGCAAGGCGCAGATTATCCAGGAAGGTATTCGCCTGGGTGTTGATTACGCAATGACAGTGTCCTGCTATCAGGCCGATGACATGGGGCGTGCCTGTGGCAAATGCGACAGCTGCCGTTTGCGTGCGACCGGCTTCGAGGCAGCGGGGATCGAGGATCCGACTCGATATCACTGATAATTTAAAAAAAACTTTGATTTACTCAATCAAATCAGTATCATGCGCTCCGCAACGGGTCGTTAGCTCAGTTGGTAGAGCAGTTGGCTTTTAACCAATTGGTCGTAGGTTCGAGTCCCACACGACCCACCATATTCTCCATGTGAGAACTAAAGCCGGATACCGCAAGGTGTCCGGCTTTTTCTATTGTTCAGGTTTCCTCAGGCTTGCCTGTTTGTCACGTGCAGCCCTGACAACTCCCCAAGACGCACTGCTGAAAGCCTCCTTGCTTTCCCTTTTGCGAATGCTTCGGCTAGTATTCCAGCCCCTTCGACCGGGCAGGCCATGCCGCGCATGGCGCTTGTTTTCCCCTGCCCAGTAAGGTCGACTCTATTGGTCGGGTTATACTCGGCGCTTCATGCATTAACGTGCTTGCAGGACCTGTGAACATGACGCACATCCCCGAACGCATTCTTGTGCAGGCTCACTTGGCGGCCAGGCAGACTGTGCCGCTTACACCCGAGCAAGAAGCGCAACTGTGTAGCGAGATTGCTGCCGAACTGAAACGGCAGAACGCGGTTCTCGTGGCGCATTACTACACCGATCCGGTTATTCAGGCGCTGGCTGAGCAAACCGGAGGCTGTGTCTCCGACTCGCTGGAAATGGCGCGCTTTGGCAATGAACATCCGGCGCAAACCGTGCTGGTCGCCGGCGTCAGGTTCATGGGTGAAACCGCGAAGATTCTCAACCCGGAAAAGCGTGTGCTGATGCCGACTCTGGAGGCCACCTGCTCGCTGGATCTCGGCTGTCCGGTTGAAGAGTTTTCGGCCTTCTGCGATCAGCATCCGGAGCGCACGGTGGTGGTGTATGCCAACACCTCGGCTGCGGTGAAGGCGCGGGCGGACTGGGTTGTCACGTCCAGCTGTGCGCTGGAGATCGTCGAAAGCCTGATGGATAACGGCGAGACGATCATCTGGGCACCAGACAAACATCTGGGCGGTTATGTGCAGCGCGAAACGGGCGTGGACATGTTGCTCTGGGATGGCGCCTGTATTGTCCATGAAGAGTTCAAGGCGAAACAGCTCGAGGACATGAAGGTGCTGTACCCCGAGGCGGCCGTGCTGGTGCATCCCGAGTCGCCGGAAGCGGTGATTGCGTTGGCAGATGCAGTCGGCTCCACCAGCCAGTTGATCAAGGCGGCGCAGACCTTGCCCAACCCAACCTTTATCGTCGCGACTGATCGGGGCATCTTCTACAAGATGCAGCAGCTGTGCCCGGACAAGACTTTTATCGAAGCGCCTACAGCGGGCAGCGGTGCAACCTGCCGCAGTTGTGCACATTGCCCCTGGATGGCGATGAATACCCTTGAGCGCACCTTGCAAAGCCTGCGTACGGGAAGCAATGAAATACTCGTTGATCCCGCTTTGATTCCCAAGGCTGTAAAGCCGCTAATGCGCATGCTGGATTTCACCAGGGCAGCGCGTATCAGGCAGGCCGGTAACGCCTGACTACACGCTTGACTGCGAAGCTATGCTGCTGAGCAGTCAGCGCAGCATGTCTTCGATCATGCGCTTTTCATCGGAAAGTTGCTGCTGACGCGCGTCGATACGAGCGGATGTCTGGAAGGTACTGGAACGATTCTTGGCAAAGTCCAGCTGTTCGATGGCCTGGGTGTAGTCGCCAACCAGTGCGAAGAACTCTGCGCGTGCTTGATGCAGCCCGAGGATGTTGCCACTCAGGCCCCGAACTTCCGAGACCTGATACCAGACGTCGGGGTCTCTGGGGCGCGCCCCGACCAGTCGGTCCAGCTCGTGTTCGGCCTCCTGCAGACGGCTCTGCTTGATCAGCAGGTCGATATGCGCCTGACGTACCGGGTAGCTGTCGGGATAGAGTTCGAGCAACTGCTTGATTCGTTTCTGCGCCTCGCCCATACGGTTTGCAGTGATGTCGAGCTCGACCTGTGCCAGGTTGTAAGTGATTTCGTTGGGCGCCTTCAGCAGCAGAGGTTGCAGCGTGGCTGCGGCCTCTTGAAGCTGAGCGCTCCTGATTTGCGCCAATGCCAGGCCGTAGCGGGCAGAATCCAGGCTTTCGTCTTCGTCGAGCATGGCCCGGAAGCGCTTGGCGCTCAGGCCTGGGGTGCTCTCGAACTGCAAGTCAACGCGTGCGCGCATCAGCTGATAGCGCAGGCTGTCCTGTATGCCGCCCTGGGGATATTGCTCGGCGCGGTTACGGGTGTCGGCGATGCGCGACTCGCTGACGGGGTGGGTGAGCAAGAATTCTGGTGGTTTTTGGTCGTAGCGGTACTGGCGCATCAAACGACCGAACATGTCCGGCATTGCGCGTGGGTCATAACCGGCCCGCTCAAGATTGACGATGCCGATACGATCAGCTTCTTGTTCGTTCTGCCGTGAAAAGCGCCGCTGAGCCTGAATGGCGGCAGCCTGGGTCGAAACGATGGCGGCAATGCCTGCATCGCCAGCACCTGCTGCTGCGGCTACCACACCGGCGAGCATGGCTGCCATCAGCGGCAGCTGCATGCGTTTCTGCGCTTCCAGCCCGCGGGCGAAGTGGCGCTGGGAAAGGTGTGCCAATTCGTGAGCCATTACGGAGGCATATTCGGCCTCGGTCTGGGCATGGATGAACAGACCGCCATTGACGCCGATAATCCCGCCCGGTGCAGCGAATGCGTTGAGTTGAGGGCTTCTCAGTAGCACGAACTCCAGACGCCGATCCTGCAATTGACTGGTTTCGGCCAGGCGATAGACGCTGCGTTCCAGGTAGTCCTTGAGCAGAGGATCGGAAAGCTGGGGCACCTGGCCGCGCAGCAGGCTGAGCCAGGCACGGCCCAGCTGATATTCCTGCTCCGGCGAGACGATGCCCGAGCTGGAGTCGCCCAGGGAAGGCAGGTCGTTGGCCATTGCCGGCTGCCCTATCAGAACGGCCAGTGTCAGCAGGGTAGGGCGCAGCAGCTTCATCCAGGCGGACTCATCAATTCGGTGGATTGCTACTGTAGCCTTGTGCTCGGGTGGCTGGCCAGAGTTGGTTGCGGCTCGGTATCCTGCCGCCTTTACAAGGAGATCATCAATGACTGAACAGGGGGCGTGCCCTATTGCCCATGACGCCGAACTCGATGCCAGCGGCCTTGCTTGTCCAATGCCTTTGCTCAAGGCCAAATTGGCGCTCAACAGCCTGTCTGGAGGCCAGGTCCTGAAGGTGATTGCCACGGACCCTGGCTCTCGTCGTGACTTTCGCAGTTTTGCTCAGTTGGCTGGCCATGCGTTGCTACATGAAGAAATCGATGAGGGACTCTATCGCTACTGGCTGCGAAAGGCCTGAATGCTGTTAAGGAAGTTTTATGCTCAACGTATTGCGGGGCTGGATCCATCGCTATTTTTCGGATGAAGAAGCGGTTGTTTTAGGGGTACTCCTGATCGTCGCGTTTGCGACGATATTGACCCTTGGGCATATGCTGGCGCCGGTATTTGCCGGCTTGGTGATGGCATTTTTGATGCAGGGTCTGGTGGGGGCATTGGAGCGCATCAAGCTGCCGCATATCGTGGCGGTCTGGCTGGTTTTTCTGATGTTTATCGGCCTGCTTACTGTCTGCATTCTGTTTCTGGCACCTTTAATGTGGCAACAGGTGCTGACGCTGTTCAATGAGCTGCCGAGAATGCTGGTCGAGTGGCAGTCGCTGCTGTTGCTTCTTCCTGAGCGATATCCGCAATTGTTTACCGAAGAGCAGGTACTACGCGGAATCGACGTAATGCGTGGGGAGCTTGGGCGATACGGGCATATCGTCCTGACATCGTCGCTGTCGAGTCTGCCACTGTTGTTGAGCCTGATGATCTACCTGATTCTGGTACCGATCCTGGTCTTTTTCTTTCTCAAGGACAGTCAGCTGATCAGCAACTGGCTGAAAGGCTACCTGCCGCGTGAGCGTGGGCTGATCACCCAGGTTTCCCAGGAAATGAACCTGCAGATCGCCAATTACATCCGAGGCAAGGCGATCGAGATCCTGATTTGCGGTGTGGTTGCCTACATTGTATTCGCTGCTCTAGGGCTCAACTATGCCGCCCTGCTGGCGATGCTAGTGGGTATCTCGGTCGTGGTGCCGTACATCGGCGCTACCCTGGTAACTATTCCAATCGCGCTGATCGGCCTGTTCCAGTGGGGCCTGGGAGACCAGTTCATCTATCTGATGGTGGCCTACGCGATCATCCAGGCCCTGGACGGCAATGTGTTAGTGCCACTGTTATTCTCCGAGGCCGTAAACCTGCATCCGGTTGCGATCATCTGTGCAGTATTGCTGTTCGGCGGCCTGTGGGGCTTCTGGGGGGTGTTTTTCGCGATCCCTCTAGCCACTCTGTTCAAGGCAGTGCTTTATGCTTGGCCGCGTCGCTCGGCAACGGCGCCGGATCATATCTGACAAAAAGAGGCCGGCGATTTCGCCGGCCTTCCTTTACTTCGCTGGATATTACTGCTGCAGCGCCTGCGCGGCCTGCAATACGGCATCAACATGCCCCGGTACCTTGACGCCGCGCCATTGCTGGCGAAGCACGCCCGAGCTATCGATGAGAAAGGTGCTTCGATCTATGCCCAGATACTCTTTGCCGTAGAGCTTCTTCAACTTGATCACACCGAACAGCTGACACAGCTGCTCATCCTTGTCGCTAATGAGCTCGAAGGGAAATCCTTGCTTGGCCTTGAAGTTTTCGTGGGTCTTCAGGCTATCTCGGGATATGCCGAAGATCACGGTGTTGGCTGCGGTAAAGGCCTCATGCTGATCACGAAAGTCCTGCCCCTGTGTGGTGCAGCCTGGCGTGTTGTCCTTCGGATAGAAGTACAGGACTACCTGCTTGCCCTTCAATGCTTGCGGAGTGACCTGCGTATTGCTGGTTGCCAGTGCTTGAAAGGGCGGGAGGGGCTGATCGACTTCGACGGGCATCTGTTGGTCTCCTTATGAAGGCGTCTGCGGGCGCCAGGGTTCGATCAGGGCATCCAGATTCAGCGCGTCGGCGAAATCGAGGAACTGGTCGCGCAGCCAGCTGATCTGCGTTCCTGCCGGCAGCGTGACGGTCAGCGTGGCGTTGAGCATGGTGCCGCCGGTTTGTGGCGCCTGATAGGTGTCACAGGTCAGGCTCTCCAGCTCGACGCGATGGTCGATGAAGAACTGACACAACTCATTGAGAATGTCCGGGCGGTAGGCGGAGCTGACATAAGCCACATATGGCAACGCCTGGGGACGGACTTCAAGTGCTTCACTGCGCACTACGTGGCTGGTGAAATCATGCTTCTTCGCCAAGCCTGGCAGTACCGTTTCCATGCGTGCAAGGGCGTCCCAGGTACCGGTGATTTCCAATACCAATGCGCAGTATTCGCCATGCCGGGTCAGTCGGGTATTGACTACCGCGCAGCGATTTTCGTTGCTGGCCCTGCAAAGCACGTTGGTGAGCTCCATTGGACTGCGGCCCATGGCGCTGATGACGAGAAACTGTTCGCGGGGTACTGGGGGGGTGGACATGCAGCATTCCTGGCGGTAATGAATCGGGCGGCCAGCCAAGCCGAAAACCAGCTAGGTTAGCGAAAAGTGCTGCAAGAGGGAAATCTACAGCGATGGTGCAGGTCGAATGACCTCTATTACAGCGGTATTTTCATTGTCACGGATGCCTTCGGCGTACTCGCAAAGCGCAAAGGAGCCTTGTACCATTACGCCTCTCTTTTTCCGGCAGGAGCGGTTGCATGATTGCGGGCAGTATGGTGGCACTGGTCACGCCCATGGATGCGCAGGGCGGTCTCGATTGGGACAGCCTGAGCAAACTGGTGGACTTCCATTTGCAGGAAGGCACCGATGCAATCGTGGCTGTCGGTACCTCGGGTGAATCGGCGACCCTCGATTACAGCGAAAACATTGAAGTGATCCGTCGCGTGGTGGATCAGGTCAATGGCCGGATTCCGGTAATCGCCGGCACGGGCGCCAACTCGACCCGCGAGGCGCTGGAGCTGACCGAACAGGCCAAGGCCGTGGGTGCCGATGCCTGCCTGCTGGTCACTCCGTACTACAACAAACCGACCCAGGAAGGCCTGTATCTGCACTTTCGGCACATTGCCGAAGCGGTGGCGATTCCGCAGATCCTCTATAACGTTCCGGGTCGCACTGCCTGCGACATGCTTCCGGAAACTGTAGAGCGGCTGTCGAAGGTATCGAACATCATCGGTATCAAGGAAGCGACCGGCGACCTCAAGCGCGGCCAGGAAGTGCTCGACCGGGTCGCCAAGGACTTCCTCGTCTATTCCGGTGACGATGCCACCGCCGTGGAACTGATGCTGATGGGCGGCAAGGGCAATATCTCGGTTACGGCCAACGTCGCGCCACGCGCCATGAGCGATATGTGCCGGGCCGCTCTCGCTGGGGAGGCGGAAAAGGCACGTGCGATCAATGCTCAATTGATGCCCCTGCACCAGGCATTGTTCATCGAAGCCAATCCGATCCCGGTGAAGTGGGCGTTGCATGAAATGGGCCTGATACCCAACGGCATTCGCCTGCCGCTGACCTGGCTCAGCCAGCGCTGCCATGATCCCCTGCGCCAGGCAATGCGCCAATCCGGTGTGCTGGCCTGACCCATTCCGGTGTACCGGTTCTAACAATGAAGGAACATGCATGAAGCGACTGGCCGGACTCTCGACCCTAGCCCTGATCATCTCTGGTACCAGCGGCTGTGGCTGGCTGTGGGGCGATGACGGATATTTCCGTGATCGCGGCAGCGACTATCTGCAAGCGCATCAGATCGCACCCATGCAGGTTCCTGCCGGTGCTGATCTGCGTTCGGTAGAGCCGCTGCTGCCCATTCCGCAGCATATCGCCGACACCCGCTCCACCGGGGAATATGAAGTGCCGCGACCGCAACGGCTGGTCGTTGTCGAAGAAGCCAGTGAATTCAGCCTGCAGACATCTGAAGAGGCCCGCTGGCTGGTAGCGCTTCGTGCACCGACACAAGTCTGGGCTGCGGCGCGTCAGTTCTTCACTGACAACGGATTCCAGATTGCCGAAGAGCGTCCGCAGACCGGTGAATTCACCACTGCGTGGCAGACACGTGATCAGCTGTCTCCGGCGCTGGTTCGTAATCTTGGCCTGGGCGAAGGCGAAACCCGAGTGCGGGTACGCGTTGAGCCTGGAGTCCAGCGTGATACCAGTGAGATCTTTCTGCTCAGCGTCCAGCGTCCAGCCGGCAGCACTGCTGACGTCGGCTGGCCTGAAAAAACGCTCAACGCCGAACTTGATCGCGTACTTCTCGATGAGCTGCAGGTCGGTTTGACCAGTAGCGCGGAGCAGGGCGGTTCTACCTCGCTGCTGGCTGAGCGCGCATTTGATGCACCGAGCCGGGTAACACTCAGCGAAGCCGGCAGCGGCAGTCCGGTGTTGCAGCTCGACACTGACTTCAACCGTGCCTGGTCCAGCGTGGGTCGCGCCTTGGCTGCCAGTGACATCCTTGTCGAAGACCTGGATCGAAGCCTGGGCGTGTATTACATCAACCTGGCCGAAGGCGCAGCGAATCCAGACGACAAACCGGGCTTCTTCTCCAGGCTGTTCGGCGGAGCGCCAGATCGCAAGGAAATCGAAGCCCGCGCCGAGCGCTATCAGGTTCGCGTGATCGAAGTGAGCGGAAACGTTCAGGTCACCCTCGACAAGGACCTCGATACAGTGGCTCCGGCTGATGTTGCACGGCGCGTATTGAATATGCTCAAGGACAGTCTGGGCTGATCGACTCAGCAGCCCGGTATACCGAAACAGGCGAAACCATCGGTTTCGCCTGTTTCGTTTGATGACAGACCTTTTTGCTATGACCTGCCGGCTTCGGCAACGTAGCGGAACCCAGAGAATCGACATGACGACTCCAAGTGCTCTTAGCCTGAAGAAAATCTACTCCGGCAAGGTTCGCGACCTTTACGAAATCGATGACAGACGCATGCTCATGGTCGCTACCGACCGGCTCTCGGCATTCGATGTAATTCTCGCTGAGCCGATTCCAGAGAAGGGCAAAATACTCACTGCCATCTCCAACTTCTGGTTCGACAAGCTCAAGCACCTGGTGCCCAATCACTTTACCGGCGACAAGGTGGAGGATGTCGTAAGCGCCGCCGAGCTGCCGCTGGTAGAAGGGCGTGCGGTAGTCGCCAAGCGACTCAAACCGGTGGCGGTCGAAGCCATCGTCCGCGGCTATATCGTCGGCTCCGGTTGGAAGGAGTACCAGAAGAGCGGCACCGTATGCGGTATTCCATTGCCTGCCGGGCTCAAGGAAGCCGCCAAGCTGCCACAGCCGATCTTCACCCCCTCGACCAAGGCGGCGGTCGGTGATCACGACGAGAACATCTCCTTCGAGCAATGCGAAGCCGTCATCGGCAAAGAGCTGGCTGCCCAGGTGCGCGAAGTCTCCATCGCGCTCTACAGCGCCGCCGTGGAATACGCCGCTACACGCGGCATCATCATCGCCGACACCAAGTTCGAGTTCGGCCTCGATGAAGACGGCACCCTGACGCTCATGGACGAAGCCCTGACTCCAGACTCCAGCCGCTTCTGGCCGGCAGACAGCTACCGTGAAGGCAGCAACCCTCCCAGCTTCGACAAACAGTTCGTGCGTGATTGGCTCGAATCCACCGGCTGGAACAAGGAACCGCCCGCGCCTGCAGTACCGGCTGAAGTGGCACAGAAAACTGCAGACAAATACCGCGAAGCCCTGACTCGCCTGACCGCCTGAGGCCAGAGCTGTCCGGCGCAAGCCTTGTCGACGTGAATACTTGAAAAACAAGCAAAAATCCTGGTTACAGGGTTCGACAAAGGCGCATGAACTGATATCATGCGCGCCGCTGGAGAGATGCCGGAGTGGCCGAACGGGACGGATTCGAAATCCGTTGAACAGGCAACTGTTCCTAGGGTTCAAATCCCTATCTCTCCGCCACATATCACGTCTAAGCCCTTGAAATTTCTAGAGTTTCAGGGGCTTTTTCTTGCGCTCAGAAAGGTAAAACTGCGAGAGGGTAGTTGGGGGAATCTAATGTTCCCAGCCTCTATGCATCGCCCCAGTCCTGCCCAGACCCACCTTTCAGAAAGATATTCGCTCGCAGCTACGTCGTTACGCCGGAGAGGGAGCGTCATGCTGTAAGCAGTCACTTACCGCAGATTAACCAGCGCATTGACGTGCGCCAGCAGTGCATCCAGTGCAAAGGGTTTGGTGAGCACACCTGTTGAGGGTTGCATGTGACAGTTCTCGAGTACATGGCTCTGTGCGTAGCCGGTCATGAACAGGACCGGCAAGCCTGGCCTGAACTGGCGACCCAGGTCTGCCATCTGGCGGCCATTAACGGTGCCAGGGAGCCCTACGTCGGTTACCAGCAAGTCGATGGGGGCATTGGAATTGAGCAGAAGCAGGCCCGTGTTGCTATCCGAGGCCTCGAGCACTTCATATCCCAAGCCAGTCAGCAATTCGACCACCAGCGCTCGAATCGAGGATTCGTCCTCTACCACAAGTACCGTCTTGCCAGGTGTCGCGCGCCCTGAATCGACTACAGGCGGGGTGTCATCGACCTGAGTATCAGACTCTACCGAGTGATGGGGCAGGTATAAACATACAGTGGTGCCCACCCCTGCTTGCGAGCTGAGTCTGACCTGACCGCCGGATTGCTGCACAAAGCCATAAATCATCGACAGTCCGAGCCCAGAGCCATTCCCGATGGCTTTGGTTGAGAAAAACGGCTCAAACGCCCGAGCAAGAACGTCCGTACTCATGCCGATGCCAGTATCGGAAATGGAAATGACCAGATACTCGCCCGCGCAGAGGTCGGAATCCAACTCAGCACCTGGCCCCAGATAAGTATTGAATGTTTCGATGAGAATACAGCCGCCATTTGGCATGGCATCGCGTGAATTGATGCACAGGTTCAATAAAGCGTTTTCCACCTGTGCCGGATCCAACAGGGAAGGCCACAGATCGGCCGCCAGGCGAACCTTGATCTCAACAGAGGGACCTACCGAATGGCAGAGCAATTGCTCCATGCCTTTAATCAGCTCATTGACCCTGGTCGGCACGGGAGCCAGGGTCTGGCGGCGAGCAAATGCAAGTAAACGATGCGTCAGGGCGGCGGCTCGCTGAGTGGCGCCCTGAGCAATCGACAGGTATCGCTCGATGTCATCGACTTTTCCCTGTGCTAGCCGCAGCTTCATCAGCTCGATACTTCCACTGATGCCTGCAAGAAGATTGTTGAAATCGTGCGCAATCCCTCCGGTCAACTGACCCACGGCTTCCATCTTCTGGGACTGCCTCATCGCCGCCTCAGCTGCCTCCCGCTCGGCAATGGCCTGCGCGACACGTTCCTCCAGAGTACGGTTCAACTCCTGAAGCGCTTCTTCGGCGTTTTTCCGTGCGGTTACGTCTATGGATGATCCAATGAGCCCTATAACCGTTCCCGAGTCGTCCAGCAACGGAGCTTTAAGCGATAGCCATACGGTTGCCGAGCCGTCGGGCATGCTGACAAGTTCCTCTATTTGTTCAGCCTTTGCGCCGCGCATGATGCGCTGGTCAGTCTCCATGACATGGAGGGCCTGGTCCTTGTCCTCGAGAAACTCCAGATCGGTTTTTCCGATGTAAAAACTGGGCGGCTTGCCTATCAGTTGGGTAGTGCCCTGGTTGGCCACCAGCATGCGACCGTCCAGATCCTTCGCGTATACAACGCCGGGTACGGCGGCAGTAAAGGTTCTTAACAGGCTTGCGACTCTGTCGCGCTCGGCTTCAGCAGATCGGCGCTGTTCGATATCCAGTAGCACGCCTGGAAAACGAATCGGCTGCCCTTCGGCGTTCAATTCTACGCGCCCACTGGCTTCAACCCATCGATAGACGCCATCGCTCTGTAAAACGCGGTACTCACATCGATAGGGGCCGCCACGCCCCATCGCCTCTGAGACGGCTACTTTGAGTATTTCTATGTCATCAGGGTGAACAGGGGTTGAGATTTCCTTGAACGAAAGACCCTTTGCACACTGTTCAACGGGCAGTCCGAAGGTATGGGCAAATCGCTCGTCGGCGCTGATGCGGTCGTTAGGTATGTCCCAGACCCAGGTTCCAACTATCGCGCCCGCATCCAATGCCAGTCGAATACGCTCGGCTTCATCAATAGGGGCGGCAGTGGGTTGCGTCGAGTCTGGGGGAACATTCATACAACGATCAGTACACCTGTAGCGGCCAAAATCCGAGTATCGAGCAGACATGAGGCTGAGCTTCTAGACTGCCGATAATTCAGACGGCTGGTAGTTCAAATAGTGCCCGATTTTGCCGGATGGCAGTGTTGGGCGCCGCTGCTTTTCAAGATTCTGGCGAATCATGGCCAGCCAGCATTGAAAGCATGGAACAGGCCAACGCGTGGCTCTGTTGTGAGGTGGGCGCCGAGGCGTTCAGGGGATGCGCAGGTTGGCTTCCTGCGTCTCAGTCATGGAGTCAAAGCCGGTAAGGCTCAACCTTCCACCAGGCGGGCAGCAGGTCTTTGATTCTGTGCTGGCCGAAGCGGTCATCCAGCAGGTACACCACACCATGATCGGCGGTGGTACGTATGACGCGACCTGCCGCTTGCACGACTTTCTGCAAGCCGGGGTAGAGATAGGCATAGTCATGGCCGTTTTCTTCACCGAACATCTGCTGCATGCGCGTTTTGATTTCTTCGTTGATCTCATTGATTTGCGGCAGGCCGAGGGTGGCGATGAACGCACCAATCAGGCGTTTGCCTGGCAGGTCGATGCCCTCGCCAAAGGCGCCACCGAGCACGGCAAAGCCGATGCCCTCGGAGTGGATTGTGAAGCTGTCGAGAAAGGCCTGGCGCTCGCCTTCATTCATGCTGCGGGTCTGCACGTTGCTGGGGATCTCGGGGTACAGCGTCATGAACAGTTCGCGCACCTGCTGCAAGTAGGCATAGCTGCTGAAGAACGCCAGGTAGTTACCCGGAGCGCTCCGGTACTGCTGGGCCATCAACCGGCAGATCGGCGTGAGACTGGACTCGCGGTGCTGGTAGCGGGTCGACAGGTTGCGCACCACACGCACAGCCAACTGCTCAGCCGAGAAGGGGGATTCGACATCGATCCACTGGGTTTCCTCAGGCAGCCCCAGCAGGTCCTGGTAATACCTGGCTGGCCGCAGCGTTGCCGAGAACAGGGTGGTGGTATGGGCATCGTTGAAGCGGCTGGCAAGAAAGGGGGCCGGCACGATGTTGCGCAGGCATAGCGTGGTGTGATCGCCGATGGCCGGGGTGTCTTGCCGGGTGACATCGAACAGCGAGTGCGGGCCGTAGGCTTCGCTCAGGCGACAGAACAGCATGGCATCCAGATAGAACTGCAGCAGCAGACGGTCCTGGCCGGTGGGGTAGTCGGTCAGGTGGTCGGTGATGGCACTGACTGCCCGTTGTAGTGCTGCGACGAGCAAGTCCGGTACAGCGGGATGGATCTGGTAGTCCGTTTGCTGCACCTGATTAAGCTGTTCCCAGTGCCGGCTGACGCGCTGCAGCACGCCGCGCAGGCCGGATGGCACGATGCGACACAACTCATGAAATGCCACCTGGTCGAGTCCGGCGGTATACATGCCGCGCGCTCTGTCCACCAGATTGTGTGCCTCGTCCACCAGGATGGCGACACGCCAGTCGTTGATCTGAGTGAGGCCGTAAAGCAGGGCGCCCATGTCGAAGTAGTAGTTGTAATCGCAGACCACTACATCGGCCCAGCGACACAGCTCCTGGCTCAGGTAGTACGGACAGACCTGGTGGGCGATAGCAATGGCACGGACCTGCTCGTGAGTCAGCCAGCCCTGCTGCAGCGCAGCCTGGCGAGCTTGCGGCAACCGGTTGTAAAATCCCTTGGCCAGCGGGCAGGACTCGCCGTGGCAGCTTTTTTCGGGATGCGCGCAGGCCTTGTCACGGGCTACATGCTCCAGCACGCGCAACGGCGTGGCTGCGTTCCCCTCACGCAGGCTGTGTAGAGCGTCCAGCGCCAGGCGGCGACCGGGTGTCTTGGCGGTGAGAAAGAACAGCCGATCCAGTTGCTGGCCCGGCATGGCCTTGAGTTGCGGAAAGAGGGTGCCCAGCGTCTTGCCGATGCCGGTCGTGGCCTGTGCCATGAGGGTATGGCCATCGCGAGCGCTGCGATACACCGCCTCGGCCAGTTGTCGTTGGCCTCGGCGAAAGTCCGGATAGGGGAAGCCCAGCGTATCCAGATAGGCATTGCGCCGTTCGCGGTGTACCTCCTCCTGTTCCGCCCAGACCAGAAAGCGTTGGCATTGCAGCTCGAAGAACTGCTGCAGGCTGGTGGCGCTTATCACCTCGACGAAGGCATTTTCGGTGTGGGTGATGACGTTGAAGTAGACGACAGCCAGCTCCAGCTCTTGCAGATCCAGCTGCTGGCAAAGCAGCCAACCATAAACTTTCACTTGCGCCCAGTGCAGCGCCCGGTGGTTGGCCGGAATCCGGCTGATGTCGCCACGGTGGGTTTTGATTTCCTCCAGACGATTGCGCTCGGGGTCATAGCCATCGGCGCGGCCACTGACGAACAGCCCAGGGTAGCTGCCACTGAGCGGCAATTCGGCGAGATAATCAGCGCCACGGCGGCTGACCACGGTCTGGTGACCGGCGATGCCCTCCTGGCCAGTGGGCGAGGGGGTGAAACGCAGATCGAGATCCCCCTCCTTGGCGGTGAATTCACAAAGCGCGCGTACCGCCACCGAGTAGGTCATGCCGGGGCCCAGCTGACGTAACAGACATCGACCGGAATACCCTGCTCGGCGGCAAAGGCCAGCCAGCGCTTCTGGTTGTCCTGCAGGCGGTCGCCGGGGCCTTTAACCTCGATCATTCGGTAGCGCTGCTCATGGGGGTAGAACTGGATCAAATCAGGCATGCCGGCGCGGTTGGCTTTCACATCCATGAGCAGGCGGGTAAAGCAGGCCTGCAGGTGTTGCGCTGGAATGCAGTGCAGAGCCTGTTCCAGAAGCGGCTCATCGAGTAGCGACCAGAACACGAAGGGTGACTGAATACCGACTTTCTCCCGGTAGCGCTCAAGGATCAGCTGCGGGTAAGCGGAGTCCTGCAGGCGAGCCAGGCACTGATTGAACAGATCCTGACGGCGTGCATGGAAGTCCGGGCTGTAGAGATCGACGGGAGCGCGGTGGAAGGGATGGAAAAAAGCCCCTGGCAGGGGGGCAAAGATGGCCTCCCAGCAGAGCAAGCCGAACAGGCTGCACAGCAGGCCGTTCTCCACGTAATGCACGGGTGCCTGCGCGCTACTGAGGTGATCGCGCACGGCCATTTCCACGCTGCCGTGATCGGGCGTGGGCAAGGTCAGCTCAAGGCGTGATGCTTCAGCCACCTTGGACCGTCTGGAGACGGGCAAGCCCAGCTTGCGTCGCAATCGTGTCAGGGCACGCTCAAGACGCTGACGTTCTTCATCATTTCTGGGTACGGCACTGAATGCCAATGCCTGCTCATGGGCTTCGGCATTGCGGCCCAGTTGCTCCAGCACACGAATCTGACGCCAGCGCGCCTGGGCGTCTTCGCTGTGCTGATAGACCTCGAGCGCTTGTTCCAGCGCGCCGCACTTTTCCAGGCGCTGCGCAATCTGAAAAAGCTGCCTGGCGTGGCGGCTGTGCAGATAAGGATTGTCAGACGAAAAGGCCAGCAGCGGCGGCAACACAGCTTCGACGGACTCGTCCTCTTCGAAGCGGAGCCGCAGCGCGTGCAGGTGCAGGTAGTCCTCCAGATCCTGTCGACAGCGAAAGCCCCGGGATTGTGGGCTGATCTCCACCGATTCGTAGCGATAGATGCCCAGATCCGCCAGCACGAATTCGGACCAGTCCTGAGACAGATTGCCGAAGAACATCAAACGCAGGCGGTTACTCACATCATCCACCTGCAGGCTCAGCAGCCGATCGTTCAGCGCCGGGCACCATTGCGCGAACGGCTGCGCCGGAAGGTCCTGTGCAAGCAGTTGATCAACCAGCCCGGCTTTCTTCTGAGAGGGACGGCGATCAGGCAGAGGCAGGTGAGACAGCACCTCGTACTTGCGCAACAGGTCGGTGATTTCCACTGCAGTGAGTGGTGCCTGCTCGCTGATCCAGCCGAGCTCAAGCAAGGGATGGGCGGCAGTCAGGCAGTCGCCGAGCTCGGGGTAATTGAGCCGACTCAGGCGAAAGTGGCAGCCGCGTCGCATGATCATGCGCACCAGCAGCCCTTGAGCCGGCCATGCGAGTGAGTGGAAGGTCTCGATGAATGTCTGTTCGTCCACTGTCAGCAAGTCGGCATATCGTTCGCTCACCCAGGCGAGCGCGATGCGAAAATTGCTGAGGTAGTAGAGTTCGGTAGCAAGCGGGGTGGGCATGGCGGCAATCACTGTATTCTTGTACAGGATTGTCCGCGTTGAGACGCGAGTGATCAACCACCGTGTGGCCCGTGCATGTGATGAGCACACAAGCGTCTACGCATTTGTCAGACCGCTACGGAGGTGCGGAGCACTCACTGGAGACGGGTGTGCTGAGTACCATCGTGTCCAGCCCAGAAAGCAGAAAAAGGGATGCCCAGGCATCCCTTTTTCCGCGCTCACTTTCGGCCTGTCAGGCTGCTTTTGTCTCGGCTTCGCGCAGCGCTCGGTTCAGGGCGCTGAACAGGGCGCGGATGCTGGCGGTGGTGATGTTTGCGTCAATGCCGACGCCATGCAGCGGACGCTCACCGTCCAGACGGACCTCGATGTAGGCGGCGGCCTTGGCACTGCTGCCGGCGCCGATGGCGTGCTCATGGTAGTCCATGATCTCCAGCTTGACGGGCAAGGCGGCAGCCAGGGCCTCCAGCGGGCCTTTGCCGATGCCGCGCAGGTGCAGGCTGTTGCCGTCATGGATGACTTCCGCGTCCAGCGCCGTGGTGCCGTTTTCTTCCTGCAGGCGATGGCCTTTGAGGGCATAGGGCGTGACGGCCTGCAAATATTCGCCTTCGAGCAGGGCGTAGATCTGTGCGGCGCTCATCTCCAGGCCGAGGCGGTCGGTTTCCTTCTGCACCACCTGGCTGAATTCGATCTGCATCCGGCGTGGCAGGCTGATGCCGTACTCCTGTTCAAGCAGGAAGGTGATGCCGCCCTTGCCGGACTGGCTGTTGACGCGAATCACCGCCTCGTAGCTGCGACCAATGTCGGCCGGGTCAATCGGCAGGTAAGGTACTTCCCAGACACCGTCCGGGTCCTGCTGGGAGAAGCCTTTACGAATAGCATCCTGATGCGAGCCGGAGAACGCGGTATGCACCAGATCGCCGACATAGGGATGGCGCGGGTGCACCGGCAACTGGTTGCACTCCTCGACAACCTTGCGCACGGCGTCGATGTCGGAGAAGTCCAGTTGCGGGTCGACGCCCTGGGTATACATGTTCAGGGCCACGGTCACCAGATCGACGTTGCCGGTGCGCTCGCCATTGCCGAACAGGCAGCCTTCGACGCGATCGGCACCGGCCATCAGGCCCAGCTCGGTGGCAGCCACGCCGGTGCCACGGTCGTTGTGGGTGTGCAGACTGATCAGCACGCTGTCACGCTTGTTGATGTGACGACCGAAATACTCGATCTGGTCGGCGTAGATATTCGGTGTGGCCGCTTCGATGGTGGCCGGCAGGTTGAGGATCAGCTTCTGCGCAGGCGTAGGCTGGAACACGTCGATCACCGCGTTGCATACCTCAACGGCAAAATCGGTCTCGGTTGAGCTGAACACTTCGGGCGAGTACTCGAAACGCCAGTCGGTTTCCGGCGCCGCAGCGGCCAGCCGCTTGATGATCTGCGCCGCGTTGACCGCAATGCTCACCACACCGGCCTTGTCCTGGTTGAAGACGATTCGGCGGAAGCTGGGTGCGGTAGCGTTGTAGTAATGGACGATTGCCTGCCTGGCGCCCTTGAGTGATTCGAAAGTGCGGGTGATCAGGTCCTCGCGCGCCTGGGTCAGTACCTGAATAGTGACGTCATCGGGGATGTGGCCACCTTCGATCAGCTCGCGGACGAAATCGAAGTCGGTTTGCGAAGCGGAGGGGAAGCCCACCTCGATCTCCTTGAGGCCCACCGCGACCAGTGTCTTGAAGAAACGCATCTTCTTTGCCGCATCCATCGGCTCGATCAGCGACTGATTGCCATCGCGCAGATCGGAGCTGAGCCAGATCGGAGCCTGGCTAATGACTTTCGACGGCCAGGTGCGATCAGGGATGTTGATAGGTGCAAACGCACGATATTTCTTCGATGGATTCTTGAGCATGGTCATGGTGTTTCCTTGATGTTCGCTCGTGGCGACGGCAATCGAAACCGGTGTTGCCGGCTGGTTATGGTGCGAACTTAGTGCTTGTGAAAGCATTCGTGCAATAGGTTGTTTAAAATTGGCATAAATAACCTTAATGATTGATTTAAGCGCATTTATATCCTGTCTATCCGGTTTTTCATGTGCTTGCATGCCGTGGATTTTTGCGGCCTTATGCCGCAGTCGCTTCGTCAGATAACCCATGCGATCATCCGGAGCACGGCTTACCTCAAAGCCATGTCATTGTTAATCAAGGATTTGCCGGTGCAGAAAAAACGGCTGTCGATAGTGAGCATCTGGCTTGGCCTGTTCGCCATGCTGATGATTCATGTCGGCCCGTTGTACTCGGCAATACAGACGACCCAGACAGCTGCTGCGTCGGTCAGCCAGCATCATTCGCACTCCCACCACGACCAATCTCCTTCCGCTCATGGCTACCATAAGCAGGCTTCGGGTAGCGAGCCGGCCTGGCTGGCTGCGCTGGAGATGTGCGGCTATTGCGAGCTGCTGACGCTCAATCCGCCGCTGACACTTTCCCTCGATCTGGCCCTGCCCCGGCACGAGCCGGAACATTTCCTGCCGCTACCCGACGCGCCACTGCTAGAAGCGTTGCGTCGTAGCAGTGGCTACGCGCGTGCTCCGCCGCATTTCCACGCCTGATGTCTGGAGCCGTGCTGTCACGGCTGTACAACACCATTAGAAGTGGAAATGTCCATGTCCCATATTATTCGTGGCTCCCAGGCGCGCGCGCGCCTGTCCGATACTCATTCGATTCAGCCATCGCGCCTGCGTTGGCAATTCGCCCATGCGGCCCTGCTGGGCATGCTGGCCAGTGGCGCAATCGCTGCCGACCAGACCGAGCATCACGCCCATGCCGAACATGGCTCTGTGGAGCTTGCGCCCATGGTCATCACCGGCGTCGCACAGCAATCGCCGCTGACGGTGGTCACCGATCCGAAAATCCCGCGTCAGCCCGTTCCGGCCAGTGATGCCGGGGATTA
>JADKLW010000182.1_pt1 | contig 33346 bp, 29 predicted proteins | sample 8641881 | NCBI WGS metagenome assembly JADKLW01 (sample SAMN16272185, study PRJNA661076) | feces metagenome | isolation source: fecal sample from diarrhoea affected cattle B | host: Bos taurus | place: South Africa: Lokaleng Village, Mahikeng | collected 2019-09 | reverse complement strand
GCGCGATTTTCCTAATCTCACGCTCTTCGATATCGGCTCTCTTCTGGGACAAGTGCAGCATGTGCTGGATCAGGTGGTAAGAGCCGTGCAATTGCTTTTTCTTTTCACGGTAATCGCCGGTGTGCTGGTGTTGGCCGCGGCGCTAGCTGCCACCCGGGATGAGCGCATCCACGAAGTGGCGATCCTGCGTGCCTTGGGTGCCAGCCGACGCCAATTGGTGGCGGCGCAACGCATCGAGCTATTGATCGTGGGCGGGCTTGCCGGCTTGCTGGCGGCAGGCGGGGCTGTTGCTGTGGCCGGTTTACTGGCACGGCTGGTGTTCGAGTTTCCGCTGGCCTGGTCCTGGTGGCCCTGGGTCGCCGGGATAGGCATAGGTATCGCGGCATCCCTCCTGGGCGGCACCTTGGCGCTGGCCGGCGTGCTTAAAACGCCGCCACTGGTCTCACTACGGGAAGCGACATGATGACAAGGATACGCAGCGTCGATTTCCCGATGGCACAGGGGGCGATCCGCTACGACGCGGCAACGCTGGACCAGCCTACGCCGCAGTGGTTTGATCCGAACGCCGAGTCGCTGCAGGCGCAGGCGGTCTCGCATGGCGGGCGACAGGCTGCCTGGTTTGTGAGCGGCGGCTTCGGTGCGGCGGTGCTGCGCCATTATCGGCGCGGCGGTCTGGCTGCAAGAATAAGCGCCGATAACTACCTGTGGAGGTCGGCCGAAGCCAGCCGGTCTTTCGCCGAGTTCGAATTATTGCGCTACCTGTACGAACTTGATTTGCCGGTGCCCCGACCTTTGGCCGCCGCCTACTGGCGTCGCGGCCTGAGCTATCGCGCCGCCATCCTGATCGCACGCATACCCAATGTGCAGCCGCTGGCCCGCGCGCTGGACGATGCCGACCCTGCCAAGGTTGCGGCCGCCATTTATGCAATGCACGAGGCAGGTGTCTGGCATGCCGACCTGAACGCCTACAATATTCTGCTCGGCGAAGATGGCGGCGTCTGGCTTATAGACTTCGACAAAGGCCGCAAGATGACGGTCTCGCCGGAACGGCGGCGTGGCAACTTACTACGGCTACGCCGCTCGCTCATCAAGGTGGCTGGCGATTCGGGAGCACAGTGGTGGATGGCGCTGGAACCGGCCTATTCGCGGTTGATACGGGCAGATGGCCATTTTTAGCTAAAAAGCTTTATCATCACGCCTTTTGGCTTTTTTAATATTGTCGGGGGAGGCTCGTAATGAAGTTCAACACAGCGAAAAGGCTGCTTATGGCCGCCGTCGTTGCGACGGCATTGTCGCCCGTCAGCGCCCAACAGCGCGTCGTGAATGTCTATAACTGGGCTGAATACACTGCCCCCGACACACTTTCCGGATTTGAAAAAGCCACAGACATCAAGCTGCGCTATGACGTCTACGACAGCAACGACACCTTGCAAGCCAAGCTGTTGACCGGCAAGTCCGGTTACGACGTGGTCGTGCCGTCTACGCACTATGCAGCCCGGCAGATCGAAGGCGGTCTGTTTCAGAAGCTGGACAAGAGCAAGATACCGAACTGGGAGCATCTGGACCCGGCCATCATGGCTATTGTCGAGGCGGTTGATCCAGGTAACCAATACCTGGTGCCGTGGGGCTACGGTACCAATGGCCTGGGCTTCAATGTCGACAAGGTTAAGGAAATCCTGGGCGCCGACGTGCAACTGGGCAGTTGGGACATGCTGTTCAAGCCCGAGAATGCTGAAAAGCTGAAGGCTTGCGGGATCTCGGTGCTGGACGAGGCCGCGCAAGTGTTCCCGGCTGTCTTGCATTACCTTGGCAAGGACCCCAACAGCAGCAAGCAGCAAGACTACCAAGAAGCGTTGGCGCTGCTGAAAACCATACGCCCCTATATCAGGCAGTTCAGTTCGTCCGGCTACATCGATGAGCTGGCCGCGGGCGATTTGTGCATGGTCTACGGTTACTCCGGCGACGTCATGATCGCGGCCAATCGGGCCCGCGAGGCGGGCAAGAGCTACAAGATCGACTATTACATTCCCGAGGGCGGGGCCCCGGCCTGGTTCGACACCATGGCCATACCGAAAGACGCGGCGAACGTAGACGAGGCACATGCCTTCATCAACTACATAGAAACGCCCCAAGTGCATGCCGCCATCACTAACGTCATGTTTTACCCGAACGCCAACAAAGAGGCACGCAAGCACGTCGTCAAGGAAGTGGCCGACAACCCCATGATCTACCCACCCGACGACGTTGCCAGCACACTTTATGTGATCAAGCCACAGACTCCTGCCATGCAGCGCGTGCAAACGCGCATGTGGGCTGAGCTCAAGTCCGGGCGTTGACGGTCATGCTCGATAATCGCTCCGTCGCATCCCCGTGGTCAGGCGACGCGGATGAGTTCGTCCGCATCGAAGAGGTGGTCAAGATATACGGCGACACGGTAGCCGTGCAGTCGGTCAGCCTGTCGGTACGGCGCCACGAAGTGTTCGCCTTGCTGGGCAGCTCCGGCTGCGGAAAATCCACGCTGCTGCGCATGCTGGCCGGTTTCGAGGAGGTCACTTCGGGGCGCATCTACCTGGACAACGAAGACATCACCAGCCTGCCGCCGTATCGGCGGCCGGTCAACATGATGTTCCAGTCCTACGCGCTTTTCCCTCACATGACAGTAGAGGCGAACGTCGCTTTCGGCCTGAAACAGGAGGGCGTGCCGCGCAACGAGATCCATGAACGCGTTTTCGAAGCGCTGGATCTGGTCCAGATGGCCGGCTTCGCTCGTCGAAAGCCGCATCAATTGTCAGGCGGACAGCAGCAGCGCGTGGCCTTGGCGCGCAGCCTGGTCAAGCGGCCCAAGCTCTTGTTGCTGGACGAGCCCATGTCGGCGCTGGACAAGCAGATCCGCCAGAAAACGCAGCTTGAACTGATCAAGATCCTGGATCAGGTCGGCGTGACTTGCATCATGGTGACCCACGATCAGGAAGAAGCCATGACCATGGCGCATCGGCTGGCTGTCATGACGGAAGGGCAGATCATTCAGTGCGGCACACCGCAAGCGGTTTATGCCTTCCCCAACTCTCGCTTCGTGGCCGGTTTTATCGGCTCCACCAATCTATTTACCGGCACGATCGTTGTCGACGAGTCCGACCATGTGTCGATCGAAAGTCCCGAGCTGACCCGACCGCTATACGTCAGTCATGGCGTCAGCGAGCCGCTGGGCATGGAGGTGCATGTTTCGATACGGCCCGAGAACATACGCGTGCTGCGTGAGCAGCCCGACGCAGAATTCAACTGGGGCCATGGCATGGTCAGCCACGTCGCGTGGATGGGCAGCTACGCGCGCTACCAGGTAAGGCTGGACTCGGGGCAGCTTATGGAGGCCAGTGTGCCCAGCCTGATGCTGGCCCAAGCCGACGCACCGGGTCTGGATGAAGAGGTATTCGTGTCGTGGTCGGATGACAGCGCCACGGTGTTGCCATCATGAACGGATTGTCCTGGCGCGCATGGCCGATTCGACGCTGGCTGACGATCATGCCGCCGTTCCTGTGGTTGGCCTTGTTTCTGTTGCTGCCGTTCTTATTGGTGCTGAAGATCAGCTTTGCTGATCTGCGTTTCGGCATTCCGCCGTATACCCCATTGGCGGAATTGCAGGAACAGACCCTGACCTTGGCCTTGAGCCTGCGTGGCTACGCGCTGCTGTTCAGCGATAGTCTGTATATCGCCACGTACCTGAACTCGGTAAAAATGGCAGCGATCACAACGCTGTGCTGCATGCTGATCGGCTATCCGATGGCGTACTACATCGCCCGATCCGAACCTTCGTTGCGCAACCTGTTGCTGCTGGGCGTCATCCTGCCGTTTTGGACGTCCTTGCTGCTGCGTGTGTATGCCTGGGTCGGGATCCTGCGCAACGATGGCCTGCTCAATAACTTCTTGTTGTGGTTGGGCGTCATAGACGTGCCGCTGGAAATTTATCGCACCGACCTGGCTGTCTACATCGGCCTGGTCTATGCCTACCTGCCGTTCTTCGTGCTGCCCCTGTACGCCAACCTGGTCAAGTTTGATCTGCGTTTGCTGGAAGCCGCCTACGATCTGGGCGCGCGGCCATGGAAAGCCTTCCTGACCATTACTGTCCCCTTGTCCATGCCCGGTGTGATCGCCGGAGCCATGCTGGTGTTCATTCCTACGGTTGGCGAATACGTCATACCCGAGATGCTGGGTGGCGCCAATACCTTGATGATGGGGCGGGTGATGTGGACGGAATTCTTCAATAATGCCGATTGGCCGATGGCGGCCGCAGTGACCTGCGTCATGGTCTTGATGTTGCTGGTTCCACTGGTGCTGTTCCAGTACAACCAGGCCAGGCAATTGAACGACACCAGAGGAGTTGGACATGACGCGTCCTGATCCCGTCCTGCGTGCGGTCGTGCTGGGCGCAGGCTTTGCCTTTTTGTACGTGCCCATCCTGTGCCTGATGGTTTTCTCGTTCAATGATTCGTCGATGATGACGTCCTGGACAGGCTTCTCTTTCAAATGGTATGGCGAGCTGTTCCGGGACGACGCCCTGCTGAGCGCCGCCCGGCTTTCACTGGTCATCGCGGCCTTGACTGCAACGGCTGCGGTCATTATCGGCACTTGGGCGGGCTATGTGCTGGCGCGCATGGGGCGGTTTCGGGGCTTCGGGCTATACATAGGGATGGTCAGCGCACCGCTGGTGATGCCCGAGGTGGTGTTGGGCATTTCCCTGCTGCTGATGTTTGTGGAGATCAGCGAGTTGCTCGGCTGGCCGTCCGGCAATGGCATGTTCACCATCTGGGTGGGTCACGTTACCCTATGCATGGCTTACGTTGCCGTCATCATCCAGTCGCGCATCCGTGATCTGGATCGATCGCTCGAAGAAGCCGCCCTGGATCTGGGCGCCAGTCCACTGAAGGTCTTTTTTGTCATTACCTTGCCATTGATCTTCCCGGCATTGCTGGCCGCCTGGCTGTTGGCCTTCACCTTGTCGCTGGACGACGTGGTGATCGCCTCTTTCTTGTCGGGACCCGGCTATACGACTCTACCGCTCGAGGTTTTCTCTCGCGTCCGCCTGGGTCTGAAGCCCGAGATCAATGCGCTGGCCACGCTATTCATACTCATCGTCGGCCTGTTTGTCGTCATCGCCAACCGCATGCAGTGGCGCAAACAAGCCCAACAGTAAGGACACCACATGCGTAGTATTGCGGTTTATGGATTGAAGAAGTGCAGCACCTGTATCAAGGCGATGGCCTGGCTCGAAGCGAACGGCATGCCGTTTGCCTTCACCGATTACCGCGATAACCCCATCGCTCCGGCTGTCTTGGCCGACTGGGCCGACGAATTGGGTGGATGGGAGAAGCTGGTGAATCGGGCTTCAATGACCTGGCGCAATTTACCTGCCGAGCGCAAGGCGCCACAGACTGCCCAGGATTGGCTGGCGCTAATCGCCGAGTTTCCGGCCTTGATACGACGTCCTGTGATGGTGGACGCCGACGGGCAGGTCAGTGTCGGTTTTTCGGAAAAGAAGTACTCCGCAATTTTTGCCTGACGACAGGATCATACGCATGCTTACGCAATCAGATCTCAAACGACAAGTGGCCGAGGCCGCGGTGCAATTCATTTTGCCCGAACTCACACCAGAAACTGTGTTGGGGGTGGGTACAGGGTCCACGGTAGACCTTTTCATTGAGGCGATCACCCCGTACAAGAATCGTTTTCTCGGTGCTGTATCAAGCTCGGAGCGCAGTTCGGCCCGCCTGGCGGAGGCCGGCATCCGCGTCTTCGACCTGAACGATGTGGCCAGCATGCCCTGGTATGTCGACGGCGCAGACGAGGTCGATCACGGCTTGAACATGATCAAGGGCGGGGGCGGCGCGCTCACGCGCGAGAAGATCGTGGCGTCCGTGGCCGAACAATTCCTGTGTATTGTGGACGAGTCCAAGTTGGTGCAGACCCTGGGCGCCTACCCTCTGCCGATCGAAGTCATTCCGATGGCACGTGAAGTCGTGTCGAGGCGGCTGGCAGGCCTGGGCGGCGAACCGGCGCTGCGCGAGGGCTTCCTTACGGATAATGGCTGTCAGATCGTGGATGTGGCGGGTTTGCAGATCACCGCGCCTGCCGACCTGGAGGGCCTGATCAATGATATTCCCGGCGTGGTTTCCTGCGGCCTGTTTGCCTTGGCCGGGGCAGACGTACTGTTGGTCTCGACACAATCCGGCGTGCGTCGACTGAATTTGCCCTTGTCATAAAGGCGTCACGATTCACATGTAAACTACCTGTGTAACTTCAATTTTTTATGTGAACATCAAGGGCCGATATGTCTGAGCACACGAATAAGCAATTTCATACCGATCTTGAAACCACACGATCGCTCTTCCTTGAAATGGGCGGGCTGGTCGAAGCCATGGTGCAGGACGGCATGGAGGCGCTCTCTACGGGCGACCTCACTCTGGTCGATAAAGTGCGCGAGCGCGAAAAAGAAGTCAATCGCCTGGAGGTCGAAATTGATGAGCGCATCAGCCTGCTTATTGCTCGCAACCAGCCCACCGCCGTCGACCTGCGTTTGCTGTTGTCCGTATCAAAGATGCTGACCGACATGGAACGCTGTGGCGACGAAGCCGAGAAAATCGCCAAGATGGCGCGGCGCCTGCACGAGTCCGGGGGCCGCTACGAGCCCGTGGTCGAGTTGCGCCACATGGCAAATTTCGTCACCGCCATGATCCGCGACTCTCTGGACGCTTTTGCCCGGCTCGATCCCGTTCATGCGGCGCAGGTCGTGCGTAACGACAAGGAAGTCGACAAAGAGTGGAAAGGCTCTCTACGTCATATCATTACCTACATGATAGAAGACCCGCGCACGATCTCGCGCTCCATCGACCTGATCTTCATAGCCCGCGCGCTCGAGCGCATCGGCGATCATGCCAAGAACATGTCCGAACGCGTTATCTACATGGTCCGGGGCGACGACGTACGGCACACTGGCATCAAGAACACCGAGAGACTGGCCAGGGGTGAAGCCGCCGAAGAAGAAAACGAGATCTGAGCACCGGCCAGATCAACAAAAAACCGCCTTGATCGGCGGTTTTTTGTTGATCGCGTTATGCCGAGGGAGGCACGTAGCCCTGGGCCTCGACGTCGACGTCATCAAACAGGAAGCTTTCCATTTGCGTGGCCAGATACTTGCGCGCTCGGGCGTCGGCAAGATTGAGGCGGTTTTCGTTGACCAGCCTGGTTTGCGTATCCATCCATAGCGCCCAGGCTTCCTTCGACACGCTTTGCCAGATACGCACGCCGAGGTCGCCAGGGTAGGGGGGGTAATCCAGCCCCTCCGCCTCGCGCTTGAGCTTTACACATTGCACCATACGAGCCATGGAACACACCTTATAAAACGAGTTGACTGACTGCCTATTGTACCGAGGCGCCAGCGTGCCGGACTAGAGGCGCTTGATGAAGATCAGACTGTTGCGCGAACGGTTGTAATGGGCCTGGCGCTCTTTGGGCAAGTCGGCCACGCCACCTTGCACGAAGCCACGCTTGATGAACCAGTGCGAGGTACGGGTCGTCAAGACGAACAGGCGCCGGGCACCCATGGCCCGCGCGCGGCCTTCGGCGTGACGCAGCAGTATTTCGCCTTCGCCAGCACCCTGCCATTCGGGTTGTACGATCAGGCAAGCCATTTCGGCCATGTGGTCGTTAGGGTAGGGAATGATCGCGACGCAGCCGTAAATGACGCCATCGTGCTCCAGCACAGTGAACTTTTCCACATCGCGCTCGATGACTGAACGGCCTCGAGGCACCAGGGTGCCGTCCGCTTCCAGGGGCTCGATCAGTTGGACGATGGCACCGACATCGTCGACCGAGGCAGGGCGCAGGTCGTCCAGCGTATCTTCGACCACCATGGTGCCCACCCCGTCGTGGGTGAAGATCTCTAGCAGTATGCTGCCGTCCAGTGTGTAGGGCACCAAATGGGCGCGGGCCACGCCGCGTTTGACCGCCCGCGAGGCATGCGTCAGAAATGACGAGGTATCTTCATCCAGTGTGCCCGAGGCCAGAATACGGTCAGCGTCTTCGCGGGCCAACTCGGTATCGACTGTGCCGTCCGTATCAAGCACCGTGCGGTCCTGCGTCAGGAAAATAAGCTTTTCCGCGCGCAGTGCGATGGCAGCGCTGGTGGCCAGGTCTTCCATGGCCAGGTTGAACGCCTCTCCCGTAGGCGAGAAGCCCAGCGGAGACAGCAGCACAATGGAGCCCTGGTTGATGCTGTTCTTGATGGCGTCGATATCCATCTTGCGCACCGCGCCGGCGTGTTTGTAATCCAGGCCGTCTATCACGCCTACGGGGCGTGCGGTGACGAAGTTGCCCGAAATGACACGTATTTGCGCATGCGACATCGGGGTGTTGGGCAAGCCCTGGCTGAATGACGCTTCGATGTCGAGCCGGATTTCACCCGCGGCCTCTTTGGCGCACTCCAGCGCTTCGGCGCTGGTGGGCTCGGTGCCCCGGCCGAATTGTGTCTGGTAGCCTTTTAATTTAAGCTGTTCGTTTACCTGCGGGCGCGAGCCATGCACCAGCACCAGTTTGACGCCCAGTGCCGAAAGCAGCGACAAGTCTTGTATCAGGGCATTCAGTGCGCCGTCGCTGACCAGTTCGCCACCGAAGGCGACGACGAATGTCTTGCCCCGGAAGTCGTGGACATACGGGGCGACCTCGCGAAACCATCGCACGAACTGGGCCGGAGCGAATTCGGGCGCGTCTTGCGCGGATAGCGTGGGGTCGGGTTCGATGGTGGTCATATGGCAGTGTAAAGTCTCAGCAGGGGTTGTGTCCGTCCAAAATTATAATAACGGACTACCCGCTTCCATTACGTTTCATGCAAGAGTTTGTCAATTTGTCGGAAAACCCACACATACCAGGTAGCAAGCGTGCCTCCAGGCCCGCCGGTGCTGCTTCTGTTCGTCGCCCACCGGCTGCAGCGCGCGCGGCCCGCGCCCTGCCTTCGGTAAGTTACCCGGAAGACCTGCCCGTCAGCGCGCGCCGCGACGATATCGCTGCGGCCATCAAGGCGAACCAGGTCATCATTGTCTGTGGTGAGACGGGTTCAGGCAAGACCACGCAGTTGCCCAAGATCTGCCTGGAACTGGGGCGCGGCCTGGAAAAGATGATAGGCCACACCCAGCCGCGCCGTCTGGCGGCCACCTCAGTAGCCAAGCGCATCGCGCAAGAGCTGAACACCGAACTGGGCGACTGGGTCGGTTATCAGATCCGCTTCAACGACAAGACCGGACCCAACGCCGCCATCAAGCTGATGACGGACGGAATACTGCTTGCCGAGTCTCAGCGCGACCCGCTGCTAAGGCGCTACGACACCATCATTATTGATGAGGCCCATGAGCGCAGCCTGAATATCGATTTCCTGCTGGGATTCCTGCGGCAATTGCTGCCGCGCCGGCCGGATCTGAAATTGATCATTACCTCGGCAACCATAGATGCCGACCGCTTTGCGCAGCATTTCGGCCTAGCCGGCAAGCCTGCCCCGGTGATCGAGGTGTCGGGCCGCCTGTACCCCGTGGACATACTCTACCGACCGGTACGTGCGGACGAAGAGCCGGCTCCGGGCGAGGCGGCTGGCAAGCGGACGTCCAGTGATGAGGAGCGCGATCTGATTGACGCCGTGGTCGAGGGTGTGGATGAGTGCGCTCGCCACGGACGGGGCGATATCCTGGTGTTCCTCCCCGGCGAGCGCGAGATTCGTGAGACCGTCGAGGCCTTGCGCAAACATCACCCCCCGGGCACAGAAGTGTTGCCGCTCTATGCCCGTTTGTCCCAGGCTGAGCAAGAGCGCATCTTTCATCCCGAAGGCAGCGGCCGACGCGTGGTGCTGGCCACCAACGTGGCTGAGACCTCGCTTACGGTGCCCGGCATACGCTACGTGGTCGATAGCGGCCTGGCGCGTGTGAAGCGCTATTCGTGGCGCAACAAGGTGGAGCAGCTGCGCATCGAGCCCATCAGCCAGGCTTCGGCGAATCAGCGGGCGGGGCGTTGTGGGCGCATAGGGCCGGGCGTATGCGTGCGCCTGTACGACGAGGCTGATTTCAAGCAGCGGGCGGCCTTTACCGACCCTGAGATATTGCGCTCTTCGCTGGCTTCGGTGATCTTGCGCATGAAGGCGCTCAAGCTGGACGATATCGAAGTATTCCCCTTTGTCGATCGCCCCTCCGGCCGTGCAGTGGCCGATGGCTATCAGCAGTTGCAGGAACTGGGTGCGCTGGACGAGCAGCAGACACTGACCGATACCGGTCGGGCGCTGGCCCGTTTACCGGTGGATCCGCGGCTAGCCCGCATGATTTTGGCCGCCCGCGACCAGCAATGCCTCGCCGAGATCCTTATCATCGCCTCGGCGCTGTCGGTACAGGATCCCCGCGACCGCCCGATGCAGGAGCGCGAGGCTTCCGAAGCGGCCCATGCCAAGTTCGGCGACGATAAGTCCGAATTCATCTCCTACCTCAAGCTATGGCGCTGGTATGGCGAGCAGGTGGAGCATAAGGGCTCGCAACGCAAGTTGGTTGCGCTGTTGCGCCAGAATTTCCTCTCGCCGCTGCGCCTGCGAGAATGGCGCGATGTCCACAGTCAGCTATCCGGCCTGGTCGGCGAACAAGGTTGGCGCATGAACACCAGCGAAGCGACTTATGAACAGACCCACATGGCGCTCTTGTCCGGTTTGCTCGGTAATATCGGCTTGAAGTCGGAAGAAAGCGGCACCTATCAGGGCGCGCGGGAAATCCGCTTTCATATCCACCCCGGGTCGCGCCTGGTGCGCAAGGCGGGCCGTTGGATCGTCGCGGCAGAACTGGTCGAAACCACGCGTTTGTACGCCCGCTGCGTTGCCCGCATCGACCCGGTCTGGCTGGAAAAAGTGGGTGGGCATTTGCTGCGACGTAACTGGTCCGACCCGAGGTGGGACCGGAAAGCCGGCCAGGTCGTTGCCATTGAAAGGGCGACGCTCTATGGCTTGCAGGTCTACAACGGCAGGCGTGTCCACTTCGGCCGGATAGATCCGGCGCAAGCACGGGAACTGTTCATCCGGCAGGGACTGATGACGGGAGAGATCGATGTCTCCTTGCCCTTCCTGCGTGAAAACCGAAAACTGATTCTGGCCATCGAGAAACTTGAGCACCAGACGCGGCGACCGGACATTCTGGTGGATGACAGCCTGATTTTCGCCTTCTACGATCAGAAAATTCCTGCGGATGTCTACCAGAGCGCGACCCTGGAGAAATGGCATAAAGGCCTGTCCAAGGAAGAATCAAAGGCTTTGTTGCTGAGTCGCGATGCGCTGATGCGGCACGATGCCGCCGGCATCACCACCGAGATATTCCCGCGCAAGGTCGTGTGGCATGGCGTCGAGATGGCGCTCGATTATCATTTCGAGCCCGGTTCCGTGCGAGACGGCGCGACCTTGACCGTGCCTCTATTTGCCTTGAACCAGATCGACCCCTTGCGCTGCGAGTGGCTGGTGCCCGGCATGTTGAAGGAAAAGGTTCATCTGCTGCTTAAATCCTTGCCACAGAAAATACGGCGCCATTGTGTGCCTTTGCCCGATTATTCAGCGGGTTTTTATGAGCGTTGGTTCGACAGGGCCGCCGATCCGGACCGGGGCCTGCTGGAGGCGATCAGCGCCGACATGTGGGAGCAAGTGAAGCAGCGTCCGGCCCGCAGTGATTTCAAGCCCGAAACCTTGCCGGCCCATTTGTTCATGAACTTCAAAGTGGTGGACGAGCATGGGCGCATGCTCTCGGGCGGGCGCAACCTGGATCAACTCAAGGCAGAGCACGGCAAGCAGGCGCAGGCGTCCTTTCAGCAGTTTGCGGCCCGGGACGACCAGGTTGCCCAGGCCCTGTCTCATGAGCAGTTGACCGAGTGGTCGTTTGGCCCGCTACCCGAGATCATGGAAATACGCCGCAAGGGGCAATCGTTTGTGGGCTATCCCGCGCTGGTTGACAGGCAAACCCATTGCGATCTGGACGTCTTTGATGATCCGGCGCAGGCTCGCCAACGGCATCGGGCAGGCTTGCGCCGCCTGTTTCGCTTGGGGCTGCGCGAGCAGGTGAAGTTCCTTGAAAAGAATCTGCCTGAGCTGACCACGATGAGCATGCTTTATATGTCGCTGGGCACACAGGAAGAGCTCCGCAATCAGATTATTGATTGCGCACTGGATCAGGCCTGCCTTGCCGAGCCCTGGCCTTCGGACCAGGTTGCTTTCGAATTGAGACGCAATGAGGGCAAGTCGCGCCTGGGCCTTCTGGCGCAAGAGGTTGGCCGCCTGACCAAGCAGATACTCATGGAGTGGTCGGCGTTGCAGAAGAAGCTGCCGCAGGCCAAGCCGCATGCCGGCGCATACGCCGATTTGCAGGCGCAGCAGTCGCGCCTGATGGGAAAATGGTTTCTGCGCGACACACCCTATCAGCAACTGGCACACTACCCACGCTACCTGAAGGCGGCCCAGGTGCGTATAGACAAGTTGCGTGCCGATCCTGCGCGTGATGCCAAGCTGATGGCCGAGATGGCGCCGTTGGTGGCTCAATACCAGCGCGCCGCGGTGGCCCTGCAGGGCAATGCCGATGCGCAACTGGAGGCGTTTCGATGGCTGCTCGAGGAGTTGCGTGTGGCTCTGTTCGCCCAGGAACTGCGCACGCCTATGCCGGTATCGGTAAAGCGCCTGCAAAAGGCCTGGGCGGCAATGCAGCGCTAGGTCGGCGCGGCAGCTCCAATAACGCTAAGGCTGGGTACAATTCGGTCCATGATTGATGCCAACACCCCACCCGCTTTCGTCCATTTGCGTGTCCATACCGAGTTTTCGGTCGTAGACGGTATCGCGCGCATTCCCGACCTGGTCAAGCGGGCGGCGCAATTCGGCCAGCCGGCCATGGCGATCACCGACCTGTCCAATCTCTTTGGTCTCATCAAGTTCTACAAGGCGGCGCGGTCGGCCGGCATCAAGCCCATTGCCGGTTGCGATGTGTGGCTACAGAACGAACATGATCGCGACAAGCCTTATCGGCTCTTGCTGCTGGCCAGTTCACAGCAGGGTTATTTGTCGCTGTGCGAGCTTCTCAGCCAGGCCTGGCTGGACAACCAGTACCGGGGGCGGGCCGAATTGCGGCGCGAATGGCTGCAAGGCCGTAGCGGACTGATCGTCCTGTCGGGCGGGCGTGCGGGCGATGTTGGCCAGTTGCTCGAGGCAGGCAACATGGACGAGGCTGCGGCGGCTGCGGGCCAGTGGGCCAAATCCTTCCCGGGCAGTTACTACATTGAATTGCAGCGTAGCGGCCACGAGGGCGACGAAACCTATGTACAGGCCGCCATGCGCGTGGCGGCATCGCTCGACCTGCCGGTGGTGGCCACGCACCCCGTGCAGTTTCTCGAAGCCACGGATTTTCGTGCGCACGAAGCCCGCGTCTGTATCGCCGAAGGCGAACAATTGGGTAATGCCCGGCGGGTGCGGCGCTTTACCCAGCAGCAGTACCTGCTGAGCACCGAAGAGATGGTGCAGCGCTTTGCCGATGTGCCCGTGGCCCTGGCCAATGCGGTGGAGATCGCCAAGCGGTGCAACCTCACGCTGGTGCTTGACCGCCCGCGTCTCCCGGATTTTCCAACGCCCGATGGCATCACGCTGGACGACCACATGGCTCAGTTGGCCGAAGAGGGGCTGGCCTTGCGCATGCAGCAGCTATTCCCGGATGAGGCCGAGCGGCAGGCCCGTTATCCGCAGTATCTGGAACGCTTGCGATGGGAATGCAAGACCATCATCGGGATGGGCTTTCCAGGTTACTTCCTGATCGTGGCCGACTTCATCAACTGGGGCAAGAATAACGGCGTGCCGGTAGGCCCCGGGCGAGGCTCCGGTGCCGGTTCGCTGGTGGCGTACTCGCTGGGCATCACCGACCTTGATCCCATACGCTACGACCTGCTGTTCGAACGTTTCCTGAACCCCGAACGGGTATCCATGCCTGACTTCGACATCGACTTCTGCCAGGACAACCGCGAACGTGTTATCGACTACGTGAAGCAAAAGTACGGCAAGGAGGCTGTCAGCCAGATCGCCACCTTCGGAACGCTGGGTGCCAAGGCGGTGGTGCGCGACGTCGGGCGTGTGCTCGAGATGCCTTACTCCTTGTGCGACACCCTGTCCAAACTGATCCCTTTCAGCCCCGCGGACCCCTGGACGCTGGAGCGCACGCTGGCCGACGAGCCTGCCTTCAAGGAGCGCTACGATCAGGACGAAGAAGTGCGCGCGCTGATCGACCTGGCGCGGCCCCTGGAAGGGCTGACCCGCAACGTAGGCATGCACGCCGGAGGCGTGCTGATAGCCCCAGGCAAGCTTACCGACTTTTGCCCGCTGTATTGCCAACCCGGTGTGGACAGCAACGCCGTTTCGCAGTTCGACAAAGACGACGTCGAAGCGGCCGGCCTGGTCAAGTTTGACTTCCTGGGCCTGCGCAACCTGACGATACTCGATTGGGCGGTTCGCTACGTCCGCCAGTTCAATCCACAGCAGCGCGACTTCGACATCATGGCGTTGCCGCTGGACGATCCGCAAGCCTACAAGTTGTTGTCCGACGGCAATACCACGGCGGTATTCCAGCTTGAGTCGCGCGGCATGAAAGAGCTGCTCAAGAATCTGCGGCCCAACACCTTTGAAGACATCATCGCCATGCTGGCGCTGTATCGGCCCGGGCCGCTCGAGTCCGGCATGGTGGTCGACTTCGTCAACCGCAAGCATGGCCGAGCCGAGGTCGATTATTTCCACAAGGATCTCGAGCCGGTACTCAAAAGCACTTACGGCGTCATTGTTTATCAAGAACAGGTGATGCTGATCTCCCAGATCGTGGGGGGATACACCCTTGGCGGCGCCGACCTCCTGCGCCGCGCGATGGGCAAAAAGAAGGCCGAAGAAATGGCCAAGCATCGCAGCATCTTCGAGAAGGGTGCCGTCGAGAAGGGCTACGACGCGAAGCTGGCCGTCAAGTTATTTGACCTGATGGAGAAATTTGCCGGGTACGGTTTCAACAAGAGTCACTCCGCCGCCTATGCCTTGATCGCCTACCAGACAGCCTGGCTCAAGGCCCATCATCCAGCCGAGTTTCTCGCGGCCACCTTATCTTCCGATATGGACGATACCGACAAGGTGCAAATCTTCTGGAAGGATGCGCTTGCCAACGGCGTGCAAGTCCTCCCCCCTGATGTCAACACGTCGGCTTACCGATTTGAGCCGGTGCCCGATGAACATGCGGCCCGCGGCGAGCCGCCTCGCACCATGCGCTACGGCCTGGGGGCCATCAAGGGGACGGGCCAGGGCGCGGTCGAAGAGATCATCCGTGCCCGTCAGGAAGGCGGGCCTTACACCAGCTTGTTTGACTTCTGCCGCCGAATCGACCGGCACAGTGTCAATCGTCGCAGCATCGAAGCGCTTATTCGTGCCGGAGCCTTCGATCAAATCGAAGAGAACCGGGCCGCCTTGCTTGCTACGGTGGGTAATGCCATTGAAGCGGCCGAGCAGGCCGAGCGCAGCGCCAATCAGGTCTCGCTGTTTGCGGACGATGCCAACGATATCGTCGAAGGCGAGCTGGCCAAAGTGGCGCCATGGGATCTGCAGACCCGCCTGACGCAAGAAAAGGCCGCACTGGGGTTTTTCTTCAGCGGCCATCTGTTCGACGCCTGGCGCGACGAAGTAAGGCGTTTTGCTCCCAGGCCGCTCGCGCGTCTCGAGGCCGCCCGGAGCCCGCAATGGTTTGCCGGGGTGCTGGCTTCCGTACGGCCAAAAATGACACGACGAGGCCGCATGCTTTATGCCGTCCTGGACGATGGCTCTGCACAGGTTGAGGTCGCCGTTTTCAACGAACTGTACGAGCAGCATCGCAACCGTCTAAAGGAAGATCGCCTTATCATCGTCCACGGCAAGGTAAGCAATGACGATTACTCAGGCGGTTTGCGTGTGTCGGCCGAGTCGGTCTACGACCTGCAATTGGCCCGCGAAGCGCGCGCACGCAGTTTGCGCATTACCCTGAACGGCAACGCTGATGCACAGCGCTTGCGCCAACTGCTCAACCCCTTTCGCGCAGAGCCTGAAAATGGCGTACCTGGTGTACCGGTGGAAATCCGTCTGAAACGGGAAGACTACCTGTGCACGGTCAGGCTGGGCGAAGATTGGCGGGTACGCATGGCCGACACCATGCTGGAACAACTGGAAGATTGGGCGCTGGCAGAGGCTATCGAGGTAAATTATTGATGACGCCCTTGCGTATCCTGCATTCCGAAGCGGCCACCAGTTTCGGTGGGCAAGAACAATATATCTACCGAATGATGGTTGTCATGCGAGAACGCGGTCATCACCTCGAGGCCGTATGTCAGCCGCATGCCGTGCTGGCCGAGCGTTTGCGGGAGGCCGGCTTCACGGTGCACACCACCTACATGGACGGGCCCATCAATTTCGTCAAGACCCTTATCAAGGTAAGAGGCGTACTGCGTCGTGGTCGATTCGACGTACTCAATACGCACAGCCGGCGCGACACCATAGTGGCTGGCCTGGCGGCCCGGCTTGCGGGCACGCCGCTTATTGTACGTACCCGACACCTGGCCAAGAAGGTGGGTTCCCTGTTGTCGTACACCATCATTCCGCACCGGGTCACGACGGCCAGCGATTTTGTGCGAGATCACCTGATCTCGCGCGGCGCAGATCCCGCCAAGGTGGCAACGGTTTATCCGGCGGTAGATATACCACCCATACCGGAGGCTTCCACGCTGCGCGAAGAGCTGCGCCTGGCCCAGAACGACATCGTGGTGGGGTGCGTCGCGGTCATGCGCGCGGAAAAAGGTCACAAGAGCCTGATCGATGCCATGGAGCCCCTGATACGGGCCAGCCCCAATGTGCACCTGGTGCTGGTGGGTGGCGGGTCGCCGGTGTTCGAGGAAGTCCGCGATTACGTCGCCGCCAAGAAACTGGACAAGCGAGTGCACCTGATGGGCACGCGCCGCGATGTCCCCAATTTGCTGGCCGGCTTTGATGTGTTTGCGCTTGCCACGCGCACCGAGGCATCGGGCACGGCTTTCGTCGAGGCGGGTGCCGCCGGCTTGCCTGTCGTCGGTACCGATGTGGATGGCGTGCCCGAAATGATGCATGCCGGGGTCAGCGGTATGCTGGTTCCGCTTGACGATACGGCGGCGTTCACTCAGGCCCTGGAGCGGCTAATCACGGATCCCGCCCTGCGTCGACAGATGGGGCAGGAAGGCTTGAAGTTCTGTCGTGCTTCCGGGCGCTTCACCGCCGAAGCCATGGCCGAGCGCATCGAATCCTGCTATACCCGTTGGCTTACGGAGCGCAAACAATGAGTCGAAATCGCAGCGTCCCTGTGCTGATGTACCACCATGTCAGCCCAGTGGACGGCATGATCACCGTGTCGCCGGCCAATTTCGAGCAACAGTTGTTATGGTTGAAACGACGCAATTACCGGACGCTGACCAGCGCCGAATTTGCCCGGCATCTGGACGGCGCCCCGGCCCCCGCTCGATCAGTGCTGATCACCTTCGACGACGGCTATCTGGATAACTGGGTATACGCCTACCCCCTGCTTAAAAAGTACGGTTACACGGCGATGATATTTCTGGTCACGTCATGGATAGGCGACGGCGACAAGCGGCATTGCCTGGGGCAGGGCGAGCTGCCCGAAACACCGTCGCACCGCGAATGCGAAGCCCGTATCGAACAGGGGCGCGCCGACGAGGTCATGCTTCGCTGGAGCGAGATCCACGCCATGCTCGACAGCGGCGTGGTGGAGTTCCATAGCCACACGCATACACACACCCGGTGGGACCTGCTTGCGCAGCAAGACAAGAACGCGCATATGGCAGAGGAGCTGTCGTCTTCCCGTACTTGCCTGGAAGCCAATCTGGCTGCGGCGTCCGCGCATTTTTGCTGGCCGCAGGGGTACTTTGATGCGGACTACACGCGGTTGGCGCAGCAGGCGGGCTTTAAATACCTGTATACCACCCAGGCTTTCGGACAGAATCGCCCGGGCTCCGACCCGGCAAATATTTATCGCTTTGCGGTGCGCAACACCTCGGGTCAGTCGGTGGGGCGTCGTATCCAAGTGGCTGCCCATCCGGTAATCGGGCCGCTGTTCAATCGCTGGAAGCGCTGGAAGCGCAGTCTCAGGCAGCGGACATGACGCTGTCCGTCATCATCATTACGAAGGACGAGGCAGGGCACATCGCCGACTGCATCGATTCGGTCAGTTTCGCCGACGAGATCATCGTGGTCGATTCGGGCAGCCAGGATGGCACGCGCGAGATTGCCGCTGCCAGGGGTGCCCGGGTCAGTCTTGCAGCGGATTGGCCGGGCTTCGGGCGGCAAAAAAACCGCGCGCTCGATCTGGCCACTTGTGAATGGGTATTGTCGATCGACGCCGACGAACGGGTGACGCCCGAACTGGCACAGGAGATCCAGCAAGTCATTGCGGCGCCTAGCGCCGATGCGTACAAGATTGCCCGTCTGTCCAACTTTGGCGGTCGCTGGATCCGGCACAGCGGTTGGTGGCCCGACCATGTGCTGCGCCTGTTCAGGCGCGGGACGGCTCGCTTCAAGGACGTGCCGGTGCATGAAAGTGTACAGACCACGGCGCCAGTGGCCTTGCTGCATGGGCATTTCCTGCACTATCCCTACGCCAACCTCGAAACTTTCATTGCGAAGATCAACCATTATTCGTCGGAAGCTGCGGCTGCCATGCATGCGCGGGGAAAGCAGACGAGCGTCATGGGCGCAACGGGGCACGCAGTCTGGACCTTTATTCGCATCTACCTCATACGGCGCGGATTCCTCGATGGTCGGGAAGGTTTTATTCTGGCCGGGATGGCGGCTGCCGGCAGCTTTTTTCGTTACAATAAGCTGCTTTTTCTAAATAAAAATAAACAACCCCCGCCCGATAAAGACTGACGTCGGCGCAACTTAGTCGGCTCGCATGAAAATTCTCATTACTGACATCCACCATGGCAACGGCGGAGGCCACGTCACGTACGTTGCCAGCCTCTTGAAGGGCCTGAAGAGCGCCCACGACGTTACCGTGGCGGCGCCTCGTACCGGGCGCCTGTATCAGGCGGCCACCTTGTTCCCGGGGGTCAGGGTTTTGCCCGGGCACTATACGTCCAGACCCTTGCCGCTGCTGGCCGAGGTTGCCAAATTAAGGCGTTTCCTGGATCGGGAAGCTTTCGATGTCGTCCATGTCAATGGCGGCGCCGACCACCGGCATATCATGCTGGCCTCGCTGGGGCTGGCCCGCCGGCCGGCCATCGTTTGGACCAAACACAACACCAACCCAGTTTCTAGTCCGGGCCATCGGCTGCGCGCCCGGCTGGGCACCGATCTTTCCATTGCTGTTTGCGACCATGTCGCGCACATATTGACCGAATCCGCCTACCGCCGTCGGCCCATAACCGTGATACGCAACGGCATCGACATCAATCATTTTTCGCCGGTGGCGGCCGAGCGTCGTCAGGCCCTGCGCGAACAACTGTTTGGTGCAATCGATAAGGACGTACTGGTTCTGGGCAGTATCGGCGGCACCGACCATAACAAGGGTTGGATGGATCTGGTGAAGGCTGCAGCTCGCCTGTCGCCGCCGCAACGGTGCCGCGTGCGTATTATTGTGGCGGGCGATCCGCCATCGAAGGGCGTTTTGGACGAAGTCGGGCGCCTGGACATGCACGGCCAAGTTCATTTTCCCGGCTTGGTGGCCGATGTACGCGACATATTGGGTGCGTGCGATGTGGGCTTTGTGCTGTCTTACCGCGAGGCAGCCTCTTATGCCAGCTGCGAAACCATGGCGATGGGATTGCCGGCACTGGTCTCGAAGGTTGGCGGTCTGCCTGAGAACGTGCGTGATGGGCTGGACGGGTGGGTGGTGCCGGCCGGAGACGTCGATGCCATCCATTCGTGGTTATCTGGCCTGCTGGCCGACGCCTCGGTTCTGGCGGCGCTGGGCCGCTCGGCACGGCAGCGTGCACAGCAGGCTTTTCCCACGGCGAAGTTTATTCAGGACACCGTGCACGCCTATACGCAGGCAGTGGGCCTGGTATCCCGGCGCGTTGCCCCGATATAATCGGCCCATGATTCCCATATTGATGTACCACCAAATCGGCCAGCCTGCGCCGCGCAAGTCGCCCTATCGCAGCCTGATCGTGCATCCTTCTGACTTCAAGCGTCAAATGACATGGTTGCGCCGTTTTGGTTATCGGGGCCTTTCCATGCACGACCTTTTGCCCTATCTGCTCGGACAGCGACGCGGCAAGGTCGTGGGCATTACCTTCGACGACGGCTATCGCAACGTTTACGAAAATGCGCTTCCTGTCTTGCGCGATCACGATTTCACCGCCACCAATTACTTCGTCGCCCGTCAACTGGACGGCGGCAATGTCTGGGACTACGAGAAAGGCATTGCGCATGCCGACCTGATGTCGGTTGAGCAGATGCGGGCATGGGCAGCCGCCGGCATGGAGGTTGGCTCGCATACTTTGGATCATCCCTATTTGCCCAAGCTGTCCCCCGAAGTTGCTGATCACCAGATCCGGCAATCGAAGGCCGAGCTGGAGCAACTGCTGGACAAGCAAGTCAGTGCCTTCTGCTATCCCTATGGTGGCGAAACGCCAGGCATACGCGCCATGGTCCGTAATGCCGGGTATAGCAATGCCACGACAACCCTGGGTGGGCTGGCGAACAGCAACGACGATCCTTTCGGTCTACCCCGAGTAACCGTTGCACGCTCCACCAATATTTTTCGCTTCCTGCAAAAATGCATGACCCGATTGGAAGAAAAGCGCCGCGATCCTCAAAGGCCTTAGCCGTCTCTGTCTCTTGTACAGGTGCCACCCATGTCGATGCCCCGTTTAAAAATCGCTTTTGTTGTAGACCGTTTTGGCAATCGTTACGGCGGTGCTGAGGCCTATGGGGTGGCACTCATGCGCCAATTGGCGCAGCGCCACGATGTCACGGTGTTCGCTCGCGAATACGACGCAAACTGCGACCTGGTGCTGCCCTTTGTTCCTTTGCGGTCCTGGAAGGGTCTGCCCAGTTGGGTGCGCGTGCTGCTGTTCTCGTGGCGTGCCCGCCGCGCGACTCGCCGCGACTATGACATTGTTCATTCGCACATGAACGGCTGGTGCGGCGATATCGAAGTCATACACGTGACCCCGGTGCGCTACAACTGGCGGGTGCGCGCCTTGCCCCTGGCAAAGCGGCTGCTTTCATATGTTAGCCCTCGCGTGCAGACTTATCTTGGACTGGAAGCGCGTCGTGTTGCCAGGCGGCCAGCCCATCGCGCCGTGGCCGTGTCGGGCTTGATTGCCGATCAACTCGAGGCGGCTTACGGCGAGGCCGATTACCCGGTGATTCCGCCGGGCGTATCCGTGCAAGATAGCCCGGTGGAAGCCGACCGCACCGGCATCCGGCAACGGCTGGGCTTTGCTGCCGACGACCATGTCAGTTTGCTGGTGGCGCGCAACCCCTTGCGCAAAGGCTTGCCCACTGTACTTCGCGCGATGGCCTTGCTGCCGGCCCGGCACAAGCTGCTTGTCGTTGGCAGTAACGCCGCCACCCGCGATTTCATCCATAAAGCGCCCGAATTTGCTGCCTTGGCCGACCGCATCAGTCTGGTGGAAGAGACATCCGACGTCGCACCCTATTATCGGGCGGCGGACGTCTATGTGCACCCTACCTTGAACGATAGCTTCGGGATGGCCCCTCTGGAAGCCATGTCATTTCAGTTGCCCGTGGTGTTAAGCCCGGCGCCCTGGTGCGGCTTTGCCCAGTATGTGCGCGACGGTCATGAAGCCCTCGTAATGAAGCATCCGGAAGATCACCACGAACTGGCGCTGTGCATCAAGCGGATCAGCGACGACCCCGTGTGTCGCGCCACGTTGGTTCAGGGCGGGAATGCCGTGGTCGCCCGGCACAGCTGGGAGGAGGTCGCGAGCAGCTACCTGGGCCTGTATGCCGAAGTGATCGCCGAGCGCGAATATCCCGCGCCGGTTACCAGCTCGTGATGGCCCCCGCCTTGATTATGCAACTGACCACCCGGCGCTAAGGAGTCTGCCACCATGTATCTGCCTTCGGCCTTCGAGGAAACCCGTCCGGAAGTCTTGCACGCCTTGATGCGTGAGCACCCGCTGGGCGCCCTGGTGACGCAGGGACCTGCAGGGTTGGACGCCAACCACCTGCCTTTTGAGCTCGACACGTCGCGTGGCACGCATGGCACGCTTACCGGTCATGTCGCCAGGGCCAACCCCTTGTGGCGGGAGGTAGCCGATGGCGACGAAGTGCTGGTGATCTTCAAGGGCGGCGATGCCTATGTTTCGCCCAACTGGTACCCCAGCAAGCACGAGTCGCATCAACAGGTTCCGACCTGGAACTATTGTGTGGTCCACGCTCACGGTCATATCAAGATACGCGATGACGAGAAATTTGTAAGGGGTGTGGTGGCACGCCTGACGCGCACGCACGAGAAGCAGGCCGAGCCCGATAGCCCCTGGAAAATGACCGACTCCAGCCCCGACTACATCGCCCGCATGCTTGGGGCCATTGTGGGCATAGAAATCGACATTACCCGCTTGTTGGGGAAGTTCAAGCTGAGTCAAAACAGAGAGCAGCGCGACGCCGACGGTGTGGTCCAGGCGCTACGCGATCGTCACCAGGATGAACTGGTACGCCTCATGACGGCTGGCCCCCGCTAGATCCAGCCGCGCATCCAGTACACCAGCAGGCCGACATACTCCTTGACGATGGAGCGGCTGGCGGCGAGTGCCCGCATGCTTGGTTGCCAGAACGAAAACCTTGGGTCCGCCGGTACGACAATCTGTGGGGGAGCTGGCGACGCAATGGCGCTGACGCCTTGCTTGCGGAACACTGCCATGGCGCGCGGCATGTGCAGGGCGGAGGTCACAAGCAGGATGCGGCGAATGTCCCGCTGCTTGAGTTTCTCTGCGGTATAGACTGCATTCTCGTGGGTGGTGAAACTGCGGTTCTCGAGCAGCATCGCGGTCTCGGGTATGTCGGCCTGATTGAGCGCATTGGCCATCATCTGCGCCTCGCTGACAGAACCCTCGAGTGCCGCTCCGGACAAGACAATCAAGGGCGCCCGGCCCTCCTTGTACAGCACCGCCGCGGTGTCTACCCGTGAAGTTGCTGTAGCGCTGTCGTAGGGCTCGAACCAATTGGTGCGTCCATTGGCAGTGCTTCCCCCAAGTACCACGATGGCATCCGCAGTCGGCAGATTCATGGGTGGCTGATGGGGATACAACTGTTCTAGTCTTCCGCCGGCCCATAACGATGAGGCCGGCAACGACCAGAACAGCGCCCAGGCCAGCCCTGTGGCCGCCACCAGGAACCCCGTCTTGCGCCAGCGCACCATGAACAGGATCGCGCCGATCAGCAGCAAGGTGATGCACAGGTTCAGCGGAATCACCAGGTTCGTCAGAAAACTAGAAAAGGTCATGTGCTACCGGTCAATGTCTTCGGGCAAAAGGGCAAGAATATGTTGCTCGGTGTCTCGCAGCGACGGCCAGGCATTCGCCGAGCCCAGGCAAACGGCATTCTCGGACCAGGGTCCGGTGCGCTCGGGCTGGGTAACGCCGAAGAGGGTCAGTTGGCGGGACCCGGCGGCGGCCGCCAGATGCGACACACCGGAATCATTGCACACGACCAGTGAAGCGAGTCGGGTGAGTGTAGCAAAGGCGCCCAGCTTCAAGGGCGGCAGGCAAAGGGCTGTCGGCGCATTGCGCCTGGCAGATTCCGCTTCGGCGGGTGGCGGACACATGGCCACAATATGACCCTGTTCCTGCAACTGTCGCGTCAGCGCGTCGTAATGCGGCCAGACTTTGACCTTGCCTCGGTGCAAGCCTGTCGCTGTGGGGGCGATCAGTACGAATGGCTTGTTGTCCAGGCCGGTGGTTTTCAGTGCGTGCTGGGCTTCGCTACGGTGCCGGTCCGTCATCCGCAGGCCCAGAGTGCGCTCGGCCGGCAGGGGGCTAGCCGGCAGATTCCAGCGCTTCAAGGCCTGGGCGGTGACGAAATGCCACGCCTGCACCGCATGCGGTGCGCCGCCCGGCTTCTGTACCGGCCAACGCAGGATCAGGCTGCGGCCATCGTCACGGTAACCAGCGCTCTGGATCCCGGCAAAGCTGAACACCATCGCGCTCGAGAGTGAGTCGGGTAGCAATACGCCTCGCGGGTGTGCGTGCTGAGCTTTCTTGCGGTAGGCATGAACGGCCGCACGATCTTCCCGCCATCGGCCTTTCATATCGATGAATCCGCCCAGTTTGTATCCCGCCAGCAGATCACGCGCCCACGGTCGTGCACAGACGACGATCGGCAATTGGGTGTCCAGCAACGTATGGAGGCTGGGAAGACTCATGCAGACATCGCCAATCCAGTTGGGAAGACGCACATAGATGGCTGAAGGCATAGGCATGAATATGGGACGGGCGAAGCAGGCGGTATGATTGTTCAAGTAGGCGGGGACGGCGTTTCAGGCTGGTAACGCTAAAATGAATCACCCAATAGTATATAAGCGAGTTTATTGTTGAATTCAGCCAGCCAAACCACGGCACGCTCGGAACCCGTCAAGATCGACCTGTGGCGTCGCATATACAGCCGTCTGGGCGTGTACTGGAAAGCGGTAATCGTTGCCGTGTTGCTGGTCAGTGTAGCGGCCGCCACGCAGCCCACGCTGGCAGTCATCATGAAGCCTTTGCTCGACGAAGGGTTCTCGGGCACCAAGCCATCCTACATCTGGTCCATACCGCTGGCGGTCGTCGGCCTGATGCTGTTGCGCGGGGTTTGCAGCTTCGCCAGTAACTACCTGCTGGCCTGGGTTGCCAACAACATGCTGCTGGGCCTGCGCAAAGAGATGTTCGACCGGCTGCTTGGACTTTCCGACGCCGACTTCAAGCGCGGCGACTCCGGCCGCTTGCTCAATCGGTTCACGATAGACGCCGGCACGGTCACAGGCCTGGCCACGGAAGTCATTACGGTGGTGGTGCGCGAAACGCTGGTTGTCGTCGCGCTGCTGGGCGTGCTGCTGTACATGTCGTGGCAGTTGACCTTGATTGTCCTGGTCATGTTGCCGATTTCCACGATCATTGCACGTATCTTCATTCGGCGACTACGCCGTATCAATCGTGAAACCATAGGTATGAACGCCGAGCTGACCCGGGTGGTGCGCGAAGGCATAGATGGCCAGCGCGTCATCAAGCTGTTTGACGGCTATACGCGCGAGTCCAGCCGCTTTCAATACGTAAATGCCAAGCTGCGCCGGTTTGCCATGCGTGCCGCCAGCGCCAATGCTGCCATGTCGCCCCTGTCGCAATTTTCCATAGGCGTGTCTGTGGCGGCCGTGATTGCGGTGGCGCTTTACCAGGCGAACCACCAGGGTCTTACTGTGGGCAGCTTTGCGGCCTTCATGGCGGCGCTTGGGCAGATCTTCGATCCCATGAAGCGACTGACCAATATTGCAAGCGCCATGCAACGCATGCTGATATCAGCCGAAAGCGTATTTACCCTGATCGACCAAGAGCCCGAAACCGACACGGGTAAAACCAAGCTGAGCTTACCCGTCAAGGGCCGTGTCGAATTCCGCAATATCCACCATCGTTTTCCTGATGCCCACGTCGACACGCTGTCCGACGTCTCTTTCGTGGCCGAGCCCGGCCAGACGATTGCATTGGTAGGTCGGTCAGGCAGTGGCAAGACGACACTGGTCAATATGTTGCCGCGTTTCGTCATACCCGATAGCGGCATCGTATCCATAGATGGTCAGAACATTGCCGATCTGAACCTGCGGGAGTTGCGATCGCAGCTGTCACTGGTCAGCCAGGATGTTGTTCTGTTCGAGGGCACGATCGCCGAGAACGTGGGTTATGGCGCCTTGCATGAGGCCAGCGAACAAGATATTCGCGATGCCTTGCAGGCTGCCAATCTCTTGAGTTTTGTAGAGGGCCTGCCCTTGGGCCTGGAAACGCCGGTAGGCGAGAATGCCAGCCAGCTTTCGGGTGGCCAAAGACAACGCCTGGCCATCGCGCGCGCGCTGATCAAGAACGCGCCCGTGCTGATTCTGGATGAGGCCACATCTGCCCTGGATAATGAATCCGAGCGCCAGGTGCAGGCATCGCTGGAATTGCTGATGGCAGGCCGCACGACCCTCGTGATTGCGCATCGGCTCTCGACCGTGCAGAAAGCCGACCGTATCGTGGTCCTGGATGCGGGCCGCATTGTCGAGCAAGGGCGCCACGAAGATTTGCTTGAGCAAGATGGGCTATATGCCTCTTTGTACCGCATGCAGTTCCGCGAAGATTGATGCCGCGGCAGTGGTTCAGCACAGTTGCGGCCACTGTCCTTCCCGAATTTGAAAGGACGAAGACAATGAAGATTCCAGCAGTTTTTGTGATGGTCGCGATGTTGGCCGGCTGCGCATCCACACCCCAGGGCCTACGCGTTACGGATTTGCGTGACCAGCGGTACTTTCGCGGCGACTACACCATACCCCTGAGCTTTGCCAAGATACAGGCCGCGCTATTCAAGCACGAAGCGGCCTGCGGCTCGGCGCCTGTCTTTGCGCTGGACCCTCGCCAGACCAGTTATGCCACCATCATCGATAAGCCGGCCGGCCAGACCAGCTACGAGAACGCCATCGTCGCGGACCTGACCTTTTACCAATCGACGTTGATGTCCGAGCCCCGCAGCCGAGCCCATGTATACAGCTATTACGCTGATTCGGCGACCCAGCAGCGCATCGAGCAGTTGTTTGCCGCCATCGCCCACCCCGAAGTCTGCCCTTAAACCACGGCTAATCGTCGGCATGCGCCTTGTCAAAATCCCAGACGGCCTGAAACCCCATCAAGCGGCTGAAGGATTCGAAATCATAAAGGCGGTCGGCCACAGCGGCTGAGGAGCCGTCTTGTAGCAGCGCACTATAGGCATCTTCAAGTGCCTTACCCATTGCGAGAAAACCGGTGCCCGGATAGATCGCGAGTCGGAATCCCATCGCCTGAAGTTGCTCGCGCGACAGTACGGGTGTTTTGCCACCTTCGACAATGTTGATCAGTACCGGCTTGTCGAAAGCGCCAGCGATCTGCTCCATCTCCTGCACCGATTCGGGCGACTCCACGAAAAGTATGTCGGCACCTGCTTCCGAGTAGGCATGCATGCGGCTCAGCGCCTCATCCAGCCCCAAAGACGTGCGGGCGTCTGTGCGGGCGACGATCAGGAAATCATCGCTGTTGCGCGCTTCGGCGGCGACACGTATTTTCTTTACCATATCGCTGGCGGGAATGACGCGGCGCCCCGGCGTATGCCCACACTTCTTCGGGAATTCCTGATCTTCAAGCTGAATACCCGCCAAGCCGCCAGCCTCATAGCCTTTCACTGTATGAGCGACGTTAAGCAAGCCACCATAACCCGTGTCGCCATCGGCGATGATGGGTGTTTGGGTGCCTAGCGCGAAAGCGCTGGCCCGATTGAGCATGTCGGTATAGGTAGCCAAGCCTGCATCAGGCAAGCCCAAATAAGATGCCACGGTGCCATAGCCGGTCATGTACAACACATCGAAGCCCATTCGATCCGCCATGCGGGCTGAAATCATGTCGAAGATTCCGGGTGCAGTCAGCATCCCGGGTGCGGCCAGGCGTTCGCGCAGGCGTTGACGCTTCTCTGTGGCGGTGGTCATCAGTGCAATTCCTCGTTGTAGTAAGCCAGAAATTAATTGTATACAATCTCGGCTCAGTATCAACAGCTTTCTAGGATCGGACGGCATCATGGCGCGCACAGGGCAGCATGGACATACTGCTGAGCAGGCCTATCATTGGATCAGGGACCGCATACTACGCAACTATTGGCCTGCTGCGAGTCAGCTGAAAGAGGGCGAACTTGCTACCGAAATAGGCGTAAGCCGGACGCCTGTTCGAGAAGCCTTGCGTCGCCTGACCCAGGAGGGCCTCGTGGAGACGGTGCCCAACCTGGGAAGCCGACTTCGCAGTTGGACCAGTACAGACCTCGAAGAAATATTCGGCCTACGCATGGTGCTGGAGTCTTATGCCGCGCGGCTCGCCGCCACACGAATAAACGCTGAAGAGCTTGATGCCCTCTACAAGCTCTGTACGGCCATGGAGCAACTGGTCGAACAAGGCATGGACAATTCTCAGGCTCGACACGAGCTGACTCGCCTGAACGAGCAGTATCATGCCGCCATCATGGCTGCCTCACATAGCCCGCGGCTAATGACGCTGGCGCAGCAAGTCATTTCTTTCCCTCTGGTTTACAGAACCTTTTCGAGCTACCGGCTGGAGGAGATCAATCGCAGTATGGCGCACCATCGCGAGCTTGCTGATGCTTTCGGTTCGCGCGATCCGATCTGGGCCGAGAGCGTCATGAGAGCTCACTTGGCCGCTGGTCATGAGGCGATCCGGCACAAGCTTTCCAGGGATAATCTCTGATTGACGGTTTCCGAAGTAGTTGTATACAATTTTTGAGAGATCGCGCTATGACGCGGCATCCAACGCTTTTTGTTTTTTGCCCTGGAGGAGACCCGCATGCAAAAACGTATCATCAAGTCGCTGTGTCTATCAGCGTTAGCCACTTTCATGGTCTGCGGCAGCATGGCCGCCCATGCCGAGCGTACGCTTAAAGTCAGCCTGCAGGTTTCCGCGAAACATCCGGTCGGCGCCAATGTCGTGTATTTCAAAGATCAGGTCGAGAAGATCTCGAATGGTGAGATCAAGGTCGAGATCTATGATTCGGCGCAGCTCTATAAAGGCAGTGAAGTGCCTCAGGCAGTCGCTGCCGGTGCCATCGACATGGGCCTGGTATTGATAGACGAATATGCTGGCACCTTGCCGGCAACAGGTCTGTTCTCAGTGGCCTTCATGTTCCCCAACTACGACGTCCTGGCCAAGGCGGCAGCGCCTGAAAGTCCCATCCGCCAGGAAATCGACGAGCTTATCCGCAGTACGGGTACGCGCGTCGTGTGGTGGCAAGATTATGGCCCCGTGCAACTGCTTTCCAAAGGCACGCCCGTGATCACTCCCGATGACATGAAAGGCAAGAAAGTACGTGTGCTGGGCAAGCCGTCCGGCGACTTCATCAATGCCGCGGGCGGCATACCGGTAAAAATCGGCGGCGCCGAACAGTTCATCGCCTACCAGCGCGGCACTGTGGACGTCGGCATGACCGGCACCACAGCAATTCAGTCGCGCAAGCTCTTTGAGGTCATGGATTCCGTCACCATCACCAATCATGCCCAGACCGAGTTCCTGATCGTCATGAACGACAAGCTGTGGGACTCCATGTCCGAGCAAGAAAGAGAATGGATTTCAACAGCTGCCAAATCGGCCGAAGACGTGATGCGCGCCGAAACCAAGACCGACAATCTCGAGTCGGAAGAATTCATCCGCAGCCAGACCCCCATGAAGGTTATCCATCTTTCGGATGAGCAGGTGAAAGCTTGGCAGGCGACGGCAGCACCCGCGGTGGACGAGTACATCCGTTCCGCTGGTGACGTGGGCAAGCGCCTGGTCGACGAAGTCAAGAAACTCTACTAGTTGGTGTTTGGCGGGTAGGGGGCGTTCGGCCCACTGCCTGCCGGCCCCCGCTGTCTTACCGCGAGTGCGCGCATGAAAAAAGAAGCAAGCATCGAACGAAGCAAGGTCCTTCGCTTCGTCGACCGTGTCGCCGAGCTCAGTGGAAGCGTGGGTGTCTACATGATCATCTTTGTCACTGTCGTCCTGACCTACGAAGCCGTGGCGCGCTATTTTTTCGCTTCGCCCACGCAATGGACGCAAGATATCTCCGTCACCTTGCAGATCTGGTTTACCTATATGGGAATGGCCCTGGTTCTCAAAGATCGCGAGATGATCAGAATAACAGCGCTGCTGGCCATCGCGCCAAAGTCGGTTCGCTATGTGCTCGAAGCGGTGTCGCTCATTATTATTTTTCTTTTCTCGCTTCTGGCGGTAACCAAGGGGTGGGACGTCGTCGCTGACTCTATTCGCCTTGGACGTCGGCAGCCAACCATGTTGGCGCTGCCTAACTGGATTGCCGAGCTACCGGTCGTACTGGGGTTTTTCCTTCTTCTGGTTCAATCGACCGCTGAACTGATACGGCTGCCTTTTCGCGGCCCGCCCAACTTCTCCGTTATTGCTGAACTCGACCCTGCCTTGCACGAGGCAGCTCAACCATCGCCACACGACGAGGTTCGCGCGTGACACTGCTCTATATTGGAATCGCGCTCCTCACGCTGTTGTTTATCGGCGTGCCTGTGGCTTTCTCGCTTGCGGGGTTGGGCGCCGCCTTGTTATTGCTGAAGGGACTGCCTTTGGCCATGGTGGCCCAGAACCTGCACGGTGCGCTCGATAACTTCGTGCTGTTGTCTGTTCCTTTATTCCTGTTGATGTCCAACCTTTTATTGAAAGGCGGAGTCGGCAAGGATCTCTTCGAGGCCGTTCAGAAGTGGGTAGGGCATTGGCCCGGCGGCCTCGGTATTTCGGCATTGCTGTCTTGCGGGATCTTTTCCGCCATATCAGGAAGCTCGATCGCGACCGCGGCCACAGTCGGCTCGGTAGCGATCCCCGAGATGGTCAAACGCGGCTACGGCAAGAGCTTTACGCTCGGTCTTCTGGCGGCGGGCGGTACGCTGGGTATTCTTATACCGCCGTCGATCCCGCTCATTGTCTATGGTGTGATTACCGAAGAGAGCATAGGCAAGCTGTTCATGGCCGGCATCGGGCCAGGCTTGCTTCTTATGTTGCTCTTTGGCATTTATACCGTGTTCTATGCGCGTGCCAACAAGCTCCACCAACAGGCGCCCCGCGCCACTTGGGCCGAGAAACGCGGCTCGACCATGCGTGCATTGCCCACTGTCGCGCTGGCAGTGCTGATAATCGGCGGCATCTACGCAGGCGCGTTTACACCTACTGAGGCTTCTGCGGTGGGTGCAACCGCATCGTTCTTGCTGACCGCGTTTTTCCTGAAAACATTATCGGTCAAGGACTTCATTGCGGCGGTAAGGCAAACGCTTAAAACGACTATCGTGCTTTTCCTTATCGTGATTGGCGCGAAGATTTTTGGCAAGGCAATAACGCTCTACCAGGTTCCGGCCATGCTTTCGGAGCTCGTCGACCTTCATATTTCGTCGGTCGATGGTTTCCTCTTGCTGGTAACCGCCATTCTGTTGGTGATCGGACTGTTCCTGGAAAGCCTGTCGATGTTGCTGATCATGGTTCCCGTGCTGTTTCCAACGGTATTGGACCTTGGTATTGATCCCATTTGGTTCGGCATCTATTTCGTGATCCTGATTGAACTGGCATTGATTACGCCGCCGGTGGGGTTGAACCTGTTCGTGATCCAGGCGATTGCCGGCTCCACGCTTGGCGCGGTCGCCCGGGGCGTCATACCGTTTATTATCTTGATGTTGGTAGCGGTGGTGTTGGTGTATTTCGTCCCATCCATTGTCACCTGGATACCGAGTACCTTCTAGAGTCTTACATCAAAACGATATCGTATTGTTCTTGTGTGTACTGGCTTTCCACCTCGAGCGATATCGGCTTGCCGATGAAGTCGCCCAGCATGGCCAGGTGCGGGCTTTCTTCTTCCAGGAACAAATCCACAATGGCTTGCGAGGCCAGGATGCGGAATTCCTTGGGATTGAACTGCCGCGATTCGCGCAGAATTTCACGCAGGATCTCATAGCAAAGCGTGCGCGGCGTACGGACATTGCCGCGGGCCTGGCAAGTAGGGCAGGGCTCGCATAGTTGGTGGGCCAAAGAGTCGCGGGTGCGTTTGCGAGTCATTTCGACCAGCCCCAGCTGACTGAAGCCGCTGACCGTCATGCGCGTGCGGTCCTTGCTTAGCGCCTTGTTCAGTTCGGCCAACACCGCAGCGCGATGCTCGGTATCTTCCATGTCGATGAAGTCCAGGATGATGATGCCGCCCAGGTTCCTTAGCCTTAGCTGGCGCGCCACCGCAATGGCAGCTTCCAGGTTGGTCTTGAAGATGGTGTCGTCGAAATTTCGACCTCCAACGAAGCCGCCGGTATTGACGTCGACGGTCGTCAGCGCTTCTGTCTGATCAATAATGAGGTAGCCACCCGACTTGAGGTCGACCCGGCGCGACAGCGCCCGGGCAATCTCTTCGTCGACATTGGCGGTATCGAACAAGGGGCGCTCGCCGCTGTAATGCTTGATGCGTTCAAGCACGGAAGGCGTGTAGGTGCGAGCCCAATCGATAAGCTCTTGAGTGGTGCCCCGCGAATCAACCACGATGCTCCCGGTGTAGGGCGTGACCATGTCACGGAGCACACGCTGGGCCAACGTGAGGTCGGTATAGAGCAGTGACGGGGCGCCTTGGATCTTGGCCTTGGACTGTATGCTGTTCCAGAGGGTGCGCAAATAAGAGTGGTCGGCCTCGAGCTCTTCGTTCGTGGCGATTTCGGCCTGGGTGCGGACGATAAACCCGCCTTGCTCGTCTTGGGTTCGAAAGCTCAAGACGCGGTCGCGTAACGAGATCCGGTCTTGCTCGGATTCTATCTTTTGTGAGATGCCGACGTGCGGATCGTAAGGAAGGTAGACGAGCATGCGGCCGGCGATGCTGATCTGGGTAGAAAGACGTGCCCCTTTGGTGCCGAGTGGATCTTTGATGACCTGGACCATGAGGGATTGGCCTTCGAAAAGGAGTTTCTCGATAGGCGTGATGGCTGCACCAGTGCTGCGCTCGTTACGGTTTTGGCGCAGGTCGGCAACGTGGATAAACGCGGCGCGGTCCAGGCCTATGTCGACGAAGGCGCTTTGCATTCCGGGCAGCACGCGCACGATTTTCCCGAGGTACAGGTTGCCGACATGGCCACGCTGGATGCTGCGTTCGATATGGAGTTCTTGCACGGAGCCCTGTTCGACTACGGCGACGCGGGTTTCAAAGGGTGTGACGTTTATTAGTATGTCTTCGGTCATGAGGCATTATGTGATTGCGGTGTTTTGTCAGTGTAGAGGTGAATGAGGCGTCGCGGTAGGTGGGCTTACCTTTATGGGGCTTCGCTAATGCGGTTCTGTTAGTGCAATCAGCCTGTGCTGATGCGATGATCTGCTTTTATTCCTATTGCGATCCACTGTTCCTATTGCGATCCACTGTTCCTATTGCGATCCACTGTTCCTATTGCGCGCGGCGCGGCGTGGGGGCACGGGCTGGGCTAGACGGTCACGGCCCCGGCTTGCGCCGTGGCAAACCTTGCGTCAGTGCCACGGCGGGGCGCCTGCGGAA
>JADKLW010000087.1_pt2 | contig 33601 bp, 30 predicted proteins | sample 8641881 | NCBI WGS metagenome assembly JADKLW01 (sample SAMN16272185, study PRJNA661076) | feces metagenome | isolation source: fecal sample from diarrhoea affected cattle B | host: Bos taurus | place: South Africa: Lokaleng Village, Mahikeng | collected 2019-09 | reverse complement strand
CTACACTAAGGTACTGCTTTCCTTTGGATTTAACAAAAAAACAGGGAGAATTTTCTCCCTGTTTAGAATGAATTTAACAACATCTTATTTCCCGTGGCAGTTTTTAAATTTCTTGCCACTACCGCAGGGACAGGGGTCATTTCTACCCACTTTCTTCTCCACACGGATAGGTTCAAGCTTCTGTTGTGGTTTCGGTCCCTGGGAGCCCTCCTTATCTCCTCTTGCTGACAGAGATCCTGTATCTTCTTTCTGTGTTCGGTATTTGCTGTAGTCAGTTTTTTGTTCAGGTGCTGCCTGGCGTACACTGCCCGGATCCTGCACCGGTATCTGACCTCGCATGAGTATAGAAACCGCTTTGGAGTTGATATCATTCACCATTGTTTTAAAGAGACTGAACGATTCAAGTTTGTAAATCAACAATGGATCTTTCTGTTCATAGCTTGCGTTTTGCACAGAGTGACGCAGTTCATCCATCTCCCGGAGATGCTCTTTCCAGTCTTCGTCGATGGTGTGGAGTATGATTGATTTTTCGAATGCTTTCACCAATGCTTTCGATCCCGACTCGTATGCCTCTTTCAGGTTGCAGGCAATGTTATAAACTCTTTTACCGTCGGTGATGGGAATAAGAATGTTTTCATACATGGCGCCCTGATTCTCAAAAACCTGCTTGATTACCGGATGTGCTACTTCTGCCAGTCGCTCTGTTTTACGCTTGAAGGTGTCAAATGATTTATCGGTTACCGCATCTACCTGCTCCTCCATTCTCAACTCTTTCATCTCTGACTCCTTGAAAGGAATCTCGAGTGCCATGATGCGCAGGAGATCCATTTGCATGTTTCCATAGTCATCCTCATTCACTTCCACGATATTCCTTACGGTGTCTGAGATCATATTGGCGACATCATTGTCGATACGTTCTCCCATCAGTGCATGACGACGTCTTTTATAAATAACTTCACGCTGTGAGTTCATCACATCATCATACTCCAGCAAGCGTTTACGTATACCGAAGTTGTTTTCTTCCACCTTCTTCTGTGCCCGTTCAACCGATTTGCTCAGCATGCTGTGTTCCAGCACATCACCCTCATTGAATCCCATCTTGTCCATCAGTCCGGCAATTCTTTCAGTGGCGAACAGACGCATCAGATCATCTTCCAGAGAGACGAAAAAGACAGATGATCCCGGGTCACCCTGACGACCTGCACGTCCGCGCAACTGTCGGTCCACACGACGTGACTCATGCCGTTCAGTACCGATGATGGCGAGACCACCTGCACCCTTCACGGCTGCAGAGAGTTTAATGTCCGTACCACGACCTGCCATGTTGGTCGCGATGGTCACCACCCCACTCTGTCCCGCGTTGGCTACAATTTCAGCTTCACGCTGGTGCAGCTTGGCATTCAGCACGTAATGTTCAATCTTACGAAGGGTAAGCATACGACTCAACAACTCTGAGATCTCTACCGAGGTGGTACCCACCAGCACCGGTCGTCCTGCTTTAATCAGTTTTTCTATCTCCTCAATTACCGCTGTATATTTCTCACGCTTGGTCTTATATATGCGGTCATTCTGGTCGTCACGCGTGATAGGCCTGTTGGTCGGTATCACCACCACATCCAGCTTATAGATATCCCAGAACTCACCCGCTTCTGTTTCAGCCGTACCGGTCATACCGGCAAGCTTACTGTACATCCTGAAGAAGTTCTGCAGGGTGATGGTCGCAAAAGTCTGCGTGGCTGCCTCCACCTTCACATGCTCCTTGGCTTCGATGGCCTGATGCAAGCCGTCGGAGTAACGGCGTCCCTCCATCACACGACCTGTCTGTTCATCCACGATCTTCACCTTGTTATCAATCACCACATACTCATCATCTTTTTCAAACAATGTGTATGCCTTCAACAGCTGATTCACGGTATGCACACGCTCCGACTTGATGGCATAGTTCTGTAACAGCTCATCTTTCTTTGCCAGCTTTTCTTCGTCGGAAAGAGTTGAATTTTCCAACTCTGACAATTGAGAAGCGATATCGGGCAGAATAAAAAACAGGGGGTCATCCGATTTGCCGGTGAGCATGTCAATCCCTTTGTCTGTCAGCTCAATGCTGTGCATCTTCTCTTCAATGACAAAATAGAGCGGATCTGTAGCAATATGCATATTGCGCATCTGCTCCTGCATGTAAAACCCTTCTGTCTTAAGCATCGCCGCTTTCACACCCTGTTCGCTGAGGTACTTGATAAGCGGTTTATTTTTTGGCATCGCCTTGTATGAACGGAAAAGCTGCAATGCACCCTCCTCCTGCTCCTTTGTGTCGGATGATGCCATTTTCTGTTTCGCCTCCGCCAGCAGACGGGTAGCCAGGTCACGCTGGGCCTTCACGATCACTTCTACACGCGGTCGCAGCAGGTCATACAGCTGGTCGTCTCCTTTTGGTACCGGTCCGGATATGATGAGTGGTGTACGGGCATCATCGATCAATACTGAGTCCACCTCATCCACAATGGCGTAATTGTGTTTCCGCTGCACGAGGTCCTTGGGTGATACAGCCATGTTGTCACGCAGGTAGTCAAACCCAAACTCGTTGTTTGTGCCGAAGGTGATGTCCGACTCATAGGCTTTACGGCGTGCATCCGAGTTAGGTTCATGCTTATCGATACAGTCTACCGACAAGCCATGAAACATGTACATCGGCCCCATCCATTCCGAGTCACGCTTCGAGAGATAATCATTCACCGTCACCAGATGGACACCCTGATGGGTGAGCGCATTCAGAAATACAGGCAGTGTGGCCACAAGCGTCTTTCCTTCACCCGTAGCCATCTCGGCAATTTTACCCTGGTGGAGTACCACACCACCAAACAACTGCACATCGTAGTGAATCATATCCCAGGTGATCTCGTTACCCCCCGCAATCCAGTGATTCTGGTAGATGGCCTTGTCACCTTCAATACGTACAAAATCATGCGCTGTCGCCAGATCACGGTCGAAATCGGTGGCAGTAACCACGATCTCACTGTTCTCCGTAAAACGACGTGCCGTATCTTTCATGATAGAGAATGCTTCAGGAAGTACCTCCTCCAGCACCTTTTCATATTTCTCAGTGATCTCCTTTTCAAGCTTATCGATTTGATTCCAGACAGCTTCACGTTCATCAAGGTCGATCTGCTCCATATCGGCTTTAAGTGACTCTATACCGGATCTCTCCTCAGCCACGTAATCCTGAATACGTTTCTCAAGCTCTTTTGTCTTATTGCGAAGTTCATCATTAGAGAGCTTTTCAATTCCGGCATAGGCTTCCTTTATTCTTTTCACGACAGGATTAACCTCGTTCAGGTCGCGTTGTGCCTTGCTGCCAAATATTTTTGATATAATATCGTTAAGTCCCATATTTATTTGTTGTGAGTGGAAGCAGACATTGAAGATAATGTGTCTGACTGCTTTATACTCTTTTTTTTGTTGTTGTTATAGAAATTAATAGAGTTCTTTCAGAATTTCCCCTTTTGCAGCATTGGGTGCACGTATACGCAAACGGTATGCTACACTGGGTGCAATCTCTGTAGCCTCTATGGTGCGGTTTATTCTCTCTGGTTTGATATCACTCCCAAAAAAAATTGCCGGTGAGATCACAGCATTGTTGCGCACCCTCTGATGTGCTGACGATTGAGGGTCAACCACCCGCCATCCCGGTTGTAGCTCAAGAAACAGATCGCCCGTAATACCTTTGTAGTAACCGTTTCGGTAAAACTGTACGTTTTCATCATATGCACCATGAAGCATCTGATGAGATGTGATCACATCCTGCACTCCTGCAGACTGCACCAGAAATTCAGCGGCATTCTGCTGGAACTCAGCAAGATTAATCTTCTTGTCTTCCAGTAGCTTCTTATCGAAAAAAAATTGACGGTTATAATATTTTTTTATCCACTGCTCTCTTCCATAGAGCGCCATAAGATACATATTGAGCAATGCCTTGCTCCTGTCGGGATAAAAATCACCGCCGGAAGTGACCACACCCTCCGGTAGGATCTCCTGTTCGTTGAAGTAACCGGTTGAAACCACGAAGATCAATGTATGTTTGAGACCTACTGATGATTCTATCGCATCCAGCAAACGCCCTAACTCCTGATCGAGACGATGATATGTATCCTGAATCTCAATAGAGTAATTTTTATCGAGCGCCTTCTCATAGTTGCCCGCATAGAAGGTGACTGCCAGATAATCGGGATTCATACGTTTACCCAAAGAACTTGACTCGAGAACCTTGATGGCTATGCTGTTCACTTCACTGTTCACATAGGGTGATTGCTTGAACAGATGGATATTGTCTTTTTTGTCCACACCGAAATAGTGCTGGAATTTGTCCCTGTTCCTGGTATAAGGGAATGCATTGTAATGCTCAATATCAATCGCCGGACGCCATGTGATGCTGCCAATGGTGTAGCTGAGCGATTCACTGTTTCGGTTGTGCTGATCTACAACCGGTTGTTTATTTTTAAAAAAGGTGGTGGTGGCCCATTTTCCGGTATAATCCTCAATCCAGTAGGCCCCGCTGGCTGCATGTCCTCCGGATGCCAGTGCCTGTGAAGCATCAGGAGCAAAAGCAAAGATATCCGATTGTCCCCCTGAGGCAATCTTCAGCTCATCTGCTATGGTGGATACTTTTATGGGGAGTGGTGAGAGTTTGGCATTGGTGAAATTTCCCAGGTATTTATTGTCGGTAAAAGAGGATATCTCACTGTCGGACTCCACAGCATATTTTTTATCGGCCGTTATACCATGATATGAAGGGTTGGCACCTGTATAGATAGTGGCGATGGTGGATGCTTTATCAAGATTGGGGAAGTTGTATGTCACATTACTGTATACAAGCCCATTGTTCAGCAGTCTGTTAAAACCCTTGTTGCCAAACGTATGCCTGAACATCTCCAGATAATCGCCCCGCAGCTGGTCGATGGTGATGCCAACGACCAGCTTTGGTACCTCTCCTGAAGGGCTCTGTGCATAGAGCGTAGTGATGGAAAAGAGAGCAACGATTGAAGAAAGTACTTTGTTCATGTGAATAAAACTGTCATTTACCGATTTATTGCCCCCACCCTGCTTTCATATATCTGCTGGATGTGAAACGCCTGTTTGTTAAATTCTTTTTTCTCAGCACAAACAGGTTTGAAGCCGATCTGAGCCACAGACTCATTGAAAATGGAATCGTTGCTGCCGGCAATTGTTGTGGTATTAACCACCACAACAAAAGGAAAAGCGTTAAGAGTACAAAGTTAATAAAATGATAGAAATAAACGACTCTATTTGCCGATTTCACCCAAAATAACAGCGCTGCAATCAGGGCAAACAAATTTAACCATATAAAATTCCAGTTTGGATTGGTTGCAGGATGTTCGGAAAAATACATCAGAAAGAAAATGATAAAACCGGCAACTCCTGCCGTCGCAAAAAGAATGGTATCATATCTTTTTGGAAGCTTCGAGACATTGAGCTTGATGATTTGCAGCAGAGTGACCAGGATAGATATGAACAGCAATACGAATGCCACTATTATCGGAGTAAAGAGACTCTGTTCGCTATGGTTATTCCTCTCATCATCATGATCTAAAATCACTGAACTATTATTCACCAGTGGATAACTCAACGTATCGTTTTTCTTGATGATTGCATCCTCAAACGAGTCCATCAGGTATGATGGGAGAAACATTTTTTCTCTCAGATCAATGGTTCTGTCTGCTTCCGTGCCAATCAACAGATCAATTCCAAAACTGACCCATGGATAAGGGGCAAGACACTCATGCAACAGATCGCGATAAGATTGATCTTTAGGTGTGGGTGCGTATCGGATGACTCCATGTGTATATTTTTCAATCATATCACGGGGTCGTGTGGAACAGTTATCATAGAAATAGTTATACCTGTAACCTCTGTTTTCAGGTAATGCATTCACAAAGAGTGCGTCATACAGCTGTTGTTTTTCCACAAATGAAAGAGCTATCTCCTGTTCAATAACCTGCTGTCCTTTGTAGTCATATTCAAACAGAAAATCTTTATACATTGTAACTCCCAGTATATAGTCTGTTTTCCCCCTGACAAAGTTATAGTAAAAATGAGGCTGGGATGGATCGAAGAACCCATAATTGTATACGGCATCTACACCTGTGGAATCGTCACTGACACGAATAGCCGTGTGACCAAACATAGCATAAATAGCTCCTTTCCAGGGAGATGCAGTCAGCAGGCTTATAGAGGCACTATCACTTAACTGCACCTGTGCAGAAAGAGATGTGAGTAGTATGAGTGAAGCAAATATTACACTATATAGTCGTTTCATACGATGATTCTGTTTTATTCAACTTTATGTATGCTTGAATGCGCAAAAACTGTGACAAAAATAGATAAAATTGAGCAATTACACACGCTATTGGCACCATAAGCATGAAAAAATTACGATTTGACAGGAACGTATTACAGTTCTATTTCATTATATTTGCAGATTGAGTCACGAAAAAATAAACAGGAAATCATGCACAAATTATTTCTTCTTTTATTACTGATCATCACAGGTCACCCACTGTCAGCCCAGGATATAAAATTACCTGCAGCCGACAGAGAAGGAGGTAAGCCTCTGATGCAGGCGCTGAATAATCGTAAATCGGACAGAAGCTTTCAGGGGAAAGAGTTAACACCACAGCAATTATCCAACCTTCTGTGGGCAGCCAACGGGTTCAACAGGGAAGATAAACGGACTGTACCCACTGCAAACAACCGACAGGAACTGGAGTTGTATGTCACACTGAAAAGCGGGATCTATTTTTATGATGCCGGGAATCATCTACTCAGGATGGTAAAGAAGGGAGATTACCGCAAGAGTACAGGCATGCAGGATTTTGTAGGATTAGTTCCACTGAATGTGATCTTTGTGTCCGATCAGGAGAAAGCATCATCAGAGCATTACGCTTATACAAGCTGTGGATATGTATCTCAAAATATCTATCTCTATTGTGCGTCGGAGGGATTAGGAACGGTTGTGAGAGGATCGTTTGACAAGGATCAGCTTGCCGGGCTGCTACAACTCCCACCCCATCAGCAGGTATTGCTGACGCAGAGTGTGGGGTATGTGAAATAGCGTCATTAAAAAACGGCGATCTGTTACAGACCGCCGTATTTTAAGTGATACCTTTTAGGTGTTATTTCTTCTTGTTACGGTCTCCGTAACGGCTCATGAACTTATCCACACGTCCCGCAGTATCCACCAGTTTCTGTTTTCCGGTGTAGAAAGGATGTGATGCACTGGTGATCTCAAGCTTCACCAACGGGTAAGTAATACCATCTATCTCGATCGTTTCCTTTGCATTGATGGTTGAACGTGAGATAAAGATCTCTTCGTTCGACATATCTTTGAAAACTACCGGGCGGTAATTGTTGGGATGAATTTCTTTTTTCATATTATTATTATATTTATTTCTTCCTGTTGTAAGAATCTTGTGGTAATCATTTAATGAATAGAATGATTATCATGCACGTTTCATCAAATCAAATAGTTTCATTACCTCATTTTTCGGAGGGCAAAGATAGCACATTCATTCAAAATAAAAAAATATATCCAATTCTTTTTTCATATTGATTGCTACTCAATCTCCTTCACGCCGTTAGAGTGAACAAAGAGAATGTTTCCGATATCGTCATAACCATCAAAAAGCTCGGTGTTGCCGTCTTTAAAACACTTATCATTGAACCCGATCATGGTGAGTCCGGCATCCTGTGAATGATTGCTGATGATCTCCTTGATTGTCCGGTTTTCATCACGGTTGATGACCTCAACGTTATTAGGTGTGATAGGCAGTCGCCCGGTTTCCACCAGATCGTTCATACGTTTCCGGACGGATGCTGTATCCTCCTCGCTGCAGATGTTGAATAGTTTAATATTGGCATTTTTCCATTCCGGATGTCCCAGGATGATGAAACCGAGAAGGATCATCAAGTTGGCATTTTCAGTGTCAAAACTCCTTGCCCATATATGGATGCCATTTCCGTACCTGACAGGCCTCCTGCTCGATGCCAGGATACAGACATCAAAGCCACCTGCATCAACCATCCTGAAATTATCGATGATATCCTGCAGATCCTGTTGTTCATTTTTATCAAACTCAAAAATAACCATGTTGTTTTCCATACCCGCAATGCCGGGTATCTGAATAGACTGAGCGATGGCAGAGGTGGTGGAGGGTGAGATGATTGTATCGATGTATACGTGACTCGATGTGTCGAGGCTCGTAACCAGTCGTTTCAGCTCCTGATCAGCCTGAACACAGGTTTCTTTCGAGAAATAACCGTCGATAAGATGCAGGTAGGTGCCGAACCCATATTTGTAGGAGATCCAGTCCATTAACTTCAGTGCGTTATTCCGTTGAAAAGTGTTTCTTGAAATACAGATGGCACTCGGCCTCCACTCCTGTTTTATTGCCACATCGGTTCTTTTCTTCTGCAGGTAGATCTGCAGATCTCTGTTGATCTTCAACAGTGTGTTGGCAAACAGAGCGGCAAACCCTTTTCGTCCGCTGTGATAATGATCCATGTAGAGATAGAGAAGGATCATGGTGACAAACGCTATCAGTGTGTATACAAGGCTGATTTGAAACATCACCCAGACAGCTGCCAGAAAGCCGATTAACGAGATATACCATTTAGATCTGAATGTTGGCCGGTAAGAGGGCGATGACCCGAAATGATTCAGGAAGGATATAAGACACAATGTTCCGTATGTTACGAGAAAAAACATGGTGATTATTTGTGCCACCACATCCACACCACCAATAGCGACAAAAATAAGTGCGATCAGACAGGTGATGATAGATGCGTTCACCGGCTCATTGTCTTTGATACGTGTCCTGCTTAACCATCTGTTGGCCGATTGTATGGGGATGGAGCTGTCCATGGCGATGGCTTGCAGCGTACGCGGCCCTACCATCACTGATCCCAACGCCGGCCGTCATCCCGGTAAAGGCGGGGAAGATGATGGCAAAAACAATAAACAGCTGATTGCTGTTCATCCATTTGGCATTGGAGGCAAAATAGGTGGCTTCATTGCCTTCTACCGGCTTGCCGAGGAAAAAGAGGATGACTGATAGTATAAGTATCCCTACAACCACATACAACGCTTTCAATCCCATATTGGCTCCCTTGAAAATGACGAGAGCCGACAGAATGAGCATTACCGGCACACTCACTGCCTGCCGCGGCAACGCAATATCATAATGGATAGCCATATAATTGAAGAAGAAGCCGAAAGCCTCGGTAAAGGCGATAATATAAAAAGCAACACTGATGGTTTGTGACAGATAGAGCATGATGCCTAGTGTACCGCCAATGTTAAGTCCGAATGAGCGGGAGATAATAAAATATTCACCGCCGCCTTCAACGCGCTTGTTGGTGGCCAGCTCCGAGATGGCCAGTGCCGTGGGGATGGTAACCATGTTACCGATGATGATAAGCGCAAAAAGACCCCAAAGACCGACAGTGCCTACCGCATAACCAAAACGTAGGAAGAGAATCGCTCCGAAGAGTGTAGCTATTGCAGTAAAGAATACCGCAGGCGTACCGAATTTTTTCTGTTGTCCGCTCATCTCTTTTTTTTTCGTTCAAAGATATGTTTTTTTGGAAAATTAACCTCACTTCAGGATACAAATAAACCCAATTCAGGAAGATTATCCCTTAATTTGTAAACATTTTCTAAACAAGTAAAGAAATGAGGATAGAGATAATTACCATAGGGGATGAAATTCTTATCGGTCAGATCGTCGACACAAACGCCGCCTGGATGGCACGTGAACTGACGCAACACGGTTTCGAAATAGCAGCCATCACAACCGTGGGCGACCGGCAGAAGGAGATCCTCAAAGCACTGGATAATGGCTTCAGCCGGGCTGATATACTTTTGCTAACGGGTGGTGTGGGACCCACCAACGATGATATAACGAAACATACGCTAAGTCACTACTTTCACACTGCTCTGGAGTTCAACGACGAGGTGTTGCAAAACATTGAATCACTTTTTCTGAAACGAAATATACAACTGAATCAACTGACACGAAACCAGGCATATGTACCTGCATGTTCGACAGTCATTCAGAACATGAACGGCACTGCCCCCATCCTCTGGTTCAGGAAAGAGGAGAAGGTACTGGTCTCCATGCCCGGTGTGCCATACGAAATGAAAAGTGCCATGACAAGCGATATCATCCCCCGTTTGCTGGAACAATTTCAGGTGCATGATTATGTGTGCCGTTTTTACCTGGTCGCCGGAATCACTGAGTCGGGACTGGCTACGCTGCTGGCAGAATATGAGCATCAGCTTCCATCCGGATTTTCGCTTGCCTATCTCCCCTCAGCCGGTTATATCAGATTACGTTTATCGGTGTGGGGCGATGAGCACAGTGAGGAGATGAAGCAACAAAGCTTGAAATTGAAACAGATGCTCGGAAATTTGTATGTCGCCAAAAGCGAAAAAGCACCCGAAGCACTGCTGGGTGAGAAACTGAGTAAAATGAGGTACACCCTCTCCACCGCCGAAAGCTGCACAGGAGGATATATAGCACACAAGATAGCGGTTGTTCCCGGCGCATCTGATTATTTTGTGGGAAGCATTGTCTCCTATCACAACCGGATAAAGATTGAACAACTGAATGTTGATGACCAGACCATCGGAAGCTGTGGCGTGGTGAGCAGCGAGGTGGTGAAACAGATGGCGCTGCATGTAGCCGGCAAGATGAAGACAGACTGCAGTATTGCCGTCTCAGGTATCATGGGCCCGGATGGCGGAACAAAGGATAAGCCGGTAGGTACTGTCTGGATAAGCACCTTTTGTGCGGGTGAGCTGGTTGTTCAGAAGTATCTGGTGGGCCGCAGCCGTACGGAGAACATTGAACGTACGGCTAACCTGGCGATGCTTCAGATGTTGAAGATGTTGGTGAGCAAATGATTTAATCGATTATTTCAAAGCCGCAATATGGCACCAAAGGTGCAGGTATACGAATACCCTCAGGGGTCTGATAGTTCTCAAGTATCGCTGCCATGATACGTGGCAGGGCAAGTGCACTGCCGTTGAGTGTATGAGTGAGTTGTGTCTTGCGATCAGCATCGCGGTAGCGGCATTTTAGTCTGTTTGCCTGAAAACTTTCGAAGTTGGAGACTGAGCTCACCTCCAGCCATCGCTGTTGGGCAGCGGAATAGACCTCAAAATCGAATGTCAGGGCCGACGTAAAGCTCAGATCACCTCCGCAAAGACGAAGAATGCGCCAGGGTAATGCCAGTCTTTCCACCAGTGTCTGCACGTAACGAACCATCTCGTCTAGTCGTGCATAGGAGTCTTCCGGCTTCTCTATACATACAATCTCCACCTTGTCGAACTGATGCAGTCGGTTCAGCCCACGTACATCCTTACCGTAAGAGCCCGCTTCACGGCGGAAGCAGGCTGAATAGGCCGTATTCTTAATGGGTAGCTCCTTCTCATCCAGAATCACATCGCGGTACATGTTGGTCACCGGCACCTCAGCGGTGGGGATCAGATAAAGGTCATCCACACCCACATGGTACATCTGCCCCTCTTTATCAGGCAGCTGACCCGTGCCGAACCCCGAATCACTGTTCACCAGATAGGGTGGCTGAACCTCAATAAATCCGGCATCGCGTGCACAATCGAGAAAAAAATTGATCAGTGAGCGTTGTAAACGTGCACCCTTACCTTTATATACCGGAAAACCTGCGCCGGTAATCTTCACACCCAGCTCGAAGTCAATGAGATCATATCTTTTTGCCAGCTCCCAGTGCGGAAGTGCATCCTCTGCCAGCAGGGGCATCTCTCCCCCACTGCGTTCAATCAGATTCTCTTCAGCGCCCTTACCTTCGGGCACCGACGTGTGTGGCAGGTTGGGGATATTCACCAACAGGTTCTGTATCTTCTGTTCAGCCTCTTTCAACGTCTCATCCAGCTGACGGGAAGATTCCTTCAGCACTCCCACCCTCTCACGGGCAGTTGCTGCTTCTTCCTTCTTTCCCTCTTTCATAAGGGTGCCGATTGATTTGGAGAGCATGTTGATCTCTCCCAGCAGATTGTCAAGTGATGTTTGCGTACTACGGCGCAGACCATCAGCAGTGATGATCTGATCAATAATCTCTTTTGCATCGAAATGCTTTTTCGACAGGCGGCGTACCACCTCTTCAGGATCCTGGATGATTACTTTGAGTGTGAGCATATATATAAACGTTCAGCTGTTTTCAGTGCGCAAAGGTATAAAAAATACCTGCACGAAAACAGCCGATAACGAAATATGTTTGTTGCTTCCCGGAGAAATCAGAGAGGCCGTATCTGTCAGAACAATTGGAAGTGAAGCGTTTCACGTAGTTCTCTCTCTTTTAGTTTTTTCTGACGATAGTAACGGGAAATGTAATATGCAAAACCGGCAAATGCCCCCAACATCATAATGTCTTTGATTGTACTATTTTTCATACGATATATAAATTATTATTTTCTTTATCATGTTATTTATATTGCAATACGCACTCATTTTCGTATCATAACAACTAATTCACGGTTTGGGTTCTACTAATAAGATGAAAATTTGTATAAAACGTTGCGTGAAGAAGATGAAATTTTCATAAAAAATCACTCTTCTTTATTCAATTCAACCATGAACAGATTAACAGTTTTATCTGTAACCCTGTATCGGTTATCGGTACGTTCACCTACAATCCATACAATATCGTCACCGGAAAGCAGGACCCATACATTTTCCTTATCCCTCAGGCTGAACTTGCGATCGGTGAAATAATCACTCAGCTTCTTCCTACCTTCCATACCTAAAGGGATAAACCAATCCCCTTCACGCCATCTTCTCAGCTGGAGTGGAAATGTAAGCTTGGCGTAATCGGCAGTGAGAAAACGGTTGTTTTTTTTTATCTCCGCCGGCATGGTAGTGGCTTTGAGTTTCAGATTAAGGGGTGATGAAATCTCAGTTGTCTCCGGATAAATCCAGAAGGTATCCGTTCCATTTACTTTCTCTGTGAGCCTGTCAATGATGAAATATTCACGGTCTTTGATCAGCCGGTATTGTTCAGAAAAGAACAGTTTACCCGGAGTAGCATCCATGCTTTTTAACGCATCCTCAATGGTAGAGGGAGCGAAGCCCAGCGGTGAAAGGATTTCGAAGAAGACAGATTGCGGCGAAGAGGTTTCACGCAGCTTCCGGATATCTATCTGATCATCCATCAAAACAAAATCTATCATCTGTTTGATGGATGCACTGTAGACCATTTCTGCATGGGCGAGATTAGAGGATGTGCGGTGTATAGCTTCCTTAGCCGCAGGATTCAATGCTTCAAGCCCGGGGATAATATTCAGCCTGAGTGAATTGCGCATAATCTTATCATCTCCATTGCTGCTGTCGAACACATAGGGTATACCTCTTTCAGTGATATATCCCTCTACCTCTGCACGTGTAACACATAATAGGGGACGTATCACTTTCCCATGCCTGGAGGATATGCCGGTAAGCCCCCTGATGCCGGAACCACGTATTAGATTCAGCAATACGGTTTCAACCGAATCATCCTTGTGATGAGCTACAGCCACAGCTTCTGCGTCATACTGTCTGCGAATGATCTCAAACCAGCTGTAACGCAGTTCACGTGCGGCCATCTCAATCGATATCCCTTTGTCGGCGGCATACTCTCGGGTATCAAAATCAATGGTCGTAAAGGGGATATCTGTGCTTTTGCACCATTTTTGCACAAAAGCGGCGTCACGGTCTGACTCCTCACCCCTGAGATGAAAATTGCAATGAGCTCCTATGCATTGATAACCCAACAGCGTGAGCAGATCAAGCAGCACCATGGAGTCCATCCCGCCGCTCAAACCTACAATTACCACTGCATTTGGAGTAAGTAATTTTTCCTTTTCTATATATCCGCGAATAGTATCCAGCATCTTTTACATATCAGGTTTTACAATAGCAAAAGTACGAATTTAACCTACACCACACACGCTGCACCGACAAATCTTTCACACAAAAATGGATTAAATCGCAATAAAAAGTGTATTTTTGTACTACTAATTGATTTATAAGATTCAACAGCATAATGAGAGAAAAAATCAAGGCTCTTCTTTCAGAAATAGAGCAATTAAAGGCTTCCGGCATCGATGAGCTGGAAGCAGCACGCATTAAATACCTGAGTAAAAAAGGGATTATCTCCGCACTGATGGACGATTTCCGCACTGTACCGGCAGAACAGAAACGGGAGATAGGTATGCAGATCAACGAGCTGAAACAAAAAGCCAAAGAGAAGCTTCAATTGCTTGGGGAACAGTTTGACAACAAAGGCTCCAGCTACACTGAGACAGACCTTTCACGCACCGCCTACCCTGTTCCGCTGGGTACGCGACATCCTCTATCTATAGTCAAGGAAGAGATCAACGATATTTTTAAGCGACTCGGCTTCTCCATTGCCGAAGGTCCGGAAGTGGAGGACGACTGGCATGTCTTTTCATCACTGAACTTTGCCGACGATCATCCTGCGCGTGACATGCAGGATACCTTCTTCATTCAAAACGATCCGCAGATAGTGTTGCGCACACACACCTCTTCCGTGCAGACACGAGTGATGGAAAAGACGGAACCACCCATACGCATCATCTGCCCGGGACGGGTCTACAGGAACGAGGCGATCTCCTACCGTGCACACTGTTTTTTTCATCAGGTGGAAGCGTTGTACATCGATAAAGATGTCTCATTCGCCGATTTAAAACAGGCGTTGCTCTTCTTTGCCAAAGAGATGTTTGGTGAGGATACCAAAATACGGTTGCGTCCCTCCTACTTCCCCTTCACCGAGCCGAGTGCCGAGATGGATATCTCCTGCAATATATGTGGTGGCAAAGGATGTCCCTTCTGTAAGCATACCGGCTGGGTGGAAATACTCGGCTGTGGCATGGTCGACCCCAACGTGCTGGACAACTGTGGCATCGACAGCAAAGTATATTCCGGATATGCACTGGGCATGGGTATTGAGCGCATCACCAATTTGAAGTATCAGGTGAAGGATCTCCGGATGTTTTCAGAGAATGATCTGCGCTTCCTGGAGCAGTTCCGTTCAGCAAACTAGTGTGATTAAAATATTTAGCATCATGAAGAGAGTAAAATATGTTATCCTACTGCTATTCATTCTGGCAATCACCGGCCTGCATGCACAAAAGACAACACGTGTAAATGCAATCAAAGCCAATGATTACGGCGTAATCTATTCACTCCCAAAGACATCTTTCGAGATCACATTGTTGGTAAAGAAGAGCACTTATCAGCGGGGAGATTTCTACCCCTATGCAAAGGGTTACCTGGGAGTGGAAGATCCCATCACCGAGAACAGTGTACGATACACCCTGGAAGATATTACATTGATAAACAAGGGTATAGTCGATAAAAACAGCTCTTTTATGGTGGAATTCCGTGCCAGGAGCTATGAGCCATACCTTTATCTTCGTGAAGATGGTGCGATTGTGACAGTAAATGCTGAGCCCGAACCGGAGACCTCTTCAGAAATGATGATGCCCGCAGGAGAGCGCTCCTCTGTCAATCCCCGCCGGTTTCTTTCACAGGAAACACTTATGGCCGGGTCCACAGCAAAACAGGCTGAACTGGTAGCCAGGCAGATCTTCGATCTCCGCCGCAGCCGTACCGACATTCTCACCGGTGAAGCGGAGAGCATGCCTCCTGACGGTAATGCCTACAAAGTGGTGATGGATGAGATTGATATGCAGGAAAGAGCCCTCACTGAACTGTTTGCGGGAAGCATAGAGTCAGAATATTTCATGAAAAGTTACACCATCATCCCCGATGAAAATGATATGGAGAAAGTGGTGATTGCCCGCTTCTCCGAGAAACTGGGTCCTGTGGATGCCGGCAATCTCGCAGGAGAGCCTCTCTATCTTTCATTAAGGAACAAGACACCCAAAGTGGAGCTGCAGCTGTCTGAACGTGACAGGAAGCGTCTCGGGGATAAGTTCAGACAGGGGCTTGTATATAACATCCCCGGTAAAGCTGACGTGACGCTGGAATACAGAAACAGAGAGTTAATCGGTATGGAGGTGGATGTGGTGCAATATGGCTCGCAGGATGTACTCACGAAGAAAATGTTCGAAAACATGAAACAACCCATCAAGGTATTGTTTTATCCTGAGCTGGGGGCCATCAAACAGATTATTCAATAGTCAGATCGTTTTAAAGAAAGTAACCAGATGCGAACCAGGATCATTATAACAGTCATTCTAATTTTTGTCACGGGATTTGGATTGATGATCTCCTGCCATGAAGGAAGAGGTGGTGGAAAATCATTGAAGATTGAATACGACAGTATTGTCGTGAATCAACGGATACCCCTGTTGCAGGCAAACGATACAACACTGCCTTCAGCTGAAGTGGAGCTATCATTCACTTATCCTGTAAAGTTCCGTGACACCGAAAGTCTTGCTCGCCTGCAGCAGATCTTCAAGGGTACTTTTTTCGGAGATACAAGCTTCGACAGCATCACACCACAGGAGGCCACAGAGCGTTTCATGGCTGATTATACCACACGCTACGAGTCATTGTCTAACAGTTACTATGAAGATAAAGCACGCCTGGAAGGTGAGATGCCTCTCTGGTACTGGTATTTCATGCACATCAAAAACAGGATCCTGTTTCAGGATGAATCATTGTTGAGCTATGCAGTGGAATACAGTGATTATGAAGGTGGTGCACATGGTTCATACCGTATTCTTTACACCAATATCAATCTGGACGAACTCAATACCATCTCGGAAGAGGATCTGTTTATGCCGGACTATTACAAGCCGCTCACCGAAAAGATTATTCAACGGTTAATGGATCAATATGATGCAATCGAACCCGACTCGCTTCTTATGAGAGGATTCTTTACTATTGAGGATATCGTCCCCAACAACAACTTCTGGCTTAATGAAGAGGGCATACACTACACCTACAACCAGTACGAGATTGCCCCCTACTCCATGGGTGTCATCGATGTGACGGTACCCTATAGTGATCTGACCGAAATCCTGCAGCCTGAAACGATTATTTCAGGCTATCTGACTAAATAAAACAGGGCGGAAATAGTTTCCACCCTGCCTAAAAATAATCAGCCGGTCACGATGCCGGCTGATTTCCGTTAAAGTTCACTCTTGAACTCGAGATAGAGTGTGATAGTGACATCTTTGCCGATACCGAGACCATCAGGATCGTAAGCCACATTGTAATCTATCCTGTTGATTTTGTTTTTGGCAATGAATCCCACTGTCTCAGCACCATTCTCTCCTTTTACTACTCCACCATAATATACATCAAATGTAACATCCTTTGTCACATCTTTTATCTGTAACTTACCGTGCAGCTTGTACTTGTTCTCCTTTACCTTCTCAATAGAGCTGCTCTCGAATGTCATCACCGGGAATTTCTCCACATCAAAAAAATCGGCACTGCGCAGATGATCATCACGCATGGGTACACTGGTATTTACACTTGCTGTTTCTACATTGAAGAACACCCTCGCCTCTTCTATGTTGTTCATGTTGCCGATGATGCCACCGTCAAACTTTTCGAATTTCCCATTCACAAACGTAATACCGCTATGCTTCACCTTGAAATTAACAGATGTATGTGCAGGATCTACCTTGTAGTGTGATTGAGCCATCAGCCCAAGAGCAGTAAAGAAAGTGATAAGAATGAATGTAATTTTTTTCATAGAAATATAATTTATTTAAAAAAGTTTATTGCGCCAGGGACAATCATTTAACCGGTTGAAAAATAATCCCCTCCCTCCCTGTGTATTAATTTAGTTTGATTTACTCTGATTTAACATAATAAGCCACCTCTTTGTTCAGTCACACTATCACCATTACCTGTAGGAGAGATTGAAGAAAAAAGCAGTATCTTTGTACAACAAAAGCCGCTCAATGGTTGTTACTAATCTGTAGAAAGGCTTTTAGCCTACTATTTAAGGTCACAGCGTCCAATAAACAGAGAAAATAGTTATGCAAGAATTAAATCAAGATCAGATATTAAATGAGTTAACCACGCAGGATTACCAATTCGGTTTTACCACCGATGTGGAAACAGAAGTGATTGAGAAAGGATTGAGTGAAGATGTCATCCGACTTATTTCGTCGAAAAAAGAAGAACCTGAGTGGCTGTTAGAATACAGGCTGAAAGCCTTTCGTTACTGGCAGACAATAAAACAACCCGAATGGGCACATCTAAGGATTCCCGAGATCGACTTTCAGGAGATCATCTATTATGCCGATCCCACGAAGAAGAAAATACCTCAAAGCCTCGATGAGATAGATCCCGAACTGCTAAAGACTTTCGAGCGGCTGGGGATACCACTGAATGAACAAAAACAACTCACAGGTGTGGCTGTAGATGCAGTGATGGACAGTGTCTCCATCAAAACGACCTTCAAGGAGGTGCTTGCCGAAAAAGGAATCATCTTCAGTTCATTCAGTGAGGCAGTGAAGCATCATCCCGATCTGGTGAAAAAGTACCTGGGGACGGTTGTTCCCTCCAAAGATAATTTCTATGCTGCATTGAACTCCGCCGTATTCAGTGACGGCTCGTTTGTCTATATCCCCAAAGGGGTGCGCTGTCCCATGGAGCTCTCCACCTACTTCCGCATCAACACTGCTAACACCGGACAGTTTGAACGTACGCTCATCGTTGCCGACGACGACTCCTATGTGAGCTACCTCGAGGGGTGTACCGCCCCCATGCGTGACGAGAATCAGCTTCACGCTGCTATTGTGGAGATCGTCGCCCTTGAGAACGCCGAGGTGAAGTACTCAACCGTGCAGAACTGGTACCCGGGCGATAAGAATGGCAAGGGTGGAGTTTTTAACTTCGTCACAAAACGGGGTCTCTGTAAAGGAAACCATTCAAAAATCTCATGGACACAGGTGGAGACAGGCTCAGCCATCACCTGGAAGTACCCCTCCTGCATTCTGGCGGGTGATTATTCCGTGGGTGAATTCTATTCAGTGGCCGTCACTAATCACTTTCAGCAGGCCGATACAGGAACGAAGATGATTCATCTTGGTAAGAATACCCGCAGCAGAATCGTATCGAAAGGTATCTCAGCAGGCAGTAGTCAGAACAGCTACAGGGGACTGGTGAAAGTATCCAAAAAAGCCGAGAATGCACGCAATCACTCACAATGCGACAGTCTGTTGCTTACAGACCACTGCGGTGCACACACCTTCCCTTACACCGATATTCAGAATCCATCCGCTGTGCTTGAGCATGAGGCTACCACCTCCAAGATCAGCGAGGACCAGATCTTCTACTGCAACCAGCGTGGTCTGGGAGAAGAAGAGGCGATAGGACTGATCGTCAACGGGTATGTGAAGGAGGTGGTGAACAAGCTCCCGATGGAGTTTGCCGTGGAAGCACAAAAACTGCTTCAGATCAGTCTTGAAGGCAGCGTTGGATAACATCATTTCCAACGTTCACCAATCGATGGTTTTTATACCATGAGCAGATAAATATTCATTTGTTCTGCTAAAATGATTGTTTCCGAAGAATCCCCTGTGCGCGGAGAGAGGTGAAGGATGTGGTGATTTCAGGATGAGATGCTTACCTGCATCAATGGAGGCTCCTTTCCGTTGAGCATAGGCACCCCAGAGAATGAAAACCAGATGATCCCGCTCCCGGGCAAGATGGGTGATCGCTGCATCAGTAAACGCCTCCCATCCTTTCCCCTGATGTGAGCCGGCACGGTGCGCCTGCACCGTCAGTGTTGCATTCAGCAGGAGTACCCCCTGCCCTGCCCATCGTTCCAGATTTCCCGATAGGGGAATGGCTTTGCCAAGATCATTCTTTATCTCCTTGTAGATATTCAGGAGCGATGGTGGAACTGTAATACCCTCATTCACTGAGAAACACAACCCATGTGCCTGTCCCGGTTCATGATAGGGATCCTGCCCCACGATCACCACCTTCACCTCATCGAAAGGGCAGCTGTTGAACGCATTGAAGATGAGCTTCGCCGGTGGATAGATCGTTTTACCGGCATATTCCTCACGTATGAATGTGGTTAACGATTTGAAGTACTCTTTTTCAAACTCCTCTTTCATCTGCTCTTTCCAGTGCTGCTCCATTTTTACATCCATGCTCCACAGGTTTTTTTAAGGTGGCTAAATTACAAAATCTTTCAACAACAGAAAAAAAAATCCCTCTCTTACAGAGAAGGATTCATAAACGGTCGGCAGGGTAATTTATATCAGAAAAACACCCTGCTGCCTGGCCTCTTCACGCATCTCCTGCGGCCACAAGCTGGCCTGGATCTCACCTATATGCGCTTTACGCAGGTAGTACATACATAATCGCGACTGGCCGATACCTCCTCCTATTGAAAGAGGCAGCTCATTATTCATCAGACGTTTGTGAAAATACAATGAAAGCCGATCATCCTTACCCCGGGCCTGCAACTGACGTTTCAGCGAAGCAGCATCTACGCGTATACCCATTGAGGAGAGCTCCACCGATTTTTCCAGCACCGGATTCCACACCAGCAGATCACCGTTCAACCCCTTGTAACCGTCACTGTTCAATGAGCTCCAATCATCATAATCGGGAGCACGTCCGTCATGCGGTTCACCACCCGATAATGGCGCACCTATTCCGATGATGAATACAGCTCTGAACTCTTTTGTAATTGCATCTTCCCGTTGTTTAGCATCCATCCCGGGATACTTCTGCAACAACTCTTCAGCGTGAATAAATGTGATCTGTGAGGGTAGCAGTGGCGTGATCGACGGGAACAGTTCAAAAACAAGGTACTCTGTACGCAGCATGGCAGCATATATCCTCATGACAATATTTTTCAGGAATTCAATGGATCGGTCTTTTTCTGCTATCACCAGCTCCCAGTCCCATTGATCTACATAGAGCGAGTGCAGATTGTCCAGCTCTTCATCGGCACGGATGGCGTTCATATCGGTGTAGATACCAAATCCCTCCTCAATCTCATAGTCGGCAAGCGTCAGTCGTTTCCATTTAGCCAGTGAGTGCACGATCTCCGCATTTTTATCGTTCATATCCTTAATAGGAAAACGAACCGGTCTTTCTACTCCATTCAGATCGTCATTGATGCCGGTACCACTCTCCACGAAAAGTGGAGCAGTCACACGACGAAGTCGCAGTTCTGAAGAGAGATTAACCTGGAAAAAATCTTTGATGTTTTTTATCCCCAATTCTGTCTGCTTCAGGTTTAATAGCGGTGCGTAATTGGCTGGAATTTGCAATTGTGACATGTGTTGATTTATCAATCTTTTGTTGTGAATCAACAAAGATATTACATTTAATTCATTTTGTCAAACAGAGAGGGAAATAAAACAACAAAATGACATATATACAGTCATAAAATAACCATAATTTGCATATAATTAGTATATCCGAATCATTTTTTCATTCAGAGATATTCAATATTGCCCACCAGTTCATTTACAGATGAGATATTATGCCTCTCAAGGTAATCATTGATACCCTCCACTATTTTTACCGATGCTTCGGGGTCAATGAAATTATATGTACCCACCTGTACTGCCACTGATCCCGCCAGGATAAACTCAATGGCGTCCTGCCAGCTGGCGATACCTCCCATACCGATGATCGGAATTTTTACCGCATGAAATACCTGCCAAACCATGCGCAGCGCAATCGGCTTAATGCATGGTCCCGAAAGACCTCCGGTGATTGTGGAAAGTTTTGGCGTTCTGCGCTCCACGTCGATGGCCATACCAAGGAAGGTGTTGACGAGCGATACGGCATCAGCTCCTTCTGCTTCGACAGCCTGTGCAATCTCTGTGATATCTGTCACGTTGGGTGATAATTTCACGATAAGTGTCTTTGGAAATACTTCACGGACTGCTTTGGTCACGCTTGCTGCCGAGGCACATGATGTACCAAAGGCCATACCGCCCTCTTTCACATTTGGACAGGAAATATTCAGTTCAATTGCCGGCATCTTCTCCAGCCCCGCAAGTTTTTCCGCACATGCCACATAGTCCTCAATGGTAGAGCCCGAGACATTGACAATCATATGTGTATCGTACTCACTTATCACCGGGTAGAGATGTTCTACGAAATAGTCTACCCCTTTGTTCTGCAGACCAACAGAATTGAGCATTCCCGAGGGCGTTTCAGCCATTCGCGGATAGTCATTCCCCTGCCGGGGTTCAAGGGTCGTCCCCTTCACGAAAACACCTCCCAGGCGCCCTAAATCGATAAATTCGGCATATTCCGTTCCATATCCGAAGGTGCCGGAAGCGGTCATCACCGGATTTTTTAATTGTAAACCCCCTACTTGTACCTCTAATCTAGCCATGTGAGTTCATTAATGTTAAATACAGGTCCCTCGGTGCAGGCACATACATTCCCCCTGATAGTTTTCTCAATGCAACACAAACAGGCACCAAAACCACATGCCATCAGATTCTCCAGAGAGACCTCACATGGAATACCATTTTTGTGTGCATAGTGAGCAATGGCAATCATCATTGGTTTGGGACCGCAAGTGAAGATAAAATCATATCTCTTATTTTGCAGTACTGAGTGCTGGGTGACAAAACCCTTCTCACCCAGTGATCCGTCCTCAGTAGTGCTATAGAGTTTGCCGTATTGTTCAAAATCGTGCCTTTGCAATATATCACTTTCGCTTCGTCCACCCAGCAGAAAATCACAGGAAAGACCTTTCTCACAAAGTATCTTTCCCAGCAGAAGCATGGGAGCAGTACCCACACCACCACCCACAAGCAGGTAATTACCTTTCACTTCCGGGATAGTGAACGAGTTCCCCAACGGAAAAATCAGATTCATCCTATCACCGGCTTCTGCTTCACAGATCCTTCTTGTTCCTTCACCTATGGACTGAATCAACAGCCACAGCTCATTTCTTTGTTTATCGACAAAGTTGACCGAGATGGGTCTACGTAAGAATATGTGGGGTGAATTATCGACCAGGATCTGTACGAACTGTCCCGGTAATATCTCCGGCAACAGCTCATTCCGGGCTGGGGCTACTTTAATCAGGTGATTCTTATCGTTCAGCTTTTCATTTGAGCGAACAGTAAAATCGAATTGCTTCATCGGGTAATAACTTTTATACGTACAAATTTACATCATAATTTCCAATTACGACGAAGAGAAATGAAATTAGATATATTGGATAAGAATACCTGGTTGACCTACATTATAAAAAAGAGCCATAGACTGGTTAACCCTTAACCTGATGCGGAATAAAAATCTCAAATGTATTGTCACTGTAATATATAATTATCTGATTGATTTTTTTATCAACCGATTTTATATATGTAACAGGTTTGTTCACTGATGGTTGAGTATTGTTTGCCAACTTGTTAAGCGCTGTCTCTGTCCTGTTTTCAACCTCGTCGGGTTCTACGTCGGGTTTGATGTCGTTCTGGGTAAATAAATCGGGCTCTCTGGGAATTAAATCACTCTCAATACCATCTTTGTATATGTTTCCCGTACCATTGAGTAACCACTCGGGATTAATGTAGTTCATCTCAGTCAATATCCTTGTAACGACGTCGAGACTTGGATTATTCCTTCCGTTTAGAATATGAGAAACAATCGCTCTGTTGATTTGCAACCTGTCGGCAAATCTTGCGGGAGTCAGGTTTTCATTTTCCATGATAATTTTAATGCGATCTTTCATAAATTCTACAATTATAGGTTGCATGAATAAATATACGGCCTCTTTGACTTTTACAAATGTATAACTAATTATTTACAAATGAAAAAATGCGATAAGTATAATTGTAAATTACAAATTGTGCTCTGTCCTCTTTACATTTGTATCTACGAGTAACATATGTATATTTTATCTTCGGGAATTAATTGAACTAATAGTTAATAAATTGATGTTATAAAGCTGATATTTAAAATATTACAAACTTATATTGTACTTGTTTTAACTAAATTAGCAGTGATTTGAAGCTTCATCCCTCTCATACTTCATTTTAAACTTCAATTAGTTGATTTAAACTGCACATTTAATGACTTTTAAATGAATCAAAGTCACTATATTCAATTTGTTAAAGGAGTAAAGGTAGAAATGTAATTAAATAACATTGTACCGATCAGATTGTAAATTACAAATGTTCCGGCCCACGCTGAATACAATTGTATATTCAAATTACACTTGCATCTATATTTTACAATGAGAAGATATGAATCTATCTGCGTATTATTATCCGTCCACCTGTTAAAGGAGTCCTGTTTTATTCCAATACAACTTCCCACACCCCCATTTTTATCATTAAGTTAATGAGAGCATCGCAAACATGGACATTTACCCTGTTACCATGTAATAATGCTGCTCTCACCTACTTAAGTATCACTTAACTTGTTGATATATATGGTATTTATCCTTTATTTTTCATGCTTCCCATTTTACACTGTAAAAAATTATGCATTGGGATGAACTGATGTTTCATCAATTTGTTTAACTTAGAACAGTAAAGGATGATCTCTGAGAGAGATAGTCATGCCTCTCTCATGCTTTGAGACAATCTTTAGTCAAATTCATTTTAAAATTACAGGCACCTATGAAACAGAACTCTTTTAAACTACTGATTGTGTCATTATTTATTTTTATGGCACTACAATGCACCGGACAAAATAAACATAAAGAGCGTAATGAGATGTTGGAGACCACAGAAAATAGCGCAATCGATGAGCAGGCAGGAAATCATGCCACACTGCACGACTTCATCGTAAAAGATATTGACGGGAAAAGTTATGACCTCTCTTCACTGAAAGGAAAGAAGGTGCTGGTAGTCAATGTCGCTTCAAAATGCGGACTGACACCTCAGTATGAGCAACTACAGAAGTTGTATGAGGAGTATGGTGATCAGAACTTTGTGGTGATTGGGTTTCCGGCAAATAACTTTAATGATCAGGAGCCGGGGACGACGCTCGAGATCAAGGAGTTTTGCACTGCGAATTACGGGGTTACCTTTCCAATGATGGATAAAATAAGTGTGACAGGTGATAATCAGGCACCATTGTATAAATGGCTCACACAGAAAGCTGAAAACGGCAAGTTGGATCAGGAGGTTACCTGGAATTTTCAAAAATTCCTGATCGATGAAGATGGTCATCTGGTAGATGTGGTGATGCCCAAGGAAAGTCCGATGAGTGAGAAAATAGTTGACTGGATTACAAAGGGTTAGTGCATGATCCTGTAGACCAGTTCCTTCAATAGCTCTCCCTGTGAAACGGAGATATTATCCACACCTTTGGAACGTGCATCGAATGTTCTCAACTCCGATATGATCTCCATCACTTTACCGGCGTTGTAGTTCCTTAATCCTGTCATATAATCACGTACAAAAAAAGATGACTTCATGTTCAGGGCACTCATGATGCTACGTTCATCTTTTTGCGGAAGCCAGTAACACTCCAGCAGATTACTGAAATAATTAAACAGAATAGCCACCGTAACCATCATGGGGTTATCCTTTGGATTCCGGCTGAAGTAATCAACAATCCGGTTAGCAGCAAGCACATTTTTCGTAATGATGGCTTTCTGCAGCTCAAAATTGTTGAACTCTTTGCTTATCCCCACATTCTTTTCAATCAGATCGGAGGTTATCCGACGCTGACCCTCAGGAAGTGATACTTCCAGCTTCTGTAGTTGGGGAATCAGCTTACTGATGTCATTCCCAAGATAATCAGTCAGCATCTGTGCCGATTTCTCATCAATACCGATCTCCTTCTCCCTGAACCAGGATGTGATGAATGCAGGTATCTGATTTTCATACAACTTCTTTGATTCAAAGACAACCCCTAACTTTTCGATATTCTTCACCAACGCCTTACGCTTGTCTACGGAACCATGTTTATAATTGATCACCAGCACAGTCGACAGCATAGGATTCTTCACATAGTGATCAAGTAATTCAAACTGATCCAGCTGTTGGGCTTCTTTCACGATGATCAGCTGATGATCAGACATCATTGGAAAACGACGTGCAGAGGAGATGATGGTATTCACATCGGAGTCAACCCCATAGAAGGTAAGCATGTTAAAATCTTTTTCCACCTCAGTGAGAAGGGTATCGGAAAGAAGGGCGGTCAGCTCATCAATAAAAAAACCCTCATCACCCATCAGCAGGTAGATAGGTTTGAAATGACCACCCATAATATCTTTTCGGATAGATTCGTAGGAGGATTTAGTGGATACAGCCATAAATAAGAGAATCTAAATCAATCGTTACCAGTCGAAGCGTAAATGCTTGATGGTAGAACCGTTATTCATAATTGAGGAGAGCGACTTGATACCAATTCTGACATGCTCTTCCACGAAATTCTCAGTGACATGCTGGTCACTAACTTCAGTTTTTACACCCGTGGAGATCAGTGGTTGATCTGAGACCAGCAACAATGCACCCGTGGAGATATGATTGGCAAAACCACAGGTGAAGAGTGTGGCTGTCTCCATATCCACGGCCATCACGCGCACTTGCCTGAGATACGCTTTGAAATCATCATCATACTCCCACACACGCCGGTTGGTAGTGTAAACCGTACCAGTCCAGTAGTCACGACCACAATCGCGTACATTGGAGGAGACAGCACGCAGCAGACTGAATGCCGGGAGTGAAGGTACTTCCGGAGGAAAATAGTCATTCGATGTTCCCTCACCGCGAATAGCAGCGATAGGCAAAATATAATCACCCAGTTCACTCCGTGCTTTCAACCCACCGCATTTACCCAGGAACAGCACTGCTTCCGGCGCTACTGCACTCAGCAGATCCATCACGGTGGCAGCGTTCGCACTCCCCATTCCAAAATTGATGATGGTGATGCCGTTGGAGGAAGCATTGGGCATATTGGCATTCGCTCCCACCACAGGCACATTGAAATGATCGGCAAAGATCTCCACATACTTCTGGAAATTGGTCAGAAGGATAAACTTCGTGAAATCATTCAACGATCTTTTCGTATATCGGGGAAGCCAATTCTCGACAATTTCTTGTTTCGTTCTCATAAAAAAGAGCTATTTTTGTTCAGAGTGAACCTTGTTCAGTAACAAAGATACAATATGTACGCGTTAAATTTGCCATCTTTCGATGCAAAAATCCGAAAAAGCAGTAGCGGTTTTGAGATATTTGATCCGTTGCGAAGGAAGTACCTTACACTTACACCCGAGGAGTGGGTGCGTCAGCATTTTGTTCATTTTCTTATATATGAAAAAAACTACCCCGCATCACGCATTGTGAATGAAGGAGCTATCAAATTGAATTCTATGACTCGCCGATGTGATTCGGTGGTCTACAATAATCGTCTTGAGCCGGTGGTGATTGCGGAGTACAAAGAGCCCGGCGTGTCCATCACGCAACAGGTTTTCGATCAGGTGGCTCGCTATAACAGCGTGTTGAGAGTACCATATATTATTATCTCAAATGGAATCAGTCACTATTGCTACCGGATCAATTACGCAACGCAGAACTATACATTTCTAACTGATATCCCTATGTATACTGAGTTGTAAGGCATGGTCAACGGCATTAACTCATTAACTTATTAACCCATTAACTCATTAACTTATTAACCCATTAATAGCTCTCCTCCTGAGATGGAAAATCAGACGATTTAACTTCATTTATATACATCTGCACGGCTTCACTCACCACATCGTAGAGATTGGCATAGCGGCGCAGGAAACGGGGTGAAAAGCTCTTGTTAAGGCCCAGCATGTCATGCATTACCAGCACCTGTCCATCGACATGGGGACCGGCTCCGATACCGATCACCGGTATGGTCAGCTCTTCAGCTACCTTCTTTGCGAGTGTGGCTGGTATTTTCTCCAGCACGATGGAGCAGCAACCAGCCTCCTGCAGCAGATGTGCGTCATCAATCAGCTTGCGTGCCTCCTCTTCATCCTGGGCACGCACGGCATAGGTACCGTATTTGTTGATCGATTGTGGCATCAGTCCCAGGTGTCCCATAATGGGGATACCGGCACTCAGAATACGTTGTACCGACTCGAGAATCTCTTTACCGCCTTCCAGTTTGAGACAGTCGGCCTGTGTCTCCTTCATTATCTTCACGGCGTTGGAAACAGCCTCCACAGGGTTTCCCTGGTAACTGCCAAAAGGCATATCGATCACCACCATGGCTCTTTTAACGGCATTCATCACCGACTTACCGTGATAGATCATCTGATCTACGGTCATAGGCAGGGTGGTCGTATTTCCAACCATGACATTTGAGGCAGAGTCACCCACAAGAATCACATCCATACCGGCCTGGTCGATAACTGAAGCCATGGAATAATCGTACGCCGTGAGCATGGAGATCTTTTCTCCACGCTGTTTCATCTCCAGCAGTCGATGTGTTGTCACTTTCCTTTTATCGTCATTTGAGATATAACCTTTTGTCTGTTCCATACATTTGTTTATTATTGTTGCAGTAGTGCAAAGGTAACTCTTTTTATTAAAACAGGGTAAAAAGAAAGCCGGGCATGATCTACCCGGCTTGCATGTGACAGAAATAAAATTTACTTAAAACTTGTATCCTAAAGTCACCAATCCTCTGATGGATTGATTCTTCAGTGAAAAGGGAGAAGCATCAATCACCAGCTCATCCCGATTCTCTGTCCAGAGGTTCGGGAAGGGATAGAGATCGTCGGTTTCTGTTTTGTAAACTACTGCCAGATCGAGGAAGAAGTTCCTGTTGAAACGATAACCTATACCACCGGTAAAATAATTGGTGTCACCTTCAATACGGTATACTGTGTTCGAGTTTCTGATAAAAGCATCCCCTTTCTCGGCAAGGACTGATTCGTAAGGATTTTGCATCCATGCATAACCCACTCTTCCGGAAAATTGAGGTGTAAATCGATATTCCATCCCCAACCGGACGGTTGAAGCCGGTTTGAAGTCCATAGCAATATATTCATTGTCTGATGCATACCATCCATCTTCATCATTGGTGCCGGAAGGAGCTGACAGACTCATCTTACTATAGTCGACAAGTTCATAATCTATACTGGCAATAAATGCGTTTCCAAAGACGCCGGCCATGCTTGCTACCCATTTCCCGGGGGTCTTCAAATCGTAATCATTTGAGAATCTCTGTGAAGAGGTGACCGCCGGCTCATAATCCGGATCCGAAACATAAGCACTCATATCATCATCGATCTGGGCCTCATAGGTCTCACTCAAGGCGTACCATGTGGGTGTATGGTATGCCAGGCCAAACCTGATCGCATTGGTAGGTCGGTAGATGGCTCCTAGCTTGGCACTTACACCTGCACCGCTAGTTGTGAGCCAGTTGGTAAGCGTATAACCGCCATTATTGAAGTCTTCCAGATAATCAGATGTAAGACTGTAGGAGATATCCTTGATGGATAATGAGAGCCCCAGGTTCAGCACATGATTGAAGGTTGTCCCCACCGTAAAGTCATAATTGTCGATATAACCCCTTTCCTGAAGGTGAATCTCATTGATGGCTCCACTTTCATTCGTCACAGGGTCATAAAAGGTCCCCTCATCATCCACCGGATCAATCAGCCAGGAGTTATAGCCCAGTATTGCCAGCCAGGGTTGATCCCCCATAAAGGGATCAGGTAAATTATCACCCATTTGCAGAAGGTCGGGGTGAACACCGGCACTTCTGTCGGCGATATAATCCAGCATCGTGCTGTTCGGACTGCCTATAGCCGAGATATTTTTGTTGAATGACTTCAGCTTGTTAAAGGAGAAACCGAAGTTAACCAGTGGCATCACATCGTTCCGCAAAGGAAAATATCCAACAAACCCGAGGTTGTCCATATCGAAACGGGTTTTATTCATTTCCTGGCTTCCCACGGTGGATCTCTCCTGTGACAGGTTCACAGTACCTACCACTTCTGAACTCCGATACACAGCGATACCCGCCGGATTAATGGAAACACCTGTCTGGTCACCTCCCAGTGCTCCGAAGGCTCCCCCCATCGACATGGCACGGGCGGTCCCATGCAGGTCTTCACGGGAAAACCTGGCAGCATCCACCTCACCCTGCGCATAAAGAGGTCCCGCAAGCAGGCTCAACGAAAAAAGAATATAAGTGAATCTTTTCATACGATTATGATTATAATTTTTATTCATCCAAGGTTATATAGGCAACACGCTTTCATCCTCTATAGGGAAGTGATGATTTATATGCCCGTTGCATACGTTTTTTATTTTATATAAAAAGAGTATCCCCATATGTTATCTCATAAACCTACTGAGATACTCTATTTTATTGATATATTCACAGGAACCTCAACCTTTACCTGCGTCCTCCGCTGGAACGTCCGCTGCTACTGCTGCCCGAACTACGGCTGCTGCTCGATCCGCTTGAGCTGGATGATGAGCTTCTGCTTGGTGCTGAGTAGGTGGAGCTTCTGGTTGTAGTTGAGCTTCTCGACGGAGTTGAGTAAGTAGAGCTTCTGTTGGTGCCTGAACTCCTTGAGGGGGTTGAATAGGTATTGTTCCTCGTAGGAGTAGACCTCTGATAAGTGTTACCGCTTCTACTCGGACTGGTGGTACCTCTCTGATAGGTTCCTGATGTAGTCCCTCTGCCGCTGTTATAGCTGTCCGTTCTGGACGGTGATGTGGCTCTGTTGATCGAGCTGGACCTTGAAGTCGTTCCTATACGGTCAACCACGCGGCCTGTTCTCGAATCAATCGCTCTGCCTGAGTTATCAATGATTCTTGTCCTGGGACTGTTGGCTGAACTACGGCTGCCGACGCTGGTTCTGGTGTTTATGCCACTGCTCCTGCTGCTTACGTTCGCACTTCTGCCGGAGACCGCTGAGCGTGTGTTCAGTGTGGATGATCTGCCGGACAGACCTGCCATGGTGGAGGTTGTTCTGTTGGCAGCACTTCTTCTGTAATTTCCTGAGCTCCTTCCGGAACGGTTACTGGTCAGACTGCTGTAATAACCGTCGTAGAAACCGTGAGAATAACCGCCACCATAATAACCATAACCTCCATAGTAGCCACCATAGTAACCACCATATCCGGAGTACCATGGACTGTACCACCTACTGTAATACCACGGGTTGTGCCAGCCGTAATAGCCGCCATAACCGTAGAACCATGGGTCATACCATCCGCCGTAAAACCAGGGGCTGCGCCAGCTACTGTAGTACCATGGATCATACCAGGGGTAGTAACCGGTACCCCATCCCATACCATAGTAATTGTTCGTGTTCCAGCCACGGTTGTTATAATCTTCATACAGATCACCATCCATGTATACAATTACTTCATCAGCACCGGTGATTTTGATGCTTGATTCAGGATCGTGGAAACGTACTATCCTATCGGTATATTCATATTCTTCATAATCGATAGTGTCGTTGGTAAATTCCTGCTCCTCTGACATACTGTTTTTATCACCGCGGCGATTGTATTCGTCGATGTCCCTGCTAGTAGCTGTTACCTCCATGCTGGATGCATCACCCTGCACCAAAACCACTTTCTTTTTCTGTGGTGGTGTTACCTCCTGACGAACCTTAACCGGTTCACCGCGAGTAGGGTCAGCATAAATATCATCCCATTCCTGGGCGAAACCGAAGAAGGGTACAGCTATTAATAAAACTGTAAGTAAGATTTTATTCGTTTTCATAGTTTCTCCCCATATTATGTTTGTTAGTAAATAATTTTATCTGTCAATTAATCTGACTGATTTCTTTCCTGAAAGTTTAATACATTCAAAGAAAATATCAACCTCGTGTTTATACTTAACACTCATTTTCATTTATCAATGGTAAACATGCATTACTGATCACATCGATTGGCTCATCGTTCATGATCATGGGTGAAATTCATGTTCATGCTCTTTTCATACAAATATACGAATCAAAAGACAATAGCAACATAGAGTCTGCATGAAAGATGTGAATCGATGAAAAAAGCTGCATGGTCATTGGTTAAAAAATATAAACCAGTCAATGTCAAATCGACAATTCAAGCCCGTCGTACGCTAAATGAACGTTTGGTGGCAACTCACGATCCACTTCTGCATGTAATCCCATTTCATGGCTCATATGAGTAAGCCAGATTGTTTCAGGTTTTATTCTGTTGGCTATGGATAGAGCCTGATCCAATGACAGATGTGAAATATGCTCCGTTTTCCTGAGAGCACTTATAACCAACACCTTAACGCCGGATAGTTTTTCAAACGCTCTCTCCGGTATTGTTTTCACATCTGTGAGATAGGCAAAATCGTTCAACCGAAAACCCAATATAGGCAATTGATAATGCATCACACGTATGGGAATAACCTCTAAATGTCCTATGTAAAAGGAATCATCCTCATTTATTTGTTTCACCCGGATATCCGGTACACCTCCATACTTATTTTCAGAAAAGCAGTATGGCATTTTTATTCTGAGACCCATATCCAAACGTTTCTCCATATAAAGATCCACTGTACCGAAAACAGCGTAGGGACGCAGATCATCTATACCCCCCATGTGGTCGTAATGCTCATGGGTGAAAAGAAGCGCATCAATCTTTCTGAAAGAAAGCGGTAAAACCTGTTGTCTGAAATCTGGTGTGCAATCGATCAGAATGAGCTTGTCATCCACCTCAATTGATACAGATGTACGCAGTCTTTTATCGTGTGAATCAGATGATCTGCACACCTCACAGTGGCATCCAATTTGTGGTATTCCTGTAGAGGTGCCAGTACCTAAAAAATGAATTTTCATATCCCCAATCATGAAGAAAGCCACCACATTAACTGTAACGGGTAGCTTTCTGACTTCTTGCCTGACAATTATGTTTAGTATTGTCTTTCCAGAATCCACAGATCGTTAAACGGAACACCATAGGTTCTTCTCAGATAATCCGTATTTCCAATTGTGGAATATTGATTATATATCTCTTCCCGTTTTGCTGCTGCCTGCTCTTTGTCATCATAGCTTGCCACAATCACACGATACATACCCTGCTCATTCTGAGCCAGTATCACCTGATGTCCTTCATTCTCCATGCGGGCCTTCAAAGATTCAGCATTCAGTTTCACACTCAATGAAGCGATGACAACGCTGTATTTTCTTAATCCTGCTGCATCTGTGGGATATACTGGTTCCACTTTTTCTTTTCTCACGGATACCTCAACAGGAGGCAGAGGCGTGGCATCCTTGACCACTGTTGAAGGCTGAGATGCAGTCTGTTGCATTTCTTTTTCTTTTGCAGCTTCATATACCTGTTTGTAAGCACTTTGTTTAGGTTTGCAGGAGGTACCTAAAACCATCAGCGTGGCTAATAACAATGCAAAATGGAATTTTTTCATTTCTGTTCAGTATTTATAGTTATTTGTTTATCAATCAAATCTGAGATTGTTAATGCAAAGATAATAAAGATGGTGATGATTGTGCGCTAGCAGGTGTGAAAATAAATTAAATTCTTATTGTACTGCCCGGCAACCGATTTCAGCTTGATCGATGATAATGAAAAAACGTAATAAATCAGGTATTAAATGGTTCAGTTCACAGAAAGAAT
>JADKLW010000101.1_pt2 | contig 33946 bp, 26 predicted proteins | sample 8641881 | NCBI WGS metagenome assembly JADKLW01 (sample SAMN16272185, study PRJNA661076) | feces metagenome | isolation source: fecal sample from diarrhoea affected cattle B | host: Bos taurus | place: South Africa: Lokaleng Village, Mahikeng | collected 2019-09 | reverse complement strand
TTATAAGATTAACTGATTAATACTCTCTTCATTCTCTATAAAATACATAATTGACAAGATGAATGGTTAAAATATTCATCTTCTAATTTACATTTCTTATGATACAAAGTTAGAATATCCTGTCAGATACGATACTGGAAAAGGTGTAATTAACTTCTATGGCCTGTGCAATCGATTGCATTTTTCAGAAGTGTAAAAAATATACTATCAATCAGTTAACCGTTAAGGTGCGGTAATATATTTTGACTTAAATAAAGAAAAGATGGTACATATGGTTGAACCGACCCCCCAAAAGTTAGACAAAAAACTTTTGGGGGTCACTACAGGTGTACACTCATTCCTTTCTGGTGTTAAGAACACCCGGTTATTTCATAGCAGCTTTAATAAAAGGTGTTAGTTTTTATTTTTTGCAGATTTTTCTTTTGGTGCAACGACTATCCTTTTTGAAGATTTCACATTGATGAATCTCCTGAGGTTCATCAGGAAACGTTTGCTGGGATTGCTCTTCATGTAGGTATCCATGTGGCGTGCCCTCTTCTCTTCCAGGATCTGATCGATCCTGATGAGGATGCCCGATTCTTCCACCTCTCCAAACTCGTCGTTGATGGCAGTGCCGAAGAAGCGCATTGTGGGTGAGAGACCCATGTAGGCATTGATCAGTGGTGGGATGTTGTACCCCAGTGTCCTCACCTCCTTGTTGAGAATCTTGTAATCCTCCTTGAAGTTCCTCCCGTGAAATAGTGTCCGCATCTTCACTATGTCTGTTCCGGTGATCAGTGGGTCAATCGGTGTCACCAGCTTCAACGCGTCGGGAAAGTGCTTGTTGAGGAAATAGAGGATCATGTTGCGGGCGTCCTTATTGTAGGTGCCGTACATGGTCACTTTCCCAAAGAAATACTCAATCTCGGGGTCAATGACGGTGAGTGCACCCAACCCATCCCAGAGGTTGTCAAGGGCGAAAATACCTTTTCTTCCCAGCAGTGTGGACTGGTATTCGAGCGAGACAAACGATCTGCCCAGCTCCACCGTGGTCGGCAGAAAATCAGTGATAAACTGCTGCGAAAAGTTGTAGAGGTGAGCCGTGGCAAGCTTTGGTTTGCCATCTTCATCGAACTCCACATCGGAGCCGTAGATAAAACGGTAACCACCCAGGATCTCTTCATTTTCGGGATCCCACACAATCAGTTGCCGGTAAGGAACATCCATGATGTCATATTTGTCAATATCGGCCTCTAAGCCGGTACCGCCACCGTAATGACGGAATGCAATCTCACGTAGTCGTCCTACTTCACGCATCAGATTGGGAGAGTCGTGGGCAGTGAAGACATAAATTTCGTTGTTTGCTTTATTGGTGATTCGTACCCTTTTCTGAACTGTCAATTCACTTTTTATCAGTTCTTTTTTTACGGGGTCAATAATCTTTTCCATACATTTTTGATTCGTTAAGATTTTCGTCACTTCAGGGTGTAGACCACTTCTTTTACATACTGCGCCCACTCTGATGGTGTTTTTGATTTGTCGAATGTTTGCCAGGGTATGGGTTTGCCAAAGGTGATAGTGAAGGTCTGATTGCTGTTTTTATACATTTCATCCGGCAGGTAAATCAGTTCGATATTGAATTTGATGCCGGTTGCTTTGCGGATATTGGCAAAATTATAGAAGAAGTTGGAGTTCCTGCCGGCGAAATGTACAGGGATCACATCTCTCCGGTATTCAACCGCCTTGATGATAAAACTCTTCATCCATTCCATATCTATTATCATTCCTTTCACCTTGCGGGAACATAAACCTGCCGGAAAGGTGATGATCTGATTGTCGGATGCGTATGCTTCATTCATTGCTTTAGCAGAACCTCTGGCTTGTGATCCATATTTGTTGATGGGAATGAAGATTGGTTTCAGCGGATCAATGTAATAAAGTATGTCATTGACCAGGTATTTAATCTTTCCATCGTACCTCTCACCCAGTACAGATGAAAGACAAATTCCATCAAGACCCCCAAGAGGGTGATTGGATGCAAATATAAACTGCCCCTTCCCGGGTATATTCTCTTCACCCTTCAGGTGAAGGTGAAGGTTGAACTCATTCTTCACCAATGCATGCATAAACGCTACCCCCTCCACATCATTATTCCGTTCCAGAATGCCATTGATATCCTCCTGGTGGACTGTCCGCTTGAGATAACTAATAAGAAACTTAGGGATTCTATTGTAATATTTTGAGACTTTGTCCTTTAGTACCTTATCAATATTAATTCTGAATGCATTGGTCTGGTTCATTGCATCTTCTCCACATCTAATTTGACGCAAATGTACAAAAATATGACAACCCATTGCCAATAGAGGTGAATTTTTCAGTTTTTTTATCATTGAGTGAAGATTTTCCACACTACATAAAATCATTTAAATGGCAGCTAATAAGGTGTTAATGAAATAAATCCGGCATGTTGATAACTTTTTTATAAAATAAAGTGTGGAAATGTGGGGGAAAGTGGATAATTTTGTACTTTTACAGCAACTAAAATGCTATTTAGCTGAATTTGATAAGGAAATGATACAGTTCCTGGGAAATATGGAAGCCAAAGCAGATACAAAAGGTAGAATTTTTGTGCCGGCCATTTTTCGCAAGCGCTTGCAATGTGAAGGCGAAGATTTCCTTGTGCTCCGGAAAGATATTTTTCAGGAGTGTCTTGTGCTCTACCCGGGTAGTGTATGGGAGAAAGAGATTGAAATACTTCGAAGCAGGCTGAATAAGTGGAACAGGGAGCAGCAGCAGATTTTCCGTCAGTTCGTGCTTGATGCCGAAAGGCTTGAGATGGATGCGAGTGGTAGGGTGCTTATACCAAAGCGATACCTTCAGATGGTTTCCATTGATGCAGATGTACGTTTCCTCGGAGTAGATGAAACCATCGAGATCTGGGCAAAAGAGAAACTGGAGAAACCGCTGGTAGATCCCGATGATTTTTCTTCGAAATTACAGCAGTTAATGGAGCGTTAAAGAGGGCGGCATAAATGTGCATCATTCTGATGTGACCACTGCGGCAGCCGGCAAGACGCAATTTAAAAAAAGAGTAACAGCTTACAGATTATTTCAGACAACAGGCAGATGGCAGCATATCACACACCGGCATTGCTTCAGGCAAGTATAGAGGGACTGAACATCTCCCCCGGGGGAGTGTATGTGGATGTCACTTTTGGCGGCGGTGGCCATTCACGGGAGATATTGAACAGGTTAGGCGAGGATGGTCGGCTGATTGCCTTTGATCAGGATGAAGATGCGATCAAAAACAGAATTGACGATCAACGGTTTATTTTTGCGCGTGCCAATTTCCGTTTTCTGAAAAACTTCATTCGTTATCATGACATAACAGCGGTGGATGGTGTGTTGGCCGATCTGGGAGTATCATCACATCATTTTGATGATGCTGCACGTGGTTTTTCATTCCGTTTTGAGGGGGAACTGGATATGCGTATGAATCGCAACGCAGCAATGAAAGCTTCTGATATACTGAATGAATATTCTGAAGAAAGGCTGTCTGATATCTTTTATACCTACGGTGAACTGAGGAATGCACGCAAGATTGCGTCGTCAGTTGTGGCATATCGTTCATCAAAAACAATTGTGGAGACGAAGGATCTTCTCTCAATCCTGGAGCCGTTTGCCTATAGAGACAGGGAGAAAAAGATATTGGCGCAGGCATTTCAGGCATTGCGCATAGAGGTGAATGGAGAGATGAATGCATTGAGGGAGATGCTTATACAGGCATTACAGGTGTTGAAGCCCGGAGGACGGATAAGCGTGATATCTTATCATTCGCTTGAAGATCGGTTGGTGAAGAATTTTTTCAGGACGGGCAATTTTGAAGGCAGGCTAATAAAGGACTTCTATGGTAATATAGAGACACCATTCATATTGATTAACAGGAAAGTGATTGTTCCCTCCGGGGAAGAGCAGTTTCAAAATCCACGTTCACGAAGTGCCAAGCTGCGTATTGCGGAGAAAAGGTGAAAACAATTAAGAATTAAGAATTAAAATTAAGAAGCTGTCAGCTGGAAATATATGAAAATCAAGTTCGATAACATACGTAAATCGTTTGTCCATGTTTTTGGAGGAAGTGTTCTCACTGAGGATTTCTTCCTCCGAAACATGAGATTTATATTGGTTATTGTGCTTATTATGTTCTTGTTCATCAGTCACCGCTATGCGGTACTACAAAGAATGTCAGAGATTGAACGCCTTGAGAGAGTGCTGAAAGATGCGAGATATGAGTCGCTGACGATCTCTTCAAGGCTTACGGAGGCCAGCCGTCAGGGAGAGGTTGAGCGTCGTGTGACAGAGGCCGGTCTGGAGCTTAAAGTGACGAATGAGCCGGTCTATTATATTGATAAATAATCTCATCGTAAGTAAGGAATATGAAAGGAGGGAACAGAAAAGACAAAAAGGGTATTTTGGGGAGATATGGTCTTATTGTCTCCCTGTTGATGCTGTTTGCTGTGATGATTATCTTCTCAGCCGGTAAGATCGTGTTCACATCGGAAGGTAAAAAGTGGCGCGAGGTAGGAGAGAAGGAGACGGTGATCAGAGATAGGGTGATCCTGCCTAAGAGAGGGAATATCTACACCTACGATGGTAAGCTGCTGGCAACCACCGAGCCGCTTTTCAGTATATATATGGATTTTTGGGCGGATGGAATAGAAAAAGATACACTCTCAAAGTATGTGGGAGATCTTTCGCTTGAGTTGGCCAAAAAATTCCCCGACAGAACGGCTGCTCAATACAGGAATGTAATTATGAGCGGATGGAAAATGCGCGAGGGCGAGGAGGAGAAAATACGTGATAATGAAGCAAGAGGGGTAGATAAGAGAGTCCCCATACGCTCCCGTTATGTGAAGATCATACGTGGCGATATCTCCTATGTCGACCTGAAGGAGATCCGCACATTCCCTTTCTGGAACCAGCGATCCAACCGTAGTGGGTTGATTGCCGAGGAGCGGAATGCACGCAAGAAACCTTTCGGTAATCTGGCAACACGAACAGTGGGTAATGTATACAAAGACCTTGAAAAGGGAGGAGCCAGCGGGCTTGAGTTGAAGTATGATTCACTGCTCCGGGGTATCCCTGGAGTGAAATTCCGTCAGAAGATTCAGGGTAAATGGATGGATGTGGTGGAGAAGCCTGCCGAGGAGGGGTGGGATATCATTACCACTATCGATGCAGATATTCAGGATATTGCAGAGCGTTCGCTCCGTGAGAAGTTGACTGAGACTGAAGCTGAATCGGGCACAGCCATTATCATGGAGGTGAAAAGCGGAGAGATCAAAGGTATCGTCAACCTGGACCGTATGAGTAACGGCGAGTATGGCGAAGGAAATCCCAACGCATTCTCCTATATGAATGAACCGGGATCGACCTTTAAAACTGTCACAACGATGGTCGCTCTCGATGATGGTGTGGTTACACCGACAGATTCTTTTTATGTGGGCAGTGGTCTTTTTCAGTATAATAAAAGATGGGTGAGAGACCATTACTGGCGCCGTGGTCAGGATCGTGGTTATTTAACGGTTACGGAGGGTATGCAGGTCTCTTCCAATATCGTGATGAGTAAAATCGTTCTGAAGGGATATGAAGACAATCCAACCAAATTTGTTGAGGGGATTGACAGAATAGGATTAAGAAAACAACTTCAGTGGGATGTGCCCCTACAGGGCATCGAAGGGACATCATCTGTCCGTTTTCCCGATGATAAAGTGAACTACTGGTCTAAAACAACCCTTCCCTGGATGTCTTTCGGGTATGAATCGAAAATACCTCCTATCTATATGCTGATGTTTTACAATGGCATTGCCAACGGTGGCAGGATGATAAAGCCTTTCATCGCCAGGCAGTTCATTGAAGCAGGGAAAGTGGTGAAGAACACAGAAGCAGAAGTTGTCAATCCGATGATGTGTAAGGAAACAACACTGCAGCAGATACATGAGATGCTGGTGGGTGTGGTGAAAGAGGGGACTGCCAGGGTGGTAGCATCAGATTACTTTACTATTGCCGGTAAAACCGGAACGGCGCAAATAGCTTCGGGTGGGGGTTATGGCGGTTATTATGTCTCCTTCTGCGGCTATTTCCCTGCAGAAGAACCAATGTACACCGTTTTCGTTGGTCTCAGAAAACCAAAAGGTGTACCTTCAGGTGGAGGTATGGCCGGCATGGTTTTCAAAAATATTGCTGAACAGACCTATATAAGGAAAGTACAGCTTTCTGTAGCACATTGCCCTGTCGATTCCACACTACAGAAGAATCCTCCTCTGAAAAACGGTAACTGGAAACATAACAGGACATTGCTGGCATCGCTGAATTTTCCTGTGGGAGAATCTGATGAGGCAGCCGATTGGGTGAAGATGCAACAGGATAGTATTGCTTATCACCCGCAGGCATTGACATTGACAGGAGCGTTGGTCCCCGATGTGAGGGGAATGGGGGCACGCGATGCACTCTATCTGCTGGAAAAATCGGGTCTTAAAGTAAACCTGACAGGCTCCGGTAAAGTGGTGTCTCAATCCTTCCCTCACGATCAGAGACTGGTAAAAGGAACAACCATAAGCATCACATTACGATAAAAGGTATGAAGCTGACAAAAATAATTGAAAAATGTAATCTTGCTGCCTTACGGGGTAATGAAGAGGCAGAGGTAACATCTATAACCTCCGATTCTCGTTCGGTTCAACCAGGATCACTCTTCATTGCTGTGGAGGGGATCTGCACAGACGGACATGCCTACATCGGAAAAGCGATAGAACAGGGAGCTACGGTGGTGGTATATGATAAACCGATGATAGAGGAGTATTTTTCACGTGTCACCTATATCCAGGTAGAAAACAGCGCTGAAGCACTGGCTCTGATCGCATCGGAGTGGTATGGTAATCCCTCACAACAGCTGAAGCTGGTGGGTGTGACCGGAACAAACGGCAAAACGACTATTGCCACCTTGTTATATATGATGTTTCGCACGCTTGGATTTCCTGTCGGATTGTTGTCTACCGTCGCTAACTATGTGAACGATGACCATTATCCTACCACGCATACCACACCCGATCCCATCACGGTGAATTCATTGCTGCGTAAAATGGTGGATGCCGGTTGTGAATATGCCTTTATGGAGGTCAGCTCTCATGCTATCCACCAGAGGCGTGTTGACAGCCTCTGTTTTGTGGGAGGCATTTTCACCAACCTCACACAGGATCATCTCGACTATCACAAGAATATGCTGGATTACCGGAATGTAAAAAAAACCTTCTTCGACCATCTCCCGGGTGACGCATTCGCACTGACCAATATAGATGATAAGAATGGCCCGGTGATGTTGCAAAATACAAAGGCGAAAAAAAAGAGCTACTCCGTGCAGCGTATGGCCGATTTTAAAGCCCGCATATTTGAGAAACATTTCGACGGAACAAACATCGAAATAAATGGCAGGGAGCTTGTCGTACAGTTTGTAGGTATATTCAATGTTTACAATCTGTTAGCTGTTTATGGCACTGCTCAACTGCTTGGGCTGGAGGAGGATGAGATACTGCGTGTGCTCTCATTGCTGAAACCTGTAGCAGGACGTTTTCAGACCATTCGCTCGCCGTGTGATTACACAGCAATTGTGGATTATGCCCATACACCCGATGCACTCACGAACGTGTTGAATGCTATCCATGAAGTGCTCGGTAACAAGGGGCGTATTATTACTGTGGTGGGATGTGGCGGAAACCGTGACAGGACCAAAAGACCTATCATGGCCCGTGAAGCAGTAATGCTTAGTGATAAGGTAGTACTCACCTCTGATAACCCGCGGTTTGAAGAGCCGGTGGATATCCTTCATGATATGGTAGCGGGACTTACGGAGGAGCAGAAAAATATGGCCCTCACCATTGTCGACCGTCGTGAAGCGATCAAGACTGCCTGTGCGCTGGCACTACCGGGAGATGTGATCCTCATCGCCGGTAAAGGACATGAGGATTATCAGGAGATTAAAGGTGTAAAACATCACTTTGATGACAAGGAGGAGGTAGAGAAGATATTCCGAAATTTATAAAAATATGCTATATTATCTTTTTGAATATTTAGATAAACTTAATTTCCCGGGAGCAGGCATGTTTCAGTATGTGATGTTCCGCTCTGCCATGGCGGTGATTTTCTCACTGCTTATAGGCGTCTTTGCAGGTAAAAGAATAATAGACAAGTTGCAGCAGAAACAGATAGGGGAGACCATACGTAATCTTGATCTGGAAGGACAATACAGTAAGCGCGGCACACCTACCATGGGGGGTGTCATCATCATTCTCTCCATATTGGTTTCCACCCTGCTTTTCGGAAAGCTGGAAAACATTTATATCATCCTGATGCTGGTAAGCACTGTCTGGCTGGGTATGCTTGGCTTTGCGGATGATTATATCAAAGTGTTCAAGAAAGATAAAGAGGGTCTGAAAGGGAAGTTTAAAATTGTAGCTCAGGTGGGACTGGGACTAATTGTGGGCCTGACCATCTATTTCAGTCCCGATATTGTGGTGCGTGAAAATATGGAAGTGCGGGTGAACAACGTGATTGAAGATGTGACCTACCTCACCGAAGATGTGAAGACCACAAGCACCACCATCCCATTTTTGAAGAACAATAACTTCGATTACAGGTGGCTGGTAAGCTGGATGGGTGACTTTGCCGATGAGGCGGTATGGGTCGTGTTCATCCTGGTGGTGATACTGATTGTGACTGCGGTCTCCAATAGTGCGAACCTGACGGACGGACTGGATGGACTGACCTCCGGCACCTCTGCCATCATAGGGGTGGCCCTCGGTATACTGGCTTATGTGTCGGGGCGTGTCGACTTTGCCTCTTACCTGAATATCATGCATATCCCCGGGGGAGACGAACTGATGGTTTTTGCCTCTGCTTTTGTGGGAGCCTGTGTCGGTTTTCTATGGTACAACTCTTACCCGGCCCAGGTGTTTATGGGCGACACGGGCAGCCTGACACTGGGTGGCATCATCGGCGTGTTTGCCGTGTTGATACATAAGGAGCTTTTACTGCCAATCCTTTGCGGTATCTTCTTCGTGGAGGCGCTGTCGGTGATTGCACAGGTGACCTATTTTAAATATACAAAGAAGAAATATGGTACGGGCAGACGTGTGTTCAAGATGACACCCCTGCACCATCACTATCAGAAGCCGGGGGACGGAAGCATCGATTCTCTTGTACAAAAGCCGTTTGCTCCCATGGCAGAACCGAAGATCGTGAGTCGTTTCTGGCTGGTGGGTATGATTCTGGTCGTGCTGGCGCTGGCGACGCTCAAGATGAGATAAGAATAGTGACAAACAATGTGATACTGTAAATGAGTCAAAAATTGATTGTAGTTCTTGGGGGTGGAGAGAGTGGCATGGGTGCCGCGATACTTGCACAGAAAAAAGGTTTCCGCGTGTTTCTGTCCGACAATGGAATGTTGAGAGAGGAGCACAGGGAGCTGTTGAGAGCATACATGATCGATTTTGAGGAGGGTGGTCACACAGAGGCGAGAGTGCTGGAGGCGGATGAGATTGTGAAAAGTCCCGGTATCCCCGACACTGTTCCGGTGATGCTGAAAGTGCTGGACAAAGGCATCCATGTGATCTCAGAGATTGAATTTGCCGGCAGACATACCGATGCAAAGATGATCTGTATCACCGGAAGCAACGGAAAAACAACCACTGCCAGCCTGATTTATCATATATTGAAATCAGCCGGGTTGAAAGTAGGCCTGGCAGGGAACATAGGAAAGAGCTTCGCACGACAGGTGGCTGAGGATTATTTCGATTATTATGTGTTGGAGTTGAGCAGCTTTCAGCTGGAGGGAGTCTATGATTTCAAAGCTGATATCGCTGTGTTACTGAACATCACTCCTGATCACCTGGACCGCTACGATCATAATATGCAGCACTATGTTGATGCCAAAATGCGTATTCTGCGAAATCAGCAGACGGAGGATGCGTTCATCTACTGGATAGATGATCCCGTAGTGACAAAAGAACTGCAGAAAATAGAGCCGATGGTCACACACTACTCCTTCGGGGAAAAGAGACGGGATCATACCACTGCATACACTGAGAATGGTAAATTATTCATTTGCACGAAAGAACATACATTTAATATGGAACTGGAACTACTGGCCCTTGAGGGCATGCATAATGTTTATAACTCCATGGCGTCGGGGATCGTGGCTAAATTGATGGATGTCAGCGACGAGCAGCTACGCACCTCCCTCTCCGATTTCAAAGGTGTACCACACCGGCTCGAGAAGGTGTCCACGGTGCGTGGTGTGCAATATGTAAACGACTCAAAGGCGACCAACGTGAACTCCTGCTGGTACGCACTGCAGAGCATGCGCACTAAAACGGTGCTTATTCTTGGGGGCACGGACAAGGGTAATGACTATAGTGAGATTGAAGAGCTGGTAATCTCAAAAGCGAGGGCATTGATCTTTCTTGGGAAAGACAACAGCGCACTGCATGCCTTCTTCGACGGGAAAGTAAAAGTAATCAGAGATGCTGTCTCAATGAAAGAAGCTGTGGACATAGCATATGAACTGGCCGAAAAAGGGGATACGGTGCTATTGTCACCCTGTTGTGCAAGCTTCGATCTGTTTAAGAATTATGAAGATCGCGGTGATCAGTTCAGGGAGTGTGTAAGGAGATTGTGATAATGGGACAATGTGACGATTCAATGATGTGGAGATGTGTTGATGTGACTCGTAAATCAAACATTAACGCTGCGAATCGTTAAATCAGTAAATCGATAAATCGGTAAAAGATATGTCAGATCAATTCAATAATATAAATAATCCACTTCCACCTCCTGAAGCGGATATTGTGGAACCGGCATTCACGTTGCGTGATGTTGGACGTAAAATATTCAAGGGTGACAAAGTGGTATGGTCGGTCTTTATCATCCTTTGTGTGATCTCACTGGTGGAGATCTTCAGTGCCACAAGCACTATCGTTTATCGTCACCAGAGCATCTGGGGACCTATTCTGCGGCATGCCATGTTTTTAATAGGAGGGGTAGGAGTGATATTACTTATTCATAACATACCCTACCGCTATTTCTCACTTTTGATCTTTGTGCTGATGGGTGCCATCGTATTGCTGATCCTGACCCCGTTTATCGGTACGACCGTCAATGGTGCTGAGCGATGGATATCATTTATGGGTATCACCATACAACCATCCGAGCTGGCCAAGATATCGCTGATGGGTACCATCGCCTTTCTACTGAGCAAGCAGAACGGACAGAACGACGGGCTACTCTTCAAGTGGATGATTGGCTTGATGGTGATGGTAAGTGCCATTATCGCCATGGATAACCTCTCCACGGCTGTGCTACTCTTCGGGGTATGCTATCTGCTGATGTTCATTGGGAATGTGAAGCTCACACGTTTGTTGAAGGTGGCCGGTTTAGGTATTGCAGCAGTGCTTCTCTTTGTATTGCTGCTGAACGTGATTCCCGCGAGCTGGACAGATAGCGGTCCTTTAAGCCGTCTGGGAACATGGCAGAACCGTATCTCTCATTTTGATGCAGCCGGTGAATTGTCTGAAGAGGAGTATTATTCTGTCACCGATGAGAATTACCAGGTGGCCCATGCCAAGATTGCGATCGCCAATGGTGGTGTGTTGGGTGTCTTCCCCGGAAACAGTACAGAACGCGATTTTCTGCCACAAGCCTATTCCGATTTTATCTATGCAATCATTATTGAGGAGATGGGAATTCTGGGAGGTTTGTTTGTGCTGCTTCTCTATGTGATCATCATGATACGCGCCGGCATGATTGCCCGGAAAACGGAGAAGATGTTTCCCAAGTATCTCGTACTGGGATCAGCATTGATGCTCTCCGTGCAGGCCTTTATCAATATGGCGGTAGCTGTCAATCTAATACCCGTAACAGGTCAGCCGTTACCATTGATAAGCCGTGGTGGCACATCTACATTGATCACCTGCGCTTATTTTGGGCTTATCTTAAGCGCTGACCGCTTTGGAATCGTAAAGAAGAAAAAAGAGGAAGTGACAGTTGAGAATAATGAGATAGATCAGAACGATGAAGATGATCATGAGAAGAACGACTTTTCTTTGATGATGGAGGAGATTGACAGGCAGCCCGAAGATAAAGTAGATTTTGAGGTGATCCAAAATTGAATGAACAATCCTCTTTTTCAATGTTATTAAGAGATATATTATGAGCAACATACAGAGTGTCAAATCAGATGCTGCCGCCAACAAACCCCCGCTGAGAGTAATCGTCAGTGGCGGTGGTACCGGCGGACATATATTCCCTGCTATTTCTATTGCCAACGGCATCAGAGAGCGGTGGCCTGATGCAGAAATACTGTTCGTTGGTGCGGAAGATCGTATGGAGATGGAGCGTGTTCCTGCAGCCGGCTATAAGATTATTGGATTGCCTGTGGCCGGATTCAACAGGAAGAACCTGCTGAAGAATGTCCCTGTAGCATTGAAGTTGCTCAGGAGCATGAAGCTTGCACGTAGAATTGTGACCGATTTCAAACCTGATATCGCAGTGGGTGTGGGTGGATATGCCAGCGGACCCACACTCAGGGCTGCCTCAGCGAATGGTGTGCCTATACTCATACAGGAACAGAACTCCTACGCAGGTGTAACCAATAAGATGCTGGCGCAAAAGGCTGCAACCATCTGTGTGGCATATGAAGGGATGGATACGTTCTTCCCGAAAGAGAAAATAGTGCTTACAGGAAACCCCTGTCGCCAGGACCTGGTGATCTCGAAAGAGAATAGCATGAAGGGATATGAATTTTTTCAACTCAATCCCGATAAAAGAACGATCCTGATGCTGGGGGGAAGCTTAGGAGCCCGCACGCTCAATGAAAGTATTATTGCATCTTTTCCTAAGTTGTCACTGGCAGAGGATGTACAGGTAATCTGGCAATGCGGGAAGTACTATTTCAGTGAGATGCAAAAGTTACAGGCTGAGGGTAAGATACCTGCCAACGTGCATCTGTTTGATTTTGTATCACGAATGGATTGGGCATACTCTGTGGCCGACCTGGTGATCTCACGTGCCGGTGCCGGATCCATATCGGAGTTCTGCCTCCTCGCTAAGGCGGTGGTGTTGGTGCCATCACCCAATGTGGCAGAGGACCATCAGACAAAAAATGCACAGTCGCTGGTCAACAAAGATGCTGCCGTGATGGTTTCAGATACATTGGCAACCGACCTGCTAATGGATGTGGCACTTTCGCTCGTGAAGAACGATGAGCGGCTGAAAAGCCTGAGCAGACAGATTGCGCAGCTGGCACAGCATGATTCTGCAAAACGGATCGTGGATGAGATTGAAAAGATAATACGGAATTAATCGTTTAGATGTAGTGCTGTAAAGTTAAATGATTCAAGTTTCGCATGATATATATATACAGTTAACTTCTATACTGACAATGTTTTGTGAATATTGTGAACATGCGAAAAAGTTGAATAAATGACTAAGCTGTAGGGGAGAGGAACTAGGAAGATGAATTACGGGAATATATATTTTATAGGTATTGGAGGAATTGGCATGAGTAACCTTGCCCGCTTTTTTCTTGCAAATGGAAAGAATGTGGGAGGGTACGACCGTACAGCGTCAGCGCTCACCGAGTTGTTACGGGAGGAGGGTGCCTTTGTTCACTACAATGATGATCTGCAGGAGATCCCGGGTGAATTCATTGACATGGAAAAGACACTCATCGTCTACACTCCTGCAGTACCCACAACGCATGGTGAGCTGAATTTCTTCAGGGAGAACGGTTATACACTGATGAAACGTGCACAGCTGCTGGGCGAGATCACCAAAACGAGCGATGCCATCTGTGTAGCAGGTACACATGGTAAGACAACCGTCTCCGGCATGACGGCACATCTGCTGCGACAGTCAGAGGTCGATTGTAATGCTTTTCTGGGAGGTATAATGAAGAACTACGACAGTAACCTGCTGCTGTCTGAAAAGAGCAACATCACCGTTGTTGAGGCTGATGAGTATGACCGTTCGTTCCACTGGTTAAAACCCTGGATTGCAATCATCACCTCTGCCGATCCCGATCATCTTGATATCTACGGCACCGCCGGGGCTTACAGGGAGAGTTTTGAGATGTTCACCTCTCTGATCCGCCCACAGGGACATCTGTTGGTTAAGAAAGATGCGGCAGTGACACCCCGCTGCGACACTTCCGTCACAATACGGAGTTATTCAGAAACGGAGGGTGATTACCATGCAGAGAATATAAGAATCGGAAACGGAGAGATACTTTTTGATTATGTTTCACCCGGCGGGAAGATTGAAGATATCTTCTTAGGTGTACCGATGAAGGTGAATATCGAGAACAGCGTGGCTGCCATCGCTGCAGCTGAGTTGTGCGGTGTCACACCGCAGGAGATACGTTATGCCATGCAAACTTTCAGCGGAGCAAGGCGGCGTTTCGATTTTCATATCAAGTCGCAGGATATCGTTTTTATTGATGATTACGCCCATCATCCGGAGGAACTCACAGCGGCTATCCGTTCGATTAAAGCACTCTACCCGGACAAAAAGCTGACTGCTGTCTTTCAGCCACATCTCTATTCACGTACACGTGATTTTGCTGCTCAGTTTGGAGAAAGCCTGTCACTGGCAGATGATGTGATCCTCCTTGATATTTATCCGGCACGTGAAGAGCCTATTGAAGGTGTCACCTCGCAGCTCATTTTCGACAGGATCACTTCACCGCAGAAGATAATCTGTAGTAAGACCGAGTTGCCACGGTTGCTTCGCAGTAAACCACTGGAGCTGCTTGTAACGTTCGGGGCCGGTGATATAGACCGTCTGTTGCCTGCAATAGAGAAGCTGCTGAGGGAGAAGTATCGGTTGAATGTTTAATGTTTATAAATTTACCCTCTCATTGAACATCTTGATGTATCTTTGCAAACGGAATCAAAACAGATGAAAGATTGAAGAAATTCCTTGTAATATTGGTGGCTGTGCTGGTTATAGGATACCTGATTTTTTCAGCGAACTATTTCAGGGACTCATCGCGCAATCAGTTGTGCGAGAGCTTTGAGGTAGTTATCAAAGATAGTGTCCGTACACAGTTTGTGCTTTCACGCGATATTGTGAACCTGGTAAAGAGATATGATTTGCATCCTGTAGGAAAGACATTTGCAGAGATCAACACGCTGGCTATCCGGGACACCATTCTCACCAATAAACTGGTTGAGTCGGCAGAAGTATACCTGACACCGGGAGGTTCCATCGTCGCAACCATTCATCAGCGTGAGCCTGTATTAAGAGTGGTCTCCAGCATGAATGGTAACTTCTATGTAGATAAAGATCGCCGGATCATGCCTGTCTCCTCAAGCTTCGCTGTCTATGTTCCCATTGCTACGGGCATGATTGATGAAGAGTATGCACAGAACGAACTCTTTGATTTCGCCATGTTTCTTCACAATAATCCCGACTGGGATGCCTGGATTGAACAGATCGTGGTACACCACAACAGGGATGTGGAGTTGATTCCCCGTGTGGGAGACTTCAGGATTATTATGGGTAGCCTGGATGATTATCCGGCAAAGTTATCCAAATTTGTCCATTTTGTGGAGGAGGGATTAAACATTGTGGGATGGAACCGCTACTCGGCGATAAACCTGAAATATGACAGCCAGGTGGTATGCACACGAAAGTAGACGAATACGCTGTGAAAGATTATCCTTTGTCTGTTTTCTGGGTGAGCACCTATAAAATGATGTTAATGTTCAAACAAAAAACGTTACAGGATGTTTGTAAAGCAACATATAACCAAAAGTTCATCAACCAATTAATATGACGCAAACAGGTTTCTTAGCTGTAATAGATCTGGGAACCTCCCGAATTAAGGGGGTTGTCGGGCGTAAAAATGAGAATGGTGTCATCTCCGTCATGGCCAGCGGTACCATTGACTCTGTTAGTTCAGTCCGCAGGGGAATGGTCTACAACATTGAACAAGCCGGAGCCAATATACAAAGGCTGGTGATGATGCTTGAGAATAGCATCGGCCGCAAAATCGGAAGTGTCTATGTCTCACTTGCCGGACAATCATTGCATACCATGGAGTTCAATGAGATGCAACAGCTCTCTTCAGGAATGGTTACAGACGAGGTGGTGAAGCAGCTGCGCAAGTCAGCCGAAAAATTCCAGCCCGAGATGAAGCGTAATTACAGGGTTGCTGATGCGGAGTATTATATTGATGACAAGCCTGAACGTAGCCCGGTAGGTGTCACAGGTGCACAAATTGAGGCCGGCTTTGAACTGATTGTAGGGAGGCCCAATCTGCTGACCAATATTCAAAAGAGCATCTCCTCAAAGACAGAGCTTAAAATTGCGGATTATATTGTGGGAGCTACTGCCTCAGCTGAGATTGCTTTGAACGAAGAAGAGAAAGAGCTGGGCTGTGCTTACCTTGATTTCGGTGCCGGGACAACCACACTGTCAGTATATAAGAATGGAATTCTCCGCCGTATGGTCGTCATCCCCTTTGGTGGTAAGAACCTTACAAAAGATATATGTGCACTGAACTTTACCGAGAATGATGCGGAGCAGCTCAAGATAAAATTCGGCAAAGCATTCGAGAATCAGGATGGACCTCTTTTTTCATCTCCCTTTTCAACCAAACCTGATATAGACCTGGCAGAGCTGAATAAAGTGATTGGCATGCGTCTGGATGAGATCACCGCCAACATCAAGGAACAGATAAGCCTCTCCGGATACGAGGGCCAGCTGGGGGCGGGGTTGATTATCACCGGTGGAGGGTCGCAATTAAGGAATCTGGATCTCTACCTCACCCAAAAGCTTAAATTGTCTGTGAGAAAGGCTCTTGCGAAGAAGACTCTTGTCAATAACGCTCCTGAGCTGATCAATGATCCGTCATTCACACAGGTACTGGGAATGTTGCTTACTGCTCAGGAGGATTGTGAACTGGTAAGAGTGGAATCTATGGATGAGAGTGAGTCTGAAGATAATCGATCTTTCACCGGCGGCTGGTTCAGCGGAAACAAAAAGAAAAATCCCAAAACGGAAAAGAAAGAGAAGAAGGCTAAACCGGAAAAGAAAGAGGGGGGATTCATTTCAACCATGGAAAATGTTTTCGGTAATATATTCACGGAAGAAGATGATGAATAAAAGCGCAAAAACTGCAAGCAATGGATGATGATATACTCGATTTTCAGATAGATAACCGTACAGATGCTATCATCAAAGTGATCGGCGTGGGCGGCGGCGGTGGAAACGCTGTGAACCACATGTTTCAGGGGGGTATTCACGATGTCTCTTTTGCTCTTTGCAACACCGATAATCAGGCATTAATGGAATCACAAGTGCCGGTGAAGGTGCAGCTGGGTGAAAATACGACCGGTGGCCTGGGAGCCGGGAACAAGCCCGAAGTGGCAGAGAAGGCTGCTGAAGAGAGCATTGGATTGATTGAAGATCTCATCAACGATGGCACCAAAATGGTCTTCATCACTGCCGGTATGGGTGGTGGAACCGGAACAGGAGCAGCACCCGTAGTGGCTCGCATAGCGAAAAATATGGGTGTGCTCACCGTGGGCATCGTGACCATTCCCTTCATGTTTGAGGGTCCCCGAAAGATCGTACAGGCACTGAAAGGTGTGGAAAAGATCGCGAAGAATGTGGATGCGCTGCTGGTGATCAATAATGAGCGGCTGCGCGATATATACAGCGACCTGACAATGCTCAATGCTTTTGCCAGAGCTGACGATACTCTGGCGACGGCCGCCAGGAGCATCGCTGAGATCATCACGGTACATGGACATGTGAACCTCGACTTTGCAGATGTGGAAACCACACTGAAGGATGGTGGTGTAGCCATCATGAGCAGTGGATTGGGGAGTGGTGATGATCGTATCAATGATGCGATAAAGAATGCATTACACTCACCCTTACTCAATAACAATGATGTGTTCAGTGCCAAGAAGATACTTATCAACCTCGCTTTTGGTGAAGAGAATCCGCTGATGATGGAAGAGATGAATGCATTGCATGATTTCATGTCTAAATTCAGCAGAGAGATCGAGGTGATCTGGGGTACAGCTGTTGAACTATCATTGGGTGAGCAGGTGAAGGTAACACTGCTTGCTACAGGCTTCTCCATCACCAGTGTACCGGGGATTCAGGAACAGCAGCAGGAATTATCGAGAGCTGAGGAGATCCAGCAACAGATTGAAAAAGATGCGAAAATTGAACAGGATAAGAGAGATAAGGAGCTGATAGAGAAATATTACGGTAAAACAGGTCTGAAAACACTCACCGCTGTGAACTACAGGCTTGAACCTTTCGTGCTGACCATCGATGAACTGGATGATGATAAAGTGCTTGAAGCATTGGAGAAGACCCCTGTATTCAAACGTGCGTCAGATTTCAATCCACGGGTATTTAAATCGGATATACCTCAGCAGTCGACCTCACTCTTTGATTAACGGCAGTAAGCCGTTCCATCCTGTTTTCCAGTACTCCATTCATCACGATGACCACATTAGATATTTAATATATGGCACTTATTGAGATTATTACTGAAGAGATTAAAAAGGCGATGCTCGCTAAAGAAAGAGTACGTCTTGACGCATTGAGAGGAATAAAAAAAGAGCTGCTGGAGGCCAGAACGGCTAAAGGTGCCGGTGATGAGCTTGCTGAAGAAACAGCTACCTCCATCTTACAAAAGATGGTGAAACAACGTAAAGATAGCGCTGAGATCTACACCACGCAGAACCGTCCCGACCTGGCAGAACCGGAGATTGAACAGATGAAAGTGATTCAGGAGTTTCTGCCACCACAGCTCAGTGATGAACAGCTCGAAGCCGCGGTGAAGAGGATCATCGACCAGAGTGGTGCCACCTCCATGAAAGAGATGGGCAAGGTGATGGGCCTGGCTACCAGGGAACTCGCCGGCAAGGCCGAAGGCAGGGCTATCTCTGCTATGGTGAAAAAGTTATTGTCTTAGATAAGGGAGAATTAGATTTTTCTTTGGTAGGGTACGTACACTTTCTTGAACCGCTTATCGAGCAGATTGCTTTTACGTGCTCTTTTTTCCATTTTTTTCAGTTCATTGCTGCGGTTTTTGCCAGTTTCAAAGTCATCAGTCAGCAACAGGAGTGAGATCGTTTCATCGTCTATTATGTCCATCTTGAAAACAACCGTCCGCTGTTCAATGATATCGTTCTCGGCAAGTTTGGCTAAAAAATCTTTTCCCGGTTCATACTTAAACGATAAGGCATTATAACCCATGGCCGATACAGTGATGAATATTATCTTCTCATTGTCAGTGAAATATATCTTACCCTCACTGTCCGTAACTTTACTCCGGATCAGTTTCTTTGATTTGTTCCGGGACTCCACCAGCACAGTCTGTAGAGGGTAATTCTGTATTCCCACCACTTTTACCACACAGGTGTCTTTTCTGGAACCTTCTAAAGCCTGGTATGCCGATTTGAGTCCGGAGTAATCATCTGTGTGAACCAACAGGAAATTATCCACCATTTCATGACTGCCCTCACCCACCTGTGCAACGGATAATCCTGCAAAACCGGTGATGCGGAATGTAACCTTGTCGTTCACGAAGGCAATAGAATCCGATCCGTTAATATATGTGCCCTCCAACTGCTGAGCAGAAAGTGAACAGGTCGAAAGTAGAATGGATATAAGTAAAAGAATCTTTCTCATGTGTGTTGTGTAATCGTTTTTCAAAGACAAATATAGCACTATTTTTCTGTACCGTTATCAGAAGAGGTGTTAAAACCATTCATTTCAATTGCCGGTATCTGCTGAAACTATATTACATAAAAAACCGCTCCCGGGAGCGGTTTTATTAGATCGTGTCATACATCTTATGATGCTCTTTATGGCTGTTGAATAAGAATCAATAATAATCCTGATTGTAACAGTCTGCCAATTGGAGGGGTCGAACAGATTACAACCCTTTTTCCGTCAGATAACGTTCTGCATCCATGGCGGCGCGACAACCTGTGCCTGCAGCAGTAACAGCCTGGCGGTAGATAGGATCGGCCACATCTCCGCAGGCAAACACACCCTCGATATTGGTTCTTGTGGAAGGCGCTTCCGTGTTGATGTAACCCACTGCATCCCTATCGATATAATCCTTGAAAATCTCAGTGTTGGGTCTATGGCCAATGGCAAGGAAGAAACCGTCAACAGCAATATCTCTTTTTTCTTCATCGCTCTCACCCATCCGTTTTACCAGATGCACTCCTTCCACCCCTTTCTCTCCGAAGAGACCTACAGTGTTGTGTTCAAAAAGAATCTCGATTTTAGGATTGTTCATCACACGCTCCTGCATGATCTGTGATGCACGCAGGTAGGGTTTACGGACAATCATATAGACCTTGTCAGCCAGGCCGGACAGATAGGTTGCCTCCTCACAGGCAGTATCACCTCCGCCCACGACGGCTACCTTCTTCTTACGGTAGAAAAACCCGTCACAGGTGGCGCATGCCGATACTCCCTGCCCGGCATATTTGGTCTCATCCGGGAGACCGAGGTACTTGGCCGTGGCACCAGTAGAGATGATCACTGTGTCTGCTTCGATCACCTTCTCATTGTCGATGGTCACCTTCAGTGGACGCACCGAGAAGTCAACAGCTGTAGCCCTTCCCGAGCGTACATCTGTACCGAATCTCATCGCCTGTTTTTTCAGATCTTCCATCATCTCCGGGCCTGTGATGCCGTCGGGATATCCGGGGAAGTTCTCTACTTCGGTGGTGGTGGTCAGCTGTCCACCCGGTTCCATTCCTTCATACATCACCGGTTCCAGATTGGCACGTGAAGCGTAAATCGCAGCCGTATAGCCGGCAGGACCTGACCCAATGATCAGGCATCTCACTTTATCATTCATACGTTATTCAGATGTTTAAAAACCTTCTCCAATAGTTCATATGGAAGAAGGTGTTTGGGTTTATAATTGCCTCAAAGGTACAACTAATCTTTTAATAGTGAAACCGATATTGCCATTATCTATTCATAGTAAACGAAAAGAATAATCTGGTGGAGTTGCTCATTTTAAGTGATATACTTACCTGAGATCGATGATCTCCGCCTCCGGGTGTGCGGACTTGTCGAACCTGAATCTGGTGTCACTGAATTTGTGATTGGCATTATAGTCGGTAATATCTATTTTGTTTGTCATGCCGTTGCTCATTGTGAGGATGACCTGCACCAGCGTGTGACTGTTTTTCTCTATAGCTGCTGTGACAACTTTGAATTCCTTATTACTGTTGGCAGGTATCATCTCCACAACATAGACGTTTTTGCCGTTCACTGTTTGTGGACGGGGTGCTTTAAGGTTATACCCGTTTTTGTACATCCCCAGGAGTGCCAGCGGGCTGATGGCAGCTATCTCCTGACCGGTGGGGTTGCTGATGTTTACTTCGTCCACTTCCTTCATCCAGACCCATTGTGTTTCACCATCGAACCAGATATCCATTGCTTCCATCTCAAGCTTAAACCGGTTGCTCTTAATGAAGGCTTTCCCCGATTGTGCCATATAGGTTGTTCCGTCCGCTTCCATTGAAGTGAATGTGAACGACAGTATGATACCCTGTGATGCCTCATAGGCATTGTAAGCTTTGTCTAAAATGGCCTTTGCATCGACCGGGCCTTGCGCAGATATTACGAAAGCGAAGAGGAGTGCAGCTGTGGTAAGGATATTTCTTTTCATCATCATTTTCATTTGAGTTCTCGTTGTTTTATAGACAGAAAAGAGTGCAGTCGGTTTAATGGTCTGCTTCCTGATTCTCACTTTCAGTTTCCTGTTGATGTGCCGCGGAGAGGTCCAATCCGGGGGGGCGGCCTAAGAACGACCTATTTAACGTAACGAATCGAGCAATTTCTCCAGCGAATATTCATCCTGTATAAACACATCCCGCGGCTTACTGCCCTGTGCTGCACCTACGATACCTGCAGCCTCCAGCTGATCCATCAGTCTCCCCGCGCGATTGTACCCGATGGAGAACTTGCGCTGGATGAGAGAGGTGGAGCCCTGCTGATGCACCACGATAAGCCTGGCAGCCTCCTCGAAGAGCGCATCCCGGTCGTTCAGATCCACTGCACCAGGCACTGCTTCGGCCTCACCGGCCACCTCGGGGAGTGCGAAAGCATTGTCATAGCCATGTTGTTTTCCGATATACCGGGTGATCTCCTCCACCTCTGGTGTATCCACAAATGCACACTGAATACGGATAAGGTTGCTCCCCTGGGAGAAGAGCATATCACCGCGACCTATAAGCTGGTTGGCACCGCTCATATCGAGTATGGTGCGCGAGTCGATCTGTGAGGTTACACGGAAGGCCATTCTGGCAGGGAAGTTGGCTTTGATGGTGCCGGTGATGATATTGGTGGTGGGACGCTGAGTAGCTATCACCATATGCATACCCACCGCACGGGCTTTTTGTGCAATGCGCGCAATGGGCATCTCTATCTCTTTACCCGCGGTCATGATCAGGTCGCCAAACTCATCGATCACCACCACGATATAGGGCATGTACTTGTGTCCTTTCAGTGGATTAAGCCGCCGTTTGATATACTTCTCATTATACTCTTTAATGGTGCGGACATGGGCCTTCATCAGTAACTCATAACGATCGTCCATCTCCCTGGTGAGTGAGTTCAGTGTTTGTGTCACTTTGGTCACGTCGGTGATGATCGCTTTCTGTTCATCCGGAAGCTTGGCGAGATAGTGCTTCTCGATGGTGGAATAGATGTTAAACTCCACCATCTTCGGATCTATCAGCACCATCTTCATTTCCGATGGATGCTTTTTATAAAGAAGTGAGGTGATGATGGCGTTCAACCCGACAGATTTACCCTGTCCCGTGGCTCCTGCAACCAGCAGGTGAGGCATCTTGGTTAGATCGAAGATAAACACTTCGTTGGTGATCGTTTTCCCCAACGCAACGGGCAGTTCATAATTACACTCCTGGAACCTTTTCGAGGTGATGACCGACTGCATCGAAACGATCTGCGGGTCTTTATTGGGTACCTCGATACCGATCGTACCCTTCCCGGGCATAGGCGCGATAATACGGATGCCTAAGGCCGAAAGGCTAAGGGCAATGTCATCTTCCAGGTTCCTTATTTTGGATATGCGGACACCAGCCTGGGGGACAATCTCATAGAGGGTGATGGTGGGTCCTACAGTGGCTTTGATGGAGGTTATCTCTATACCATAGTTGCGCAGCGTGTGAATGATCTTCTCCTTGTTCTCATTCTGTTCCGCCATGTCTACCGCTCTGTCACCGGTGTTGTAGATCTTCAACAGATTCATTGTAGGGAACCTGAACGTGGAGAGATCTTTTCTCGGATCATAATCCTCCTGCTGTTCCGTTTCGAAAGGATTGGACTCCTCCTCACTTTGTTTATTGTCTAACGGATTTTGTATCTGTGCTACCTCATCATCTTTGGGCACGATCACTTCAAAGCCATCGTCCGGTAGTGGTTCCTTTCTTACCTTTGATGTCCTGAGTGAGGTGGGGTCACTGTTAACTGTGGTAAGGGGAAGTTCATTTTCCTGTTTCTCCTCTTCTGATCGATTGATCTCATCCGGTTCAATAATTGTTTCTCTCTTTTTTTTCAGCCAGGTAAAGAATCGGCTGAGCGGTCCCGGTCTTCTTTCTCTTTCCGTAACGGTCAAATCCTGTTCATCCGTTATCTCTTCATACTCCTCCTGTTTGACAAATGAAGGCTTTCTGTTTAACAATGTATGCTGGATCCTGTACATGGAGCTTTTCCGGAAGATGACCGCAATGATCAGGATAAACAGCACGATCAGCAGCACCACACCCGGCCAGCCCACGCTGCTCTCCAGGATCTGTTCAATCTCTGTGCCGTGTGCACCGCCCCATTTCACATGACTGTCGGGAATGATTCTGTCCATGATAAAGGCACTGGTAATCGATCCGCAGATAAGTCCGAAAGCGGTGATGAACAGCGCTTTCAGCAAAGAGAAGTCAGAGACTTTCATTATCAGTAGTCCTATATATATCAGAAACAGGGGGATCAGCGCGGAGAATATTCCAAACCAGTCATTCACAAGCAATTCGGCAATGTAAGCGCCGCCTGCACCGGTCCAGTTATCTACCTCCGGTGCACCGGAACGTATCAGCTCAAAGAATGATCTGTTCAGTACTTTGCTCTGGTCAGCTGCACCTGTAAAGAAAAATGAGATAATTGCCAGGAGCATGAAGATACCCGCAAATGCGATGATCACACCAATGATAAAATGAAAGCGCTCGTTTTTGAGAAATTCAACCCATGCGATGCGCTTTTTTTTGTTTGCGGAAGAGCTCTTCCTTTTTCTTTTTGTCATAGTTTTCTCTTTTCTTACCATTCAACCGTGACTGTTAGCCTGTTCAAAAGCATTGTGAAAGGTGAAAAGCGTTATCAGTAAATTAATTTACAAATTTAGGTAAAAGAAAGTTAGATTGAAAGGATTGAGAAACCAATTTAAAGAAAAAGATACACCATGGTCCGGTGTATCTTTCTCTTTTACAGTCTCTCCTCGGGGAGAGACACTATTTCTTTTTTTGACCCAGCAGGAAAATCCCCCCGACAAGTGCTACCACACCGAGACCAAGCTCAATGTATGCATTCTGTTTCGCAGACCCATCCTCTGCCGTGATCTCCATTCCCAGCAATTCAACGGATTTTGAACTATCACTCAGCCCGTTGATACCCATATATCCCAGCACCAATGCAGCTACAATCAGTATTATTCCAATCACTTTTTTCATATCTATTACATTTTAAATGTTTATCATTTAACATCCTCAATGCCAATATTGTTCTTTCATCACGGCACAAAAGCGAAAAGTCCGCGAATCACTTCGCAGACTTTTCTTGTTAACACAATCTTCATGAAACAAACTACACTATCGAGTTGATTGCAGATTGATAATCCGGCTCCCGTGCAATCTCAGGAACCAGTTCCGTATATACCACTTTACCCTCGGGATTAACGACGACGACTGCACGTGCCAGCAGTCCTCTTAAAGGACCGTCGCTCATGAGTAATCCGTAATCCTTGCCAAACGTATTATCACGAAAGGTGGAGAGCGTAATTACATTTTCAATGCCTTCTGCACTGCAGAAACGACCGGCTGCAAACGGCAGATCGGCAGATATGCCAAGTACCACTGTATTGTTAAGCGACACAGCTTCTTTATTGAACTGACGAACCGATGCAGCACATGTGCCTGTATCGAGACTCGGAAAAATATTCAGTATAACATTCTTACCCTTGAAATCTGATAGTTTCACCTCTGAAAGATCTCCTTTTACAAGTGTGAAATCAGGAGCTGCAGTGCCTTTACCTGGCAGATCACCGGTAGTTTGCACTGGGTTGCCTTTAAATGTGATATTTGCCATATAATAATGTCAATTTAAAATTATTCTTAATAGTAACCTTGTCACAAACTTAAAACAAAGAGTCTGTTTATTTGTTCAGAATAAATGGATATTTAACTTTCAATGGTGGTTAATGTAATTCCTCCCTCAGGTAGTGAGCCGTGTAACTCTCTTTGCTGAGTGCTGCCTCTTCCGGTGTGCCGGTAGTGAGTATGTTGCCTCCTTTTTCACCACCTTCAGGGCCTAAATCGATAATATAGTCGGCACATTTGATGATATCGAGGTTGTGTTCTATCACGATCACCGTATTTCCTTTATCCACCAGTTTATTCAATACTCCCAGCAATACACGGATATCCTCAAAGTGCAATCCTGTGGTAGGTTCATCCAGCACATACAGTGTGTTACCGGTATCAGCACGGGCCAGTTCAGTGGCCAACTTCACCCGCTGACTTTCTCCTCCCGAGAGGGTGGTGGAGGATTGTCCCAGCTTGATATATCCCAGCCCCACCTCTTGTAGTACCTTTATCTTGTGAAGGATCGTGTGAATATTTTCAAAGAAATCCACGGCCTCATTGATGGACATATTTAACACATCTGCAATCGACTTACCCTTGAACCGTACCTCCAGTGTCTCGCGGTTGTATCTTTTCCCGTGACACACTTCGCAGGGAACCATCACATCGGGAAGGAAATTCATCTCTATGGTTTTGTATCCATTGCCACTACATTTCTCACATCGGCCCCCTTTCACATTGAATGAAAAGCGCCCCGGCTTGTATGCACGAATTTTTGCTTCCGGCATGCCGGCAAAGAGTGTACGGATATCGGCAAAGACACCGGTATAGGTGGCCGGGTTGGAACGGGGTGTACGTCCTATGGGAGACTGATCAACACTTACTACCTTGTCGAGATGCTCTATACCCTGAACGGACCGGTAGGGAAGGGGATCTTTGAGTGAACGGTAAAATTTCTGACTGAGGATAGGTTGCAATGTCTCATTGATCAATGTTGATTTGCCACTGCCGGAGACGCCTGTGACACAGATGAGGCAACCCAGCGGAAATGCCGTGGTCACGTTTTTCAGGTTATTGCCTGAGGCTCCTTCAATGATGAATTTCTTCCCACTCCCTTTGCGTCTTTTTTCGGGTAGGGCGATCTCCAGTTTCCCGGTGAGGTAGTTGGATGTGAGCGTGTTGTGCTTAAGCATCTCTGAGGGAAGCCCTTCAAACACCACATCACCTCCTTTTTGTCCGGCAAAGGGACCCATATCCACAATATAGTCGGATGCCAGCATCATATCCTTGTCATGTTCCACCACCACCACAGAATTACCCGAATCACGCAGTTTCTTGAGTGAATCGATCAACCTGTGATTGTCACGCTGGTGTAACCCTATGCTTGGTTCGTCGAGTATATACAGTACGTTCACCAGCTGTGATCCGATTTGTGTGGCCAGCCGTATACGTTGACTCTCCCCTCCCGAGAGCGATGCCGACGCACGTGAGAGGGAGAGGTATCCTAACCCTACATCAAGCAGAAACTGCAGGCGTGAAAGGATCTCTTTCCTGATCTCTTCGGCAATAAGACGTTGCTTTTCCGTCACTGCCGATTCAGAATGGAGGAACCAGTCATATAGCTCGCTGATATCCATCTGTGCCAGTTCGGCAATATTTTTTCCGTTAATTCTGAAATGGAGTGCCTCCCTGTTCAGGCGCTGACCGTTACATTCGGGACAGAGAGAGGTGGTGATGAACTGTCCCGCCCATTTCTGTGCTGTTGCCGAAGCATCATCATCCTGTTGCATCTCAATGTATTTGGCGATACCCTCATAGGAAACCATGTAGTTGGAGTTGCCCAGCGACTCGTTTTTGATCTTCAGTCGCTCATTGGTGCCCTGCATGATCTCGTCGACCGCCTCTTTGGGGATATCTTTAATGGGTGTTTTTGTTGTCACACCATACTTCTCACAGATGGCGGCTATCTGCCAGAAAAGCAGGTTGCTCTTTTCCTTGCCGAGCGGGAGGATACCTCCGGCGGCGATGCTCAAGCCGGTGTCAGGGATGATCTTTTCAATATCAATCTGATCTACATGGCCGATGCCTTTACAGCGGGGACAGGCACCCTGTGGAGTGTTGAACGAGAAATTATGCGGAGCCGGTTCACTGTATGACAGGCCGGTAGTGGGACACATCAGGCTGCGGCTGTAATGGCGTACTTCATCCGCTTCCACATCCTGAATGAGTATCAACCCCGAACCCTGCTTCATGGCAGTGCGTACGCTGGCTTTCAGCTTGTCGGCAAACTTGTTGGATACCACCATCTTATCTATCAGAATCTCGATGCTGTGGTTCTGATACCTGTCCACCCGCATGCCGGGGATGATCTCTCTGATCTCACCGTCGACCCTCACGTTGAGGTATCCCTTTTTACGGATCTGTTCGAAAAGCTCTTTGTAGTGTCCTTTTCTGTTTCTCACTGCCGGAGAGAGGATATAAATTTTCTTCCCGATGTATTTCTCCAGTATCAGTTCCAGTATCTGCTCATCGGTGTACTTCACCATCTTCTCACCGGTGATGTAGGAGTAGGCCTCCCCCGCACGTGCATAGAGCAGCCGCAGAAAATCGTACACCTCAGTGGTGGTGCCCACGGTAGAGCGGGGATTCTTGTTGGTTGTTTTCTGCTCAATAGAGATCACGGGACTTAAGCCGGTGATCTTATCCACATCGGGACGTTCCATCTTACCGAGGAACCCGCGTGCATATGCCGAGAAGGTTTCGATATAACGCCTCTGTCCTTCCGCAAAGATGGTGTCGAAGGCGAGAGATGATTTCCCGCTTCCGCTCAGTCCTGTAATCACAGTGAGTGAATTACGCGGTATGGTTACATCGATATTCTTTAAATTGTGCACGCGAGCGCCGTACACTTGAATCAGTTCAGTTTCAGAAGCCATAGATTGTATAAACGAATGATAACCCAAAATGTTTACTTCACTGTCCACGCCGAATCGTGTATCTTTGGTTGCTCCCCTTTACGGTAATAGAGACTCTCTGCTGTGGGGATAAGGAAGGTGTAGCTCTTCCCCTGGGCATTGCTCAACTTTGTGCTGCGTAGCCAGGAATTGAAGTCTTTCAACTGTGCATAGGTCACTTTGTTGCTCTTTGCAAACAACGCCAGGTCAGGAATGGAGGAGGTTATACGTACCTCCCTGAACGCCATAGGCTTGTAGAGGTGCTCGGGTTTGATGACGAACCCATATTGTTGCGGGTTCTCAAAGATCAGTTTGATGGCGAGCATACGGTAGTAATAACGGGTGGTCTCATCCACGAGCCACAGGTCGAGTGCATCCTCTGCCTGCTGGTTTCTCAGCTCATTAGTGATGCGTGCCTGCCCTCCGTTGTAGGAGAGTGCCGCGCCACTCCACGATCCATACTTCCGGTAGGCATCCCTGAGATAGCGGCTGGCTGCTGCGGTGGACTTCTCAATATGATAGCGTTCATCCACCTCTGCGGTGACCTCCAGCCCATATTGCTTGCCCGTACTTTGCATGAACTGCCACAGCCCTGCAGCCCTCGCGGGTGAGACTGCACGATAATCGAGACTGCTCTCAATCACTGCCAGATATTTCAGGTCGGCGGGGAGACCCTCTTTTTCAAGTATCGGTTCAATGATGGGGAAGATGCGGTTGGCGCGTTTGAAAAGGAGCATGGTGGTGGAATGGAAGTAGGTGAAGCTGTTCAGCTCCCTATCCATCCGTTCACGTTTGTCGTATCGGTCGAACGTGATCCTTTCACCGGCAAAGGTCATGCTCTCCGGTATATCTACTGATGCCGTCATGGAGAGCACCAGCGGTCTTTCCGATTCGGTCTTTCCAATTTCATTCCCGGAAGTGAGAAGCAGGGAGATCATTCCCAGGGCGGTGACCAGCAGAGTGATGGTTATAAGCAGTGTTGATTTTTTCATTTTTAATTGTTGTCTGATATATTTATGAAGTGCTACAAGTTAAGAGACAGTTTTTTATGCCTCTGTGAAGGAGTAACAAATATACAAAATTATCACTGCATAATCGAATATCATCAATTTTTCTTAAGTTTGTATCTGAGATATATCTGATCCGTAATGGTTTTATAAACCTGTTCACTGAGAATGAATTCCTCTGTCCGGATCGAGATACATAACCAGATCAGGTTACCCGATTGCTAAAAGTATAAAAAATATATGAAGCTGAAAACGCCCAGGTCAGTTATTAAAGCACACGATATTAGCCAGCTCCGCTTTCGCGACACACCCTTCGTGAAGCTGATGAACAAACGTATTTATAATATCCTGATGGTCGCCTCGCGATACGATATGTTCATGCTGGAGGATGACGGACGTGTCGATGAGCAGATATTCAATGAGTATGTATCGCTCAATCTTCGTTATCCGCCACGCTTCACGCAGGTGAACAACAACAGGGAAGCGCTTGCTGAGCTTAATCAGAACCACTATGAGCTGATCATCTGCATGCCCAATATGGACAGCAGTGATACGTTCGACCTGGCCATACAGATCAAAGAAAGTTATCCAGGTATCCCGGTGGTGCTGCTGACACCCTTCTCAAAAGCGGTAACCCGTTCACTGAGCAGCGAGAATTTGAGCGGTATCGATTATGTGTTCAGTTGGCTTGGCGATACCGACCTGTTGCTGGCGATCATCAAGGTGGTGGAAGACCGGATGAATGTAGAGCATGATGTGAAGACTGTGGGCGTGCAAACCATCATGCTGGTGGAGGATTCAGTCCGTTTCTACTCGTCAGCATTGCCGTTGCTCTATAAGTTTGTCCTCTCCGAATCGAGAGAGTTTTCGAAGGAGGCACTTAACGACCACCTGCGGATGCTGCGTATGCGCGGTCGCCCCAAGATTTTGCTTGCTCGTAATTATGAGGAGGCTGTCTCCTATTACAGGAAGTATGGTGATAACATGCTGGGTGTGATCAGCGACATGAGCTTCAGCGTGAAAGGAGAGAAGGATCAGTTTGCCGGAAAACGACTCGGGGAATGGATAAGATCGAAAGATTCCTATATCCCCATCATCTACACCTCTTCCGATTCGGGCAACCGAAAGCATATCAACGGTGTAAATGCTGTTTTCATCGATAAAAACTCCAAAACATTCCCCCAGGACCTGCGCAGGGCGATCAAGGATTACCTTGGTTTTGGCGATTTTATTATCACCGACCCCAATACCAGAGAGGAGATTTTCCGCATCAAGAACCTGAAGGAGTTGCAGATGAACATCCGCAATATTCCGGATGATGCCCTTCAGTATCACCTGTCGCGGAACCATTTCTCACGTTTCTTCTATTCGCGTGCCATGTTCCCGGTGGCGGAGATGTTGAAAAAGATCGACGTGTCGGAATATGCAAGCATGAACGATGCACGTGAACTGATTCATGCTACCATCGTACAATACCGGAGGATGAAAAATATTGGTGTGGTGGCTGTCTTTGAGAAGGACCGCTTCGATCAGTACTCCAACTTCGCACGTATTGGTGAAGGGTCGCTCGGCGGTAAAGGGAGGGGGCTGGCATTTATCGGTTACATGGTGAAAACACACCTGGAGCTGAACAATAACCAGCACTTCCCCGTGACCACACCCAAGACGGTGGTGCTCTGCACCGACCTCTTTGATGAGTTCATGGAGGCCAACAACCTCTACCCGGTGGCACTTTCGGACAGGGATGATGAAGATATACTGAAGCATTTTCTTGCAGCCAAGCTACCTAAAAGGCTGGTGAGCGACTTCCTGGTATTTTTTGATGCCATTGAAGGGCCCATAGCCATCCGCTCTTCGAGTCTGCTGGAGGATTCACAGTACCAGCCTTTTGCCGGTATCTACTCCACCTATATGATCCCCTATGTGGAAGATAAGTATGAGATGGTGCGTCTGCTGAGCAGCGCGATCAAGGCTGTCTATGCGTCGGTCTACTATAGGGACAGCAAGAGCTATATGGCTGCCACACATAACCTCATTGACCAGGAGAAGATGGCGATCGTGCTGCAGGAGGTGGTAGGGTCGCAGTATGGGAATCATTTCTATCCTGCCATCTCGGGAGTGGCCCGCTCCATCAATTACTATCCGATAGGTAATGAAAAGACCGAAGATGGCATCGTGAATATGGCACTCGGTTTGGGTAAATATATTATGGATGGAAATATGGGACTGCGTTTTTCACCCTTACACGCCTCTAAGATATTGCAGTTGAGCTCGCTCGATATGGCATTGAGAGACACGCAGACGCAATACTACGCACTGGATCTTGATTCGGTAGAGAAGGATTTCACCATCGATGACGGCTTCAACCTGTTGAAGCTGCGTCTGAGAGAGGCGGAGAACGAGGGTCCTCTTCGATTTGTGGCATCCACCTACGATCCGCAGGACCAGATCATACGTGATGGCTTTTATGAAGGGGGGAGGAAGATCATCTCGTTCGCCAACATCCTGCAGCACGACATGTTCCCACTCAGTGAGATCCTTGAAAAGATATTGAAAGCTGGTCAAAAAGAGATGGGACGACCGGTGGAGATCGAGTTTGCTGTAGATATCAGGGACCAGCAGCTTGCCTCCTTCTATGTGTTGCAGATACGTCCCATTGTGGACAACAAAGAGGTGGTGAATGAAAACCTTGATAAGACAGATCTGAATGATGCTGTATTGTTCTCAAGTAATGCCCTGGGTAACGGCATCTCCAATGATATCCATGATGTGATCTATGTAAAAACGGATGCGTTCAGTGCGTCAAATAATACGCTGATAGCGCGCGAGATTGAGAGCCTTAACAGCAGGTTTGTCGCTGAGGGAAACAACTATGTTCTGGTTGGTCCCGGACGCTGGGGTTCTTCCGATCCATGGCTGGGCATACCGGTGAAATGGCCGCATATCTCACAGGCACGTGTGATCGTGGAGTCGGGGATGGAGAACTACCGTATTGAACCGAGTCAGGGAACCCATTTTTTTCAGAACCTCACCTCTTTCGGTGTGGGTTATTTCACCGTGAACCCGTTTTTGGAAAACGACGGTTTCTTCGATGAAAACTTTTTGAACCAACAACCGGCCATACACGAAACAAAATTTATCCGGCAGGTTCGTTTCGATCAACCTATGAGCATCAAGATTAATGGGAAAAAGAGGGTTGGTGTGGTATTGAAACCCGGAAAGTAACCTTTTTATTTATAACCAGATAGTTCGTCTTCGGGAAAACAGACCTGTTTTTCCGTACCGCTTTCATATGTATGCAGATTGTCCATGTCACTTCTCAGCAAGCAGCCGACAGTGCGTTAAGGATGGTTAAAGTCCGGGCTGCGGTGCAGCTTTTTTCTGTTACCTGCATCTTTGTGATGTATACATGAGATCTCATAATTACTACAAACAATTTTTTAATTATTAAAAAAAGAACGAAGTATTATGAAAGTAAAACCATTATTTCTACTTACGCTATTGTGTGTAAGTGCGCTATTTATTGCCTGTGACAATGATGAAGCAGAAAGCAGACTAACATTCGATAAAAACAGTGTCACTCTCAATGTCGACGAAACCGATACAGTGAAGGTAAGCGGTGGGGTAACACCCTATAAAGCTGAGGAGGCAAACGATTCTATCGTGGAGGCCACAGTGAGCAGTGCTGCGATCATTGTAAAAGGTTTGAAGATAGGAAACACAACAGTCAAGGTGACTGATAAGAATGGTGTTCACGCAACCTTTGCGGTGAAAGTAGAAGAGTAATCACCACGGGTATTATTTATTGATCCGGCATCCTCTTTCTTCTGCATGCGAAGAAAGCTGATGCCGGTTTTTTTATTTGCTTTGATACAAACAAAAGCGACGTCTATTTGTTAAATAGTTAATTAATACAACAATCGCCAAACATCACCCTCATGAAAAAAGTATCCCTTACACTGCTTCTTATATTGTTTACCTATGGCGTTTTTTCACAAAAGAGACAACCGATGAAAGATCCCCGTTATGCGAATGAGTGGGTCAAAGTGCTTGAGCTTGAGAATAAATCACTGCCACAGTCGGCTGCGGCAGTAGTGGACAGCATCCTGCGCATGGCTGTGGAGGATGAAAACAGTCAGCAGATCATCAAGGCGCTCATTCATCAGGGTAAGTATGAGCTTGCCATCGATGAGCAAAATGATACCGTCATCTTCCGCAACCTGAACAACATGGTGGAGAAGAGTGACGATGTGGTGGAGAGGGCTGTGTTGCACTCCATGCTGGGTGAGCTCTATCTCCAATACTACCGGAAAGAGCAGTGGACGATCGACCAGCGCACGGAGCTGGGTGATTTTGTGCCGGCCGATATGAAGGAGTGGACACGCAATATCTTCTATGACAAGGTGGTGGAGCATCTGAGTGCTTCCATTGCAGCGCAGCGTGAGCTGGAGCAGGCAGAAGTGGAATCCTACGCCGCTGTCATCACGATGGGTAAAGATTCACGCAGGTTTTATCCCACGATGTA
>JADKLW010000179.1_pt1 | contig 33976 bp, 25 predicted proteins | sample 8641881 | NCBI WGS metagenome assembly JADKLW01 (sample SAMN16272185, study PRJNA661076) | feces metagenome | isolation source: fecal sample from diarrhoea affected cattle B | host: Bos taurus | place: South Africa: Lokaleng Village, Mahikeng | collected 2019-09 | reverse complement strand
TATGAATATCTGATTCGCAGATGGATCTTCATTTACCCGCTGTTCGGAGTGAAGAAGACAAGTAAGAATATTAATCTTTCACCTATAAATCATCACCTCTTATAAACAACCCACTTTCACACCGAATAATTTTCGATAGACACAAATAGTACACAGTACCGTTTTGCCTGAAAAAAGAATAAGACGAACAGACAATGATAAATCGTTTACTATGGATTATTCCACGTGAAGCAAATCTGATTTTTGGCGGATATGATTCATTATTTCCCTTGCGAACAGGTTATTGACCCGATGACCCGGACGCACAGCAATGATCGCTCCCCTGATAAACCGCCCGGTAATGGCAATATCGCCTATAATATCCAGCAGTTTATGTCTCGCCGGTTCATTAGGAAACAATAGAGGCCTATTCATGATGTAACCCGTTTCATTAATTGTTTTCCTTTCGATTCGCATAATATCCGCCAGCTGATCCAGTTCCTTCTGTTGAATCTGCTGGTCATAAATCACAATCGCATTATCCAAATCTCCACCTTTAATCAATCCTTTTGCCAGGAGAGCTTCAATCTCTTTTATGAAGACAAAGGTCCTACACATCGATATTTGACCGGCAAACTGGGATAGCTCCTCCATATAGGCACTTTGAACATCCAGAATCTCCGAATCGAATGAGATCTGCACATGAACACTGAATCTTTCAGCAGGGAGCAACATCAGATGTGAGCCTGTTTCAGTATCAATATACTCAATCTTTTCATCTACTTCATAATAGACTCTTTCTTTCGGCTGATCCACAAAACCAACCTTGTGAATCTGATCTGAATATGCAGCGGAACTCCCGTCCAGTATAGGAAACTCTGCAGTGTCTATCTCAATCAGGCAGTTATCGATCTCGCATCCATAAAGAGCCGCCAACGCATGCTCTACCGTTGCAACCTCGACGCCGGAGGATGACAATACGGTACTCCTTTGCGTGTTTATTACATTCTCTGCACTAACCCTGATTACCGGTTCTCCCTCAAGGTCTATTCGTTTTATCCGATATCCGAAATCAACCGGTGCCGGACAAAATGTAATGGTAGCCGGCAATCCGCTATGTAAACCTTTCCCTTTAATTGTAAAAGCTTCTCTAATTGTTCTCTGTCTCATTGCATTTGTGTTATTCTAAATTGTCTCTTTTTGGGGAGTCCGTAACTCACGATATTGATCCCTTTACAGCTATTCTTTTGATTATTCTCTCTAAAACATCGGTCGTCAACACTCCCATAACCCGCTTTATTTCCTTATTACCCTTTCCCTTTTACTAATCCAGAAGGAAACGTGAGTCTCCTTTTCTCGCTATCGAAATCAAGTTTCAAAAGATATTGATGTGCATATTTCTGTTTGAAGCGGGATTTATATCTTCTTTCCACATCATCAGACAACAGTTTGTCCCAATCCTGCTTTTTGGTGAATTCCTCAATATCTTTTGCAGAGTATCCAACGGAATAGAGTGCACCCACAACAGCTCCGATACTATTTCCTGTTATCAGGGAGATGGGTATATGCTCTTCTTCAATCATTTTCAACACGCCAATATGAGCCAATCCTTTTGCCCCGCCTCCACTTAATACCAGGCCTAATCTCACTATCTTGTCATTATTTTGAGCCTGTGTGAATGAATTAAGCAGGAAGCAGCACAGACACCCAACGGTTAAATATTTAATAATGATTCTGTTTATCATCATGCTCTCTTACTCTATATGCAGAGGGTGAACAAATAATCGCCACGCTGGTTCTGATCGATGATGCCCACAGGTTGTTACATTCGGTTTTTAAAAATTCCCGATCCAATGCGAACGAGATATCCTTTGCTCTCTTCGGCAATCAGGTATACTACCGGTACGACTACCAGTGACAGCAGCATCGAGCTGAGGAGCCCGCCAATCAATACCCATCCCATTCCACTCTTCCACTCGCTACCCGCACCGTGCGACAGAGCGATAGGCAACATACCAATCACAGTGGATATGGCAGTCATCACAATGGGACGGAGACGGAGTTTAACTGCCTCAGTCAACGATGAGTGAAGATTTTTTCCCTCCCTGCGCAGTTGATTGGTGAAATCGACAACCAATATCGCATTTTTAAGCACAACACCTATGAGCATGATCATACCGAGCAAGCTGAAGATACTGAGCGTCTGCCCCGCTAACGCGAGCGCCAGTAGCGCCCCGATAATAGAAAGGGGAATGGAAAACAACACCACGAAGGGATGCAGGAAACTTTCGTACAATGCGACCATGATAAGGTAAGCCAATACGATGGCGATCAACAATGCCAAACCGAGGCTACCAAACGCATCTTTCTGGTATTTCAGTTCCCCTTCAGGCAACCAGGTAACCCCCTCGGGGAGATCTGTTCTTTCCAGAAGAGCAATGATATCATTGCCTACATCACCGACAGCGCGTCCCAATGTCTGTGATTCAAGCATTATAGAAGAGATACGTCCATATCGCTCGAGCTTTGACCTGCCTGCTTCCTCTGTAACAGAGGCAAATTGCTTGAGTTTTACAGTCTCACCAAATTCATTCATGATGGTGAGATTCTTCACATCATTGATGGATTGACGGTTAAATGCATCAAGCCGCACATTGACATCATACTCAAAATTACCCTGTCGGTATTTGCTGTCGTTGTTCCCATTAAACGAAGTGTAGATGGTAGCACCCACTACTTCAGGAGTGAGTCCCAACCGGGCCATTTTCTCCTTGTCCGGTCTGATTACTATTTCAGGATTTCCATCTTCAATACTTAGTTTGACATTGTTGGTTCCGGCGATCTCACTCACCTCTCTCTCCATCTTTGCGGCAAAAGCCATCAGGGTATCGATATCAGACGACTGAAATACAATCTGGATCGGTGTCTCATCGCTTCCACCCAGGAGACTGACTATTGCCGATTCAACTTTTACATCGGTGAAGGTCTCATTCAGCTCATTTTCCAATTTTTTCACGAAGAGATTCGAGGAGATATCCCGTTTGGTCTTATCCACCAGCTTGATGTTGATCTCGGATTGAAAAGGGGTACCTTGTGAAGCCAGGAATCCGGATCCCCCTCCAATAGTTGAATAAATACCGATTACCTCTGGTTTTTTGCTGATGGATTCCTCAATTTTGCGTGTCATCAGATTGTTCTGCTCAATGGTGTAATCCTTTGGATATTCCAATTTCACAATACAATCACCCGTGTCTCCAATGTTCATAAATTCGCTACCGATAAATCCACCGGTGATGAGTAGCAGAGACGCGAAAAAAAGCAGGATTGCAATCACCAGGGTAATCCACTTACGCCGGAGCGCCCATGCCAGCAGTTGTTGGATTGTTTGTGAGAATGCAGTGATAGCCCTCTCAAAAGCAGTAATGATCCTACCCCAGCCTGACTTCCTATTAAGGGTCTCCAGTTTGGAAAAACGGGAAGTTAGCAAAGGAACAACGGTAAATGCCACAAGAAGACTAACTGATATAGAGATGACAATCACCATGGCGAACGGTGCGATCACGGGGGATATGATGCTTTGCGAAAGAGCTACCGGAAAGAACACCACTACAAGTACCAGGGTGATGGAGACTACGCTTAAGCCGATCTCCCTGATCCCGTCCATAGTGGCCCTATAACGGGTTTTTCCCATCTCCAGATGGCGGTAAATATTCTCGAGTACGACGATGGCATCATCCACCAAGGTTCCAATCACCAATGATAGAGCAAGCAGTGTGATCAGATTGAGTGTGTATCCCAACAGTTGCATGCCGATGAAAGTGGCGACAATGGATAAGGGAACGGCAATCATCACGATTACGGCATTGCGCACGCTATGCAGGAAAAAGAGCATGACGAATGTGACCAGGATGATGGCCAGGATCAGATCGAAACGTACCGAATCAGCGGCATCCATGATCAACAACGACCCATCCTGCGGTATACCAAAATGCATGGCATTTCCGGCATATTGCCGCTCAAGTCTGGCAATCTCTTCCTTGATCGAATTACATACGGTAACGGTATTGGCCCCATCCTGCTTTTTGATCTGTATCCCTACTGCCGGTTCACCATTCACCCGATAGAGTGTACTCCTCTCTTTTTCCGTGTCGATCACTTCAGCGATATCTTTAAGTTTCAACAACGATCCATCGCTCTCTTTGCGAAGTACCAGGTCGGCAATCTCCGGTAAGTGGATGAATTTTGAAGAAAGGCGTAACAGTGTTTGTTTACGGTCAGTAGTGATCTTCCCGGCAGGGAAATCACGATTTGTAGCCTGAATGGCATTCACTACCTGCAGTATGGAGAGATGGTGCTGATCCAGTTTCTCATGACTCACATTGACCTGTATTTCCCGTTCCGTGGTGCCAAGGAAATCAATTTCACCTACACCTTCAATTTTCGCAAAAGCGGGCTTGATACGATACTCCAGCTCATCGTACAGAAGCGTTGCCGGCATATCGGCATTCACGCTTAGTACCATGACGGGTAAAGCGTTTACAGACATTTTGGTGACAGTTGGTTCTATCACCTGGGAAGGTAGTTGTGAGCGGACAGCCTGAATTCTCCGTACTGCATCATTCACAATGGGATCTACTTCGGCATTGGTTTGCAGAGTAACCAACACCATTGAAACACTTTCCTGGGAGATGGCACGGATGACATCCACATTCGATAATCCGGATAAAGCCTCTTCAATCGGTTTGGACACACTGTTTTCAACCTCTTCGGAAGCTGCTCCCGGATAGAGGGTAACCACCGTGAAGACGGGTGAATCGAATGTAGGGATCAGCTCGTATCTCATTGACTGATATCCCATAACACCCAGAAACAGGAGCACTGCAAAGATCACGATCACAAGCGTTGGTCGCTTCACTGACAATTCAGATAGATTCATGTGGTTCAGATTATTGGTTTATGATTCTTACTTTACTCCCTTCATCCAGGTTAAGTTGCCCGGAAAGCACAATCGTGTCGTGAACACCCACTCCATCCATGATCAGAAATTGTGTTTCGTTCAATGTACGCCCATTTACCATCCTGGATAAAACACTGTCACCACTGATGATGAAAACTTTACCTTCACGTGCACTGCCTACAACACATCTTCGGGGAATCACCAGTTTTTCATCACCTCTCTTACTTGTGAAAAGGACACTCCCACTCATTCCCGCTCTTAGCATTCCACCACGATTGTATAATTCAATTTCCACCTTGTAACGTCCTGAAAGATCAGGTACAGTGCTGATACCTATAATTGGGCCCATGAATGTTTCACCCGGGAATGAATCAATCGTGATCTCTGCTTCCTGGTCTCTCCCGATCTCATGCAGATCTTCTTCAGCCATATGTAGCGTAAATATCATCCGATCCTGCTCTACAATCGTGTAAAGTGGAACAGATGGCAGGAGATAGGTACCCTTCTCAACCATCCTATTCGCAATCACACCATTTACGGGAGAAGTGATCGTGGTACTTTCCAGTTGTTTTTTCGATGCGATAAATTGAGTCTGTGCCTCCCTATGTTTCAATCGCATCGTCTCCAGTTGCTGCTGAGTGACCGCTTCACCTTCCGCCAGATTTTGATAGCGTGCCAGGTCCTTTTCGACATGCACCAGATTTGAAATTGCCAGCTGATACTGGCTTTCAGCCAACTCGTTTTCCACCATCACAAGAATTTGCCCGACATGCACTTTCTCCCCGATATTCCCTTTAGCCGATAACACTTTACCAGACGTCTCGGAAAGAATTGTTATTTCCGCACCGGAAGAAAGAACCCCATTCTCAGTAATATGATGTCTAATCTCTACATTTTCCGGGGTGACCACCTCTACCGGAACAACCGGACTATATTGTTGCAAAGCAGACATTTCAATTTCTGACTCTTTTTTACTACGAATGAGTTGAATCACTGCAAAGACCAGAACTGCGCTGATTATCGCTGTTGCGATATACTTTTTAAATCGTTTCATTTGAACGGTTACATTTAGTTGATGTGACATTCTTGTTTAGTGAGTCTCCTTAAAAATCAACAGCTCTCCCCTTACTCTATTCAGATCGAGTGCTGCCTGTTTCAATTGCACCAATGCGTGGGAATAGGACAGATCTGCTTCGGTGAGTTCGTTCTCTGACATCAACAGATCAGACAAAGAGACGACCTGTTGCCTATATCCCTGGAGCGTGACGTGGTAAACCTCTTTCGCCACCTCTACGTTCTTCTTCTGACGAGATATGACAGTTAAACCATTCCTATACTGATGGATGGCATCAAGAAGCTCCTTAGAGAAATAGTTTATTTTATCTTCTCTGGCAAGATTCAATTGCTGCAATTCAATATCATACTGTTGTAGCCTGGCCTTTTTTTCAAACCCATCAAAGAGGGGGATGGTTAGTTGAATGCCAACCACACCTACTTTATAAAATTTTTCATCTACGCTTCTGAAGAAATCGAATTCATTCCGTTGACCCTGGTAGTAAAGTTGACCAAATCCGGAAAGAGTGGGTAGATAGGATTGACGAATCGATTTTCGGTGAAGTCGGTTTAGCTCAATTTGATGATCTATCAACTGCAACTCTATCCGATATGAAACGGGTTCCCTGAATAAGTTACCCAACCTGTTTTCCTCAGAAAAAGAGAGGGAATCAGATATGATTATTTCACTATCCAATGGCAAACCAACCAGGTATTTGAATAGACTCATTTGAGAATGGGATAACTGATTCATGTTGTCAATCTGGGTTTGCAGGTTATCCCTGGCGACTTCAACCCTGGAATGATCGGTTTTTAGAATAAGATCATTTTTGCTTTGCAATGCCGTAATTTCAAGCAATCGATCCATATTCTTTTTACGATCTTCCAAAAGTGTGATCTGATCAACAGTTCCCTGGCATAAATAGTACAACTGTGAAATCTGATATATAATCTCTTCCTCTGCCTGTTGAAGAGTCAAATCACTCAATTTCTCCATTTCCCGTGCCAGTTTCAGCGAAGTAAAAATTGTCTGATTGTAGAGCAGTTGCGTCGCTCGAAAACCGTTTGCCCAATCGTATTTGGTGCCGATTTCCACCGGGATCAATCCTGTCTGCCCAAATATCTCACCGGGAATGATCATTTTCGGGATCGCATAATAATAACTGAAATTGCTATATGCTTCCAACTGCGGGTATAGTTTACTTTGGGTCTCCCCTACCCGGTAACCGGCTTTCTGTCGCTCCAGTTCTGCGTGCCGGATTTTCACGTTCTGCTCAATCCCTAACTTACAGGATTGTTCCAACGACAACGAAATTACACTGTCCTGACCCAAAAGAGGCAGAAAAGCGAGACTGAACAATCCAGTAATGATTTTCTTAATAATCTTCATCTTAATTGTTTTTATACCGACCATTCGGTTTTTTAAAATCGACAATATATACCGACCGACCGGTTTATATTGTCAGAAAAAAAATCAGGTTCTCAAATCTGTGTATAATCCATCCCAAATAACCAGCAACTCTTTCTGCAAATTCCTTACCTCTCCCTGCATGATCAATCGCTGACCCACCCCATCACTTACATAGACAAATATTTTCGCAAGTTGCATCGGTAACAAGCTGGTAGTAATTTCACCCTGTTTGATTGCTTCTTTCATTACTTTTTCCCAGGCAGACAACTCTTTATCGTGGAAAAGACGAATCTGTTCCTTGAATCCCGGGAAGAGAGTGATTGCATCCATCATCAGTCGAATATAGGTGAGATCGTCTTCATCATTCGTATCTTCAAGAAAATCCTTGAGTTTCATGAATTTTTCGTATGCACTTTCAATATAGCTGTGGTAGAACTGAAAGAGTGAACTATTTGTGAGCTGTTGAAAATCGATGGACAACATGCTGAAATAGGTGTCGACAACTTCCAGAAACAGGCTCTCCTTACTGGGGAAATAGTGATAAAATGCCCCTTTGGAAAAACCGGTGCTCTCCACTATATCCTTCATTGTTACTGCCTTGAAGCTCTTCTGGAGAAATAGGATCGTTGCCTTCCTGATGATATGTTCTCTCGATTCGTTCACGTTATATACCGACTGTTTGGTCTGCAAAGATAGAAATAATAATTAAAACCACAAAACTTTTCTAAGTTTAACCTTTTTTTTGCATCTTCATCAATTAGATGAACATGCGAAAGTTGAATTATTTATATCTAGCAGGTATATTTAATTAATTTATTCCTTATACTTGCAGTATGATTCTATTCAAGACGAACATGTACCTTTCTTACGGCAGTAGAACCGTTAAATATCGGGGGTAATATACCAAACAGAGGTACATTGGGTTTCATATGAAGGAAAAATAGAATACAATGAAAATCAAAATCTATCAGGTAGACGCTTTTAGCGACAGGCTCTTTTCCGGTAATCCTGCAGCAGTTTGCATGTTGGAAGAATGGCTCAGCGAAGAGTTGATGCAGGCAATTGCCGCAGAAAACAATCTGGCGGAGACCGCTTTTGTGGTTCCCGGGGAGAAACAGTTTGAGATCCGCTGGTTCACCCCCACCCTGGAAGTGGATCTGTGCGGACATGCAACCCTGGCATCGGCCTTTGTGTTGTTTGATCTACTGGAGTATCCGGAGGAGACCATCCGATTCCATTCCCATGTCAGTGGATGGCTGATGGCCACCAAGAAAGAGGAGATGATCCTGCTAGACTTCCCTGTTGATACACTTGATATGGTTACATCAATGGAGGATGAAATAAAAAACTGCATCGGCGTCAACCCACTGGCAGTTTACAAAGGGAAAACAGATTATATCGCGGTATTGGAGAATGAAGATGTTGTTATGTATCTGCAACCCGATCTCCAGGAGATTGCCAAACTGCCGGCAAGAGGGTTGATTGTCACTGCAAAAGGTAGAGAGGTCGATTTTGTATCGCGCTTCTTTGCTCCACAATCGGGTATTGATGAAGATCCCGTCACAGGATCGGCACACACATCCCTGTTGCCCCTCTGGTCGGAAAAGACGGGAAAAAACAGACTATCAGCTCTTCAACTTTCAAAGCGTGGAGGAGAACTCTGGTGTGAACTGAAAGAGGACCGATGCCTGATTGGCGGGCAAGCACGGTTGTACCTCTCCGGAGAATTGTCGTATCAGGAATAGGGAGAGTTAAAAGGTCAGCACCTTATCGCTGTCAGCCACCCAATTGGCCAGGAAGCCCATGGTCGATTTGTTGGCCCCCTCAAAATAGGGATGGTTCTTGTATATCCCGCAGCGCGCCATGCAGGTGCCGCACACCTCTACCGGCACACCCTGCCCTATCAGATCCTTCAGCATCTGTGACAAGTCCTGGTCGTATCCCTGCGGCGGCCTGCAGACATCCCTCGCCAGATCAACCGCATCGTTCATCAGGAAGATACGCACCTCATGACCCATGTTCTTCAGAGTCTGTGCAAGCCGAAGTCCGTTCCAGGTCACATCGGTATTGTCGTAGGGTTCGCGATTGAAGATGATCAAAATCTTTTGCATGAATTGTTATTTTTAAAAATTATCTTTCAGATACTGCTCTTGGCCTATTTCCTCTAACACTAGAGGATAATCCGGTTACTGCAAGTAAATATACAATATAAAAACAAATTCACGTCACAAATGTTTCATTAAACGATTGCATAATTGACGGAAGAACTACGGCCTTTCGTTGACAATCTCAAGCATTTCGCAAACCCCCGAGAGATTTAACATGAAAAAGAAAAAAAAGCATCGTGCAACTGCAATTTGGGATGAACGCTATGCCGGCAGTGACTATATCTATGGCACTGAACCCAACCGCTATCTGAAAAAACAACTGGCAACCCTTCCTGCCGGTCGGATCCTCCTCGCAGGTGAGGGGGAGGGACGCAATGCGGTCTACGCTGCCGGGCAGGGTTGGCAGGTTTCAGCATTTGACATCAGTAGGGAAGGAAGAAAGAAAGCGATGCTGTTGGCCGATCAACAGGGTGTGCAGATCGATTACCGTGTGGGAGAGCTGCACAATATGGATTACGAAATGGAGCAGTTCGATGTCATCGCGTTGATATTTACCCATTTTCCTGAAGAGGAGAGAGCCAACATACACAAAAAACTAACCGAACACTTACGGCCGGGTGGGATCATTATCCTGGAGGCATTCAGTAAGAACCACATACAAAACCAGGCCTCTAACCCAAATGCCGGTGGTCCAAAAGAACGATCAATGCTAATCACTCCGGAAGATCTGAAGAATGATTTCGCCGGCTTCGAGATTCTTGAACTAAAAGAGACAGAAAACCATCTATCCGAGGGAAGCCATCACAACGGATTCAGTGCCCTGGTACGTTTCACCGGCAGAAAAAGAGCTTCAGCTGTTGCCAGGCATTAAGATCATTCACACCTTACCTCTTAACCCATTACTCACTCACAAACAGTCGCTTGCTTGAAAAGAGGGGATCACAGGTAACATTCACCTTTAATTTCCGGAGGCCTGCTTCATCGCCCGGCGTGGGGATATGGGAAGAGTGCATCTCACAGTTGTTTAACCCGGTAAGCTTGTGCAGGGCCATCTGTGCTGCGGGGTTGGATATCGCGCTGATAGAGAGGGCGATCAACGTCTCTTCCACATCGAGACTGACATTCTTCCCGTTCAGGATATTCTTCTTCAGGTGGGTGACGGAATCAATGATATTTTCGGGAAGAAGAATCATGCTGTCGGGTAACCCGGCCAGATGTTTGGTCGCATTCAGGATCATGCTGGAGGAGGCATGCAACAAAGGTGAGTTCTTGCCCGTGACGATGGTTCCATCGTGAAGAGCAATGGCTGCCCCGCAATAGATACCGCCATATCCCTTCCCATTGATCTCAGCATCTTTCGCTGCCTGGCGGGCAGGTTCCACCACCAGACGGTCTTCATCTTTCGCCCCCACTTTTTCCATGATCTCGGTAGTGCGGTTTACCGTATCTTTCCCGGCTCTACCGATTGCGTACTCCACGAAGCTTCTCAGATGACGACGGATGATCTCCTGATAAGCTGCATCCTGACATATCTTGTCGTCGATAATACCTGCACTGATCCGGTTAACCCCCATATCAGTGGGAGATAAATAGACGGATGTTGAGCCGGTGATCTTTTCAAGCATCTTTCGGAGCAGGCCAAAAGCTTCTATGTCACGGTTATAATTCACCACTTTCACGCCATAGGCTTTCAGGTGATGTGTATCGATCATGTTCACATCTCTCAGGTCGGCCGTAGCAGCTTCGTAAGCAATATTCACCATATGCTGGGGCGGCAGATCCCAGACAGGAAAAGTTTCGAATTTTGCGTATCCGGCTTTCAGTCCTTTTTTAATGTCGTGGTACATATTACCCAGGGCGGTGGCAAGTTTCCCACTTCCCGGCCCTGGCCCTGTTAACACGACAATCGGTTTACTGGTCTCGATATATTCGTTGGCACCATACCCTTCATCACTTACAATCAGATCGATATTCTTAGGATAACCTTTGGTGGGGTGGTGCAGGTAAACCTTGATGCCTTTCAGTTCGAGCTTATTCTTAAATACAGTTGCGGCCGGCTGACCATCGAAACGGGTGATTACCACTGCAGCCACATGAATCCCGTACCATTTCAAATCATCGATGCTTTTTAACACATCCACATCGTAGGTGATTCCAAAATCGGCCCTGATCTTGTTCCTTTCGATATCACCAGCAAAGACGCACATGATGACATCAACCTTATCCTTCAGGTTCTGCAGCAGTCTGATTTTTACATTCGGGGCAAACCCCGGCAATACACGTGCTGCATGGTAATCGTATAAGATTTTGCCCCCAAATTCAAGGTATAACTTATCGCTAAACTTATTTACTCTCTCAAGGATTGCTTTGCTCTGTTCCTGCAGATATTTTTCATTATCAAAACCTATACGACTTTTTTTTTCCATCTTCCCGAATCAAACATTCATTTACACGAATTCAAAATTACCTAAATTGCAGGGTGATTGAAAGCAATTCGGCAGCTTTTTAAAAAAATCTTTCATCAGTGCCCCCAAATACAGAAGGTATGTATTACTTCTGCCCTATCCCATGGTATGCGAAGCCGAGGGAAGCCAGCTCGGCACCGTTGTAGATATTGCGCCCGTCAATCACCACACGGGTTCGCATGATCTTTTTCAACACCTCCCAGTTGGGGAGGCGGAACTCCTTCCACTCAGTAGGCACAATCAGTGCATCGGCACCTAGTGCTGCATCGTAGATATCATTGGCGTAATAAACATTATCCCCTAGCACCTTTCTTGCCTCACTGATGGCTGCAGGGTCGTAGGTGCGGACAGTGGCGCCGGCTTCAAGCAGACTATGTATAAGTGTGATCGATGCTGCATCGCGCACATCGTCGGTCTCCGGCTTGAAGGAGAGACCCCAGACGGCGACCGTCAGGTCCTTCAGTTTCCTATCGAAATGGATTCTGAACTTCTCAAAGAGGATGTTCTTCTGCAGGTTGTTCACCTCCTCCACCGCCTTCAGCAGCTTCATCTCATAACCTACGCCTTCAGCCACGCTGATCAGCGCACGTATATCCTTGGGAAAGCAGCTGCCGCCGTAGCCACAGCCGGGGTAGAGAAAGCTGCGCCCGATGCGGGAGTCACTACCCATGCCGCGACGCACCATGTTCACATCGGCCCCCACCCGCTCGCACAGGTTGGCGATGTCGTTCATAAAGCTGATGCGGGTGGCGAGCATCGCGTTGGAGGCATACTTTGTCATCTCCGATGAGAGGATATCCATGAAGATCACACGGAAATTGTTCAGCAGGAAAGGGCGGTAAAGCTTTGTCATCAGCTCCCTGGCCTGTTCGCTCTCCACGCCCACAACAACACGGTCCGGACTCATAAAGTCAGTGACGGCAGCTCCCTCCTTCAGGAATTCGGGATTCGAAGCCACTTCAACCTTCAGATCGGGCAATTGTCTCTCAGTAAGCCGCATTTTCACCACCTCAAGAATGCGGTGTGATGTACCTACAGGCACTGTACTTTTGGTGACGATCAGCAATGGATTGGTTACATGCTGGGCGATGGTATCGGCAACTGTCATCACATAGGAGAGGTCGGCATTCCCATTGTTATCGGAAGGGGTACCCACGGCAATGAAAACGATCTCCATCTCATTCAGAACAGATGGCAGATCGGTGGTGAAGTGAAGACGTTCCGCTTCGTAGTTTCGAACGACGATCGTCTTTAACCCCGGCTCATAAATAGGGATGATACCTTGTTTCAACGCTTCAATCTTTGCGCTGTTTATGTCCACACAGGTTACATCCACACCCATCTCGGCAAAGCAGGCACCTGATACCAGTCCCACATATCCTGTTCCAACAATTGCAATTTTCATAATATATGTTTTAAACGTTCCCCGCTATCTGTTCGCTGAAAACTTACCGCTTATAACTAAACCCGGCCGGCAGCACATCCCAGTCTTCCTTCAACTGAGCTGAAAGCTTATCGCTTATATCTTACAGCTTACCACTTATAGCTTATTGCTTATTGCTATTTCCCCAGCTGTTTCCTCAGGTTATTCACCGGATAAAGCACCGTCAGCAGACCAATCACACTCACTACGGCAAAGACAATCAACAGATCACTCACCTTCACAATGACCGGATAGGCATCGATGATATATGCACCGGGGACATTGCTCAGACGGAGCAGACCAAAGTGTTGCTGCAGGAGACAGAGGATCAGCCCCAACACTATGCCGGAGATGATACCGATAAATGTGATGAGCCAGCCTTCGTACAAAAAGATGCGTGACACCAGACTGTTGGATGCACCCATATTTTGGAGGCTTTTTATGTCGTCGCGTTTCTCAACAATGAGCATCGACAATGAGCCAACCACGTTGAAGACAGCGATAAGCAGGATAAATGCGAGGATCAGAAAAGTGACCCACTTCTCTATCTGCAGCATCCGGTACGATTCGCGTTGCTGTTCGTAGCGGTCTTCCACCACATACTGATCTCCCAGGATTCGCTGCATCTCTCTTTTCACCTTCTTCACAGATGCGTCAGGAGTCAGTTTAATATCGAGTGATGTCACCTCGTTCTCGTAGTTAAACAACTCTCTGGCAAGCTCGATGGGGATGATAGCCATCTGGTCATCATAGGCAGGTTGATTGAGGCTGAAGACACCGCCGAGCTGGGAATAACCGGTTGTAAAAGCGGCGGCGGGATTGGCAAGGTTCACCCGCACATCACGCTTGGGTGCATATATTTCGAGTGGGTTGATAAAACCGGGGCGTGCTCCGAGGGTGATGGCCAGTCCTGCTCCCAGGGTGGTGTAGTCCACCACATCTTCACGCAACCTGAACGAGCCATCCACGATCAGCTTGTCCATGTCGGCCATCAGCCTGAACTCTTCCGACACACCTTTCACATGGACAGGCACCTGTTGCTCTTCAAACTTGAAGAGTGCATTCTCTTCCAGTGACTCTGAGATAAGCAGTATCCCGGGCAGCTGCAGTGCCTCCTCAAAGGCGGCTGTCTGATAGTCGAACACTTTCCCCTCTTTCACCGATATCTTAAGGTGGGGATCAAAGGCACTGAACATTCCCTCCACAATTCCGCCAAAACCATTGAAGACAGAGAGCACAGTGACCATAGCCATTGTCGCAATGGCAATACCGCACACAGAGATGGCAGAGATCACATTGATGGCATTGTGTGATTTCTTTGAAAAGAGGTATCTCCGCGCTATGTAAAAGGATACGTTCAATCTGCTGGTTATTAATCGTCTTTCAGCAATCTGTCTATGTTTTCAATATAATCGAGTGAATCATCGAGATGAAAGGTAAGCTCAGGAATTACACGTAACTGCTTAGCCAAACGTTTACCCATGTCATAGCGGATTGTCTTCACATTTTCGTTGATATTTACTATCAACTCATTGGCTTTCTCCGCAGGGAATATGCTCAGATAGGCATGCGCGATCCCCAAATCGGGGGATACCCGCACGTTGGTCACCGAAATGAACACCCCATGCATCTTCTTGGTGTCCAGCAGAAAGATCTCACTGAGCTCTTTCTGTATCAACCTGTTAATTTTCTGTTGTCTGTTCGAATCCATCATTTACTTTTTTTTTCTGATAAGTGTCAGCCCGTCGCGGAGAGGCAAAATCACCTTCTCCACACGGTCATCATCCGCCAGTTTGTCATTAAACGCTATTATGCCTTTTGTCTGCCAGTCGTTGCTCTCAGGTTCTTCCAGCACCTTGCCGTGCCATAATGTGTTATCAGCAAGAAGAAAACCTTCACTCTTTATTTTGGGAAGTGCTGTCTCATAGAGGTTCCAATAATCCCGCTTATCGGCATCGATGAACACCAGATCAAAATATTCATCCCTGAAACGGGGTATGATCTCTAAAGCATCACCCATATGTAGTGTGATTTGCTCTGCAAAGGATGAATGGCTTAAATTGTGCCTGATCATATCCTCCATCTCTTCGTCGATCTCAATCGTATGCAGCGCTGCATGACCCTCCAGACCCTCAGCAATTGAAATTGCTGAATATCCGGTATAGGTGCCGATCTCGAGGACCCGTTGAGGTCGAATCATCTGCACTAGCATCTTCAACAGGCGTCCCTGAAGATGTCCCGAGATCATTGTCGGGTGCAGCAACTTCACATGCGCCTCCCGCTGCATCTTTCTCAGCAGCTCCGGTTCTTCGTCAATATGCGCAAGAATATATTCTTCCAAAGCGTAGGCCATTCCTTTTACATCACCCTTAATAGAGGGATATAGTTCCTATTCGGTATAGTCAGGCAGATTGTATTTCTCCTTGGCTTCAAGTATCCTCCATACTTCGGAGATCTCAAGATAGGTGGTCCCTCCCACCTCACCAAAGCTTCCACCCAGATAAGCCACCCTATCCCTGGGTTCAATAAGACCTCTCTTCAGCAAAGTTTTTATTGCTTCCACAAAATAGGCCCTTCTGCTCTCCTTTGTATTACCGTCACCTTTGCCGTGCTGATGTTCTGCCAACACACCATATGAGAGTGCCAGCTCGCGTGCCAGCCGCTCGGTGGTAGTGATGGCATAGATGGGACTCTTCCCCCGGAATGCGGCCAGTACACGGGCGGTCTTGCCTGTGTGACTGTCGGTGACGATTGCCTTCACATTCAATCGCGTGGATGACTTCACCGCCTGCTTCGCTAGGAACTCCGTGACTTCGCGGTCGTCGTCCGGATTGTAAGGCACACGTATATCATTCTCTGACAGCTTGGTAAGCTCTGCTTCATACGCTGTCTTCATCATCGTGCTCACAGCCTCTACGGGATACTTCCCGTAGGCTGTTTCACCACTGAGCATCACCGCATCGGTACGGTAGTAGATGGCATTGGCAATATCTGTTATCTCGGCTCGTGTGGGACGTGGATTGTGAATCATGGAGTGCAGCATCTGTGTGGCTACAATCACAGGTCTTTTATGCTGGATGGCTTTTTTGATGAGCACACGCTGAATGCCGGGTATCTTCTCCTGTGCGACCTCAATACCCAGGTCGCCCCGGGCAACCATGATACCATAGGCTGCTTCCAGTATCTCATCGGCATTATCCACCCCCTCCTGATTTTCTATCTTGGCGATGATCTTGATGGGGCTTCCCAGATCATCCAATATCTCCTGCACCGCAAGCACATCCTCTCTGTTGCGGACGAAAGAGTGAGCAATAAAGTCCACTTTGTTATTTTCTGAGAGGGCAATGAATTTTTTATCTCTTTCAGTGATGGCAGGAAGGTTGATACGTACACCCGGGATATTCACACTTTTACGGCTTCCGATGATGCCATCGTTATTCACCGTACAAAGCAGAAAATCCTTCTGTACATCAATCACCTTCAGGTCGATCTCTCCGTCATCAATCAGTATATCATCTCCCAAATGCATCTCTTGCGCAATATTGGGATAAGAGATATAAAGTGTATCAGCTGATGATATTCCGGTGGGATCACCCACTATTTTAATCTGTTCACCTGTCTTTAGTTCAATGGGAGCCTCCGTGACAGTAGTACGTATCTCCGGTCCTTTGGTATCCACCAGAATAGCGATCTGGGAGGATACCTCCCTGACGTTTCGTATAATTTTAAGAAAGCCCTCCTCATCGAGGTGAGCCGAGTTGAGACGCACCACATTCATTCCTGCCTCGTACAATTGTTGCAGGAACGTCACATCACATCTCTTGTCAGATATGGTGGCGATAATTTTTGTTGATTTTAGCATATATGTTTATTGTAATTTCCTAAATATGTAACGTTTGGATCTATTTTTTGTTTGCCAGGTGAATCGCTTCCACAGCAAGCCGATAGGAATGGAGGCCAAAACCGGCGATCACCCCAAGGCATACTGCCGACAGCATGGAGTGATGACGGAACTCTTCACGGGCGTGCACATTGGAGATATGCACCTCCACCACCGGTACGGGCACCGCCTTGATTGCATCACGAATAGCTACCGAGGTGTGGGTATAACCACCTGCATTGAGGATGATGCCGTCACTGCCGTAGCCGGCTTCCTGAATCTTATTGATGATCTCACCTTCTACATTGGATTGAAAGTAGGATAGTTCGTCACCTTGAAAATCTGACCGTAACGATTCCAGATAGTGGTCGAAGGATTTGCTGCCATACAGATCCGGCTCACGGGATCCTAGCAGATTGAGGTTGGGACCGTTGATGATTTGTATTTTCATATCCTGATATCTTTATCGTGCGTCCTTTTATAATTCTTAATTCTTATGCTCTGATTTCTAATAGCTTACAGCTAACAGCTTATAGCTTATAGCTATTTCATGACAAAGATACAACTATTTCCAGAGTATTTGTAATAGTCACACCCTCGTGATTATTGATTATTTGATTCTGCCATCTAACAACCGGGGGCATCACATGCTGTGACACCCCCGTGTAAAGATAATATGATGCTGTTCTTAGTTTTCGCCTCCGGCTGCATCGCCAGTCGATACCTCCTCAGCCGGTGCTCCGGCAAAGTTGGCCTCAACCATACGCTGGTAGGAGCGATAGCGCCACTGAGCACTATCCCTGGCCGCATCGAACAGTTCATCGGCCTGTTTCGGGAATGATTTGATCAGCTGTGTATAACGCACCTCACCAAGCAGGAAATCCCTGAACTTACTCCAGTCGGGCTCCTTGCTGTCGAGTTGGAACGGGTTCCTGCCCTGTTCCTCCAGACGAGGGTCGTAGCGCCACAGGTGCCAGTAACCACATTCAACGGCTGACTTCTGCTCCATCTGTGCACTGCCCATGCCTTTTTTCAGACCATGACTGATACAGGGGGAATAAGCAATGATCAGTGAGGGGCCATGATACGATTCCGCCTCTTTCAATGCTTTCAGGTAGTGGCCCTGGTTGGCACCCATTGCTACCTGTGCCACATAGACATACCCGTATGTGGTGGCGATCATGCCAAGGTCTTTCTTGCGAATCCTTTTTCCTGCAGCGGCAAACTTAGCCACAGCGGCAATAGGTGTGGACTTGGATGATTGTCCTCCCGTGTTGGAGTAAACCTCCGTATCGAGCACCAGCACGTTGATATCCTGTCCGCCGGCCAGCACATGATCGAGACCACCAAAACCGATATCATACGCCCATCCGTCACCACCGAACACCCAGATTGATTTCTTTGCGAGGTATTTCTCCATCGAAAGAATCTCGATGGCGATCCTGTTGTCCATACCTGCCAGCGTAGCCACTATCTGAGCTGAGACCTCCCTGGAGGCATCAGCATCCTCTTTATTCTCTATCCACTGACTGAACAATGCCTTCTGCTCATCGGTAAAATCGTCCGACTGTAGTCCCTGCGACATCAGCTCCTGAAGGTGATTACGCATACTGGTGTGGGCAATCACAAAACCATAACCGAACTCGGCATTGTCTTCGAAGAGTGAGTTGGCCCATGAAGGACCTTTGCCCTCTTCATTTGTCGTGTATGGGGTTGCTGGTGCAGATGCACCATAGATTGATGAACAACCTGTCGCATTGGCGATCATCATCCTGTCGCCGTAGAGCTGTGTGATCAGCTTGATATAGGGTGTTTCACCGCAGCCTGAGCAGGCACCGGAGAACTCAAACAGTGGTGTGGCAAACTGCGAATTCTTCACGTTCAGCTTCACATCCAGCAGATGAGCTTTGCTGCTGACGTTCTTTACCATATAGTCCCAGTTCTGCTGGTTTTCATATTGTGTTGCGATCGGCACCATCTCGAGTGCTTTCTCACCTTTCTTACCCGGACAAACATCGGCACAGTTACCGCAACCAAGGCAGTCGAGCACATCTACCTGAATACGGAAACCCATACCGGTAAGCTGTTTACCCTGTGCTTTTAACAGTTCAACACCTTCTCCCACACCTTTCTGCTCTTCCTCATCGAGGACGAACGGACGTATGGTGGCGTGGGGACAGACATAAGCACACTGGTTGCACTGGATACAGTTTTCGGGCTGCCAGACAGGTACGCTCATGGCTACACCGCGTTTCTCATAGGTGGCTGTTCCCTGCTCCCAGGTACCATCCTCACGTCCGCTGAAAGCAGATACGGGAAGCGTGTAACCACGTTGCCCGTTCACCGGACGAACCACTTTTTGAATGAACTCGGGTGCATCATCAGATGTATCTGCCACTGTCTGCAGAGCGGCCCATTCCATTGGAATCTCAACCTGCTCCACATCACCGCCGCGATCTACCGCAGCATAGTTCATCCTCACCACATCTTCACCTTTCTTACCGTAGGATTTCACGATGAATTTCTTCATCTGCTCCACGGCAAGATCGTAAGGGATCACGTTGGAAATTTTGAAAAACGCCGATTGCAGGATGGTGTTGGTACGATTACCCAGACCAATCTCCTCGGCAATGGCAGAAGCGTTGATGATATATAGCTTGATGTTGTTCTCAGCAAAAAACCTCTTCACCTTATCGGGTAGATGATTCGCCACCTCCTCTTTGGGCCACAACGAGTTAAGCAGGAACGTACCGTTCTTTTTCAAACCGTTGGTCACATCGTAAAGATAGAGATAGGCCGGCACATGGCAGGCCACGAAATTGGGTGTATTTACCAGATAGGTCGAACGAATGGGATTGTCTCCGAAACGAAGGTGTGAACAGGTGAACCCACCCGACTTCTTAGAGTCATAAGCGAAGTATGCCTGTACATATTTATTGGTATTGTCACCGATGATCTTGATGGAGTTCTTATTCGCTCCTACCGTACCATCCGAGCCCAGGCCGTAGAATTTGGCCTCGTAGGTGGTTTCATCCATCGAGATCTCCTCTTTTGGTGGAAGTGACTTGAAGGTGACATCATCTACAATACCAATGGTGAAATCATTCTTCGGCAGGTTCATGGAAAGGTTCTCGTAGACAGAAATAATCTGTGAAGGTGTGGTGTCCTTGGATGAGAGCCCGTAGATACCTCCCACAATCTCAGGGGCATTCTCTTTTCCGTAGAAACAGTCTTTCACATCGAGATAGAGCGGTTGCCCCGTAGCACCGGGTTCCTTGGTGCGATCGAGCACCGCAACACGTTTAACCGTTTCAGGCATTACCGACAGGAATGCTGACGCCTTGAATGGACGGTAGAGATGTACAGCTACGACACCAACCTTTTCACCCTTCACTCTCAGATGATCAACAGCTTCACGAATGGTTTCTGTTACTGAACCCATGGCGATAACCACTCTCTCAGCTTCAGGATCTCCGTAATAGTCGAACAATCCATATTTGCGGCCGGTAACGGCAGCCAGTTTCTCCAGATACTTTTCTACTACATCGGGCACATTATCATAAAAGGGATTGGATGCTTCACGTGCCTGGAAATAGATATCATCATTCTGCGCTGTCCCTCTTGCTACTGGTGCATCAGGTGACAATGCCCTGTCACGGAATTCTTTTAAAGCCTCACGGTTGATGAGCGGTGACAGATCATCATTCGACAATGCTTCAATCTTCTGGATCTCGTGTGATGTGCGGAACCCGTCGAAGAAATGAAGGAAAGGAACACGACTTTCAATCGCTGCCAAATGAGCTACGGCAGACAGGTCCATCACCTCCTGCACTGAGCCTGTCGCGAAAAGGGCGAACCCGGAGGGCCGTACAGCCATCACATCCTGCTGATCACCAAAGATGGAAAGGGCATGCGATGCCAGGGCACGTGCCGACACATGAAAGACACCGGGGAGCAACTCTCCTGCCATCTTATACATGTTGGGAAGCATCAGTAATAACCCTTGTGATGCGGTAAAGGTGGTTGTAAGCGCCCCGGCCTGCAATGAACCGTGCATGGCTCCGGCAGCACCGGCTTCCGACTGCATTTCCTGCACCAGTACGGGTTGTCCGAAAATATTCTTTCTCCCGGCTGCAGCCCATTCATCCACATATTCAGCCATCGTGGATGATGGTGTGATCGGATAAATCGCAGCCACTTCGCTGAACATATATGCAATATGTGCAGCAGCCTGATTCCCGTCGCAGGTTAAATAATTCTTTTGTTTTGCCATAATTATATGATTCCTAAAAATATGTAATTTTAGTTAATTAATTGCTAAAATAACAGGGTTTGAATTACGAAATTACTACAAAAAAGTGAAAACAACAAACTGAACTATTTTTTTGTTCACAAGAGAAGCTACAATTAAAGTGATATAATTTAAAATATCTTAAATATTAATCTTTACCCTTAGATGTATGTTATATAATAGTACACAATTTACCAACCGACATTCTTAATTATAAAATATTGACTTTATACAGCTGTAGAGAGATGTGTAATTGTTTAAATGGATAAAAATGAAAATCATAATTATTGCAAACAGGTTACCTGTTAAGATCGAAAGAAAAGAGGGAAAATTTATCATTGAAAGGAGCGAAGGCGGCCTGGCAACAGGACTTGGTTCACTTGAAACTGATGCTGAGAAATTCTGGGTCGGCTGGCCGGGTATACATACAGATGATGAGAATGAAAAGGAAGAGATCACAACGAAGCTGCATGAGCTGAACTTCCATCCTGTATTCCTCTCCGACAATCAGATAGAAAACTATTACGAAGGGTACAGTAACAGTACCATCTGGCCTTTGTGTCATTACTTCTTCTCCTATATTGAATATAAAGCAGAATACTGGGAAGCCTACCAAAAGGTCAACACGCTCTTCAGTAATGAAGCAGTACCTTTTATTGAAAGTGACGATATTGTATGGGTGCAGGATTATCAGCTGATGTTGTTACCAAAGATGATCCGTGATCAGAAGCCTAATGCGAATATCGGATACTTTCATCATATTCCCTTCCCCTCATACGAGCTCTTCAGGGTACTACCCGAAAGAGAAGAGATGCTTGAGGGTCTGCTGGGTGCGGATCTTATCGGTTTTCATACGCATGATTACATGCGTCACTTTATCAGTGCCATCTATCGTGTGCTTGACCTCAACTGTAATCTCGATGAGATCAACCTGAAAGACAGGATCGTACATGTGGATGCTTTCCCTATGGGGATCAATTATGCACATTATCACAGTGCACCCTCTCTGCCGGAAGTAAAGGAAAAAGCGAAGCTGCTGAAAGAAGAACTGGGAGATAAAACAGTGATTCTCTCGGTGGACAGGCTTGATTACAGCAAGGGGATCCTTCATCGTCTGAACGGTTTTGTCCAGTTCCTGCAGAACCATCCCGAATATCACGAGAAAGTATCACTGGCAATGATTGTGGTCCCGTCGCGTGACAATGTAGAGATGTACGCCGATCTGAAAACGAAGATCGATCAGGCTATAGGAGAGATAAACGGCAAATACTCCAAGTTAGGATGGAACCCTATCTACTATTTTTATCGTAGCTTCAGCTTTGAAGAGCTGATAGCGATGTATGATATTTCCAAAATTGCCCTGGTCACACCATTGCGTGACGGGATGAACCTGGTAGCCAAAGAGTACCTCGCCACGAAAGGCGACAATACAGGTGTGCTCATCCTCAGTGAGATGGCAGGTGCAGCCATTGAGCTGCAGGATGCCATCATCATCAATCCAAACGACACGGATGAGATTGAAAAAGCGATACTGCAAGCACTCACCATGCCGGAGAAGGAGAAAAAAGAGCGGTTGCTGAAGATGCAGAAAAAGATATCCACGCAGACAGTGAAAAAATGGGCGAACGATTTTGTGAATGAGCTGCAGTCGATCAAAGCACAGAATAAGGAGATCCTTCAGAAGATTGTGGGCAAGAGACAACTCACTCAGATTAAGAGTGCTTACGACGAAGCGGCATCACGGCTTATCCTGCTCGATTACGACGGTACGCTGGCCCCATTTGTGAAGAAACCGGAAGATGCTGCTCCCTCACCGATGCTTTTGGAGCTCCTTCAGCAGATGAGTGCAGACAAGAAAAACAAAGTGGTGATCAACAGCGGAAGGAACCACCAGATACTTGATCAATGGTTTGAAGGGTCAGCACTCGATTTTGCTGCCGAACATGGCGTATTCTACAAAGATGATGGGAAATGGCACAAGAATATCATGGAGAAAGTGATGTGGGATGAGGAGATCATCGACATCATCCAACATACAATTGATAAGACACCCCGCTCGCAGATGGAACAAAAAGATGCCGCCCTGGTGTGGCACTACCGCAATGTGGATATGTGGCTTGCCGATCTGCGTGCGCAACAACTGATCAATGCATTGATCGGCCCCTGTGCGAGACTAAATCTGCAGATTGTTCCGGGAAACAAGATCGTGGAGATTAAACCACCTGATTATAACAAGGGCAGTGAGGTAGTGCGCAGGCTGGAGCAGAAAGAGTATGATTTTGTGCTGGCTATAGGTGACGATACCACGGATGAAGATATGTTCAGGGCACTTCCAGCCGATGGCATCAGCATCAAAGTGGGAAGCTTCTCGCCGGCAGCAAAATACCGTATACCGCTGCAATCGTCGGTGATTCCTTTCCTCACAAATCTTATTAAATAGTGCTTCTATGGATTTTTTCAATCAACTGTTATCACCTGAGAGTTCACTCAGATATCCCGTAATTGCGCTCATATTTCTGTTGCTGTTTGTGATCCTGGCATCCATATTCAGGATGATCATGAAAAAGTGGCGCCAGCGTGCACGGAGGAGTAATAGTCCCATAGATGATTTCATCGTGCGTCTCTTCACCATTCCCGGCATATGGATCATATTTGCCATCCTGTTGAATATCTTCAGTACACTGCTCAAAGAGAATGAAGGTACATATGCTGTGCTGAAGAAGATTAGTCTGATATTGCTTATCCTAACCATTGGATGGTTCATCGTACAGGTCATCAGGGCATTGTTCCACTACTGGCAACAGAAGTTCGATATCAACAACCCTAATAATCTGGAGGCAAGGAAAAAGCTTACACAGATGAGTATGATCGAACGGATTTTGGTGATTGCCGTTATCTTCATCTTTGTCTCGATTGCACTGATGACCATCGACACGGTACGGCAGCTGGGGGTGAGTCTCCTCGCATCGGCCGGGGTGGCGGGGATTGTCATCGGGTTTGCTGCACAGCGCAGCTTCGGACAGATCTTTTCGGGCATACAGATTGCATTCACCCAACCCATAAGGTTAGATGATGTGGTGGTGATAGAGGGGGAATGGGGACGGATAGAAGAGATCAACATCACCTATGCCGTGGTAAAGATATGGGATGAAAGACGACTGATTGTCCCTATTGACTATTTCCTTAATACACCCATACAGAACTGGACACGAAGCACGTCCAATATTTTAGGGACCATCTTCCTCTATGTATCATATGACCTGCCAGTAGATCCGCTGCGTGAAGAGCTCGCCCGCATTGTGAAGGAGGATCCCAATTGGGACAGGCGGGTGCAAAATATCCAGGTTACCGAAAGTCGCGAGTGGTACAAGGAGCTGCGTGTACTGGTTAGCAGTACCAACTCATCCCTGAACTGGGATTTAAAGGTGTCACTGCGGGAGAAGCTGATTGACTTTATCAATAAAAACTACCCCGGCTCATTCGCCACAATACGAGGAATGAGCAATGGACAGCATATGGTCTCAACGGTTATGGACGAATAAATTTAGAGAGTTGCTTCTCTTCCGAAAAGAGTGCCGCGGTATTGATCAAAGCCAGGTGTGAGTATGCCTGGGGAAAGTTGCCGAGTTGTCTTTTTGTCATGAAATCGAGATCCTCACTATAGAGGCCCACATGATTGGAATAGGAGATCATCTTCTCAAAGATCTCCAACGCCTCCTCACGCTCCCCTATCATAAAGAGTGCTTCAATAAGCCAGAAAGTACAGATGGTAAACGAAGAGGTGGGTATGCCGAAATCATCTTCTGCCTTGTAACGGTACATCAATCCTTCGTGATAGAGGTTCTCTTTGATGGCTTTCACTGTTTTCACATTACGCTCATCGTCGGGTGCAATGAAATCATAAAATTGCATCAGTAACAGTGAGGAGTCGTAATCCCTGTTTCCGTATGCCTGCGTGAAGCATTGTAACTCTTCGTTCCACCCTTTCTCATGCACTTCCGCCTTGATGATATTGGCCTCATCACGCCATTTTGCAGCATAACTGTCTCTCTGCAACAGCTCGGCTATTAGCGATGCCCTGTCGATGGCCACCCAGCTCATCACCTTCGAGAAAACAAAATGCATCTCTTTGGTGCGGAACTCCCAGATGCTCCTGTCGGGCTTCCTCCATGCTACCAGCACCGATCGAACCATGTTCTTCACTATCTCCCAGATCTCCTCCACCTCGTCGAGCGTATCGGGGAAATAGAGGTAGTACTTGTAGATGATATCCAGCAGATAACCGATCGAGTCATTTTGCACCTGATGGTAGGCCGCATTGCCTATCCTCACAGGATGTGAGTTCGCATATCCGCTTAAATGAGGTAACACCTCTTCTGTCAGCTCACGCTCACCCCTGATGCCGTACATGATCTGGATGGGTTCATCGCGCGACGACTTCAAAATCTTCTTCACGAAACCGATGAACCGTTCTGCGGCAGTCTTCTGTTTCATAAACAACAGGGTATCTATCGACATGGAGGCATCACGCAGCCAGCAAAAACGATAATCCCAGTTTCGTGTCTCACCAATGTTCTCAGGGAGACTGGTGGTGACAGCTGCAAGCATGGCTCCGGAATCCTGGTACGACAACAACTTCAGCACAAGCAGGCTTCTTTGGATCATATCATTATACTGCAGGTAATGCCGCGAACGGTTCGAAAAGTTAAGCCAGTAAACTTTGGTGCGTTCATACTCCAGCAGGATGCGGTTGATGTCTATAGTCACCAGCTTCTGATTATAGGACAAGAGGAAAAAATGATGATCATACAATGTGATCTCCTCACTGTTTAACACTTTCTCCAGATCCATGCTGGTATAGAGATACATCTTATCCTCCGAATCTTCTTCCGAATGGGTCTTGATGTAGCCTCCCACAATCTCATGACGAACTCCCTCGCGGGCATAATTGATTTGTGGATCATAAACCACACGTACAACCGGTTCTCCCTTTATCACCCGTATATACCGATGAATCTCCGGAGGCATGTAATACCGCAGCTCTTCGGTCCTGTAGCGGGGCATATAGTCAAAGACGATGAAACCGTGCTCCGGTGATTCAAATCGGGTGACAAGTATATTGGTGTGGCCGTGATAGTTCTGTGTGATGGTGTAATCATCCGATACCTGAAAGTAAAAACTACCCCCCTTTTCTTCGTCCAGTATTCTCGCAAAAACCGAGGGGGAGTCAAAATCGGGCAGGCAGAACCAGTCGATGCTTCCTTTTTTCGATATCAGGGCAGCTGTCCGGCAATTACCTATCACTCCGTAATCTAAGTTATCCATGTAAAATTAATTAGTCCTGTTCCTTTTATCAAGGAACAAAGATAAGGATTACGTTCTACTAACAAAGGATTATCTTCTGCAGATGGGTTTAATAAGTCTTAAATCTCAACCCCTCACAGTCAGTTCTCCGCGCAGTGATACCTGCATCAGCCGACGCACGTCGCCGGCCGACTCTCTTTTGCCAAAGAGTATCATCAGCTTGGCCAATGCCGCTTCCGTGGTGATGTCATTGCCGCTGATCACACCCGCTTTCTCCAGTTGCTGCCCGTTCTCATAGCGGTGCATCTCCACACCTCCGTAGAGACACTGTGTAACATTGACAATCACTATTCCTCTCTCCACAGCCTTATGAAGCTGACGGGTGAACCAGGGATAGATCGGTGAGTTCCCCGTGCCGTAAGTCTCAAGGACCACACCTTTCAGCCCGGGGATCTCAAGGTGTGCTTTCACCACCTCTTCGGTAATACCGGGAAACAGCTTCATGATCACCACATGGTGATCCATCTCATAGTTAAACCGTACAGTACTGTTGTAATCAGGCTTTAAGATAGCTTTCTCATCGTAGCGTATATCGAGCCCGGCCTGTGCAAGGTAAGGGTAGTTGGGACTGTTGAACGCACTGAAATGATCGGCATTCACCTTCGTCGTTCTGTTTCCGCGCATCAGTAAATTCTGCATATAGATGCATAGCTCAGGCACCACAGGATGTCCCTGAGTGTCTTTATCAGCAGCTATTTCAAGCGCAGTAATCAGGTTCTCCTTCCCATCTGTGCGCAACTTTCCGATGGGCAGCTGTGACCCTGTCAGAATCACCGGCTTTGTCAGGTTCTCGAAAATAAGACTCAATGCGGATGCCGTATATGCCATCGTATCGGTACCATGAAGAATCACAAACCCATCGTAGTGGTTGTAGTTCTCTTCAATCACCCCGGCCATCTGTTGCCATATCTCCAGCGAGACATCCGATGAATCGATGGGAGGATCGAAGAGAAAGGTCTCCACGTTGAAGTTCAACCGTTTTATTTCCGGCATGTTGGAACGAAGATGACTGAAGTTAAACGGCTCCAGCGCACCTGTCTCCGGATTCTCCACCATTCCGATGGTCCCTCCCGTATATATAAGTAGTACTTTTGCGTTGCTGTCGATCATATTAACCCTGTTTTCAAGCTACAAATGTAGCAAATTGTATAAATTAAACTATCCTTTTGACAATCTTTTTCTTTATTGCCATATAGACAGTTTCTTATTGACAAATATGCATTTTCCAGCTATCGAACCAAAGTGGCGATAAATTGTTTAATTGAGTATATAATTAACAATAAAAGAAACCAAATCATATGGCAACACATACTATTAAGACAGTCTGGAGAGAGAACAATATTTTTGATACCGAGGTTGACGGACATACCATCACCATCGATTTACCTGAAGAGGCCGGGGGTAATGATGCCGGCCCGCGTCCGAAAAAACTGCTGCTGATATCGGCAACAGGCTGTTCCGGACTCGATGTGGTGGAGATTGTACGCAAGATGCGCATCAACATAAAGAGCTTCAATATATGGATCGATGCTGAATTGACCGAAGAGCATCCCAAGCAGTATACCTCACTCAAGGTGGTCTATGAATTTGAAGGTGACAATCTCCCGAAGGAGAAGCTGGAGAGAGCATGTAGGATGTCGTTCGAAAACTATTGCGGGGTGATGGCGATGTACCGGAAAGCGATTCCGGTGACCTATGAGGTAGTCATAAGGGATTGATCAACTTTTTACCGGCTCATTACTGAAAAATTTCTATATATTTTCGTACCTTTGCGCTCAGGTTTATCGTTTATCAACAGAACATCGATTCAACAATATTCATAAAATAAAGTGAACTATGCAAACAATGGACTCTTTTAATTTCGCCGGTAAGAAGGCGTTCGTGCGCGTGGACTTCAACGTGCCCCTCGATGAGAATTTCAATATCACTGATGACACACGTATACGTGCTGCCATCCCTACACTGAAAAAGATTCTGAAAGATGGTGGCAGCGTGATCATCGGATCGCATCTGGGCCGGCCGAAAGGCACAAATGATAAGTTATCACTGAGACATATCCTCTCTCACCTTTCTGAACTGCTGGGTGTGGATGTACAGTTCGCCAATGACTGCATCGGGGAAGAGGCTGAAGCCAAAGCCGCAGCTTTGCGCCCGGGAGAGGCGTTATTGCTTGAGAACCTCCGGTTTTATGCCGAGGAGGAGGGTAAACCCCGCGGCCTGGCCGACGATGCTTCTGAGGAAGTGATCGCAAAAGCGAAGAAAGAGGTCAAAGAATCACAAAAAGAGTTTGCCAAAAAGCTGGCTTCCTATGCCGATGTATATGTGAATGATGCCTTCGGCACCGCACACCGTGCACACGCCTCCACAGCGCTGATTGCCGATTATTTCGATGAAGGGCACAAGCTTTTCGGTCATCTGCTGCAAAACGAGATCGTAGCGGTGGAAAAAGTGATGAAAGATACGGAACGTCCCTTTACTGCCATCATGGGAGGTTCAAAAGTATCCTCTAAGATTGAGATCATCAAGAACCTGCTGGATAAGGTAGATAACCTGATACTTGCAGGAGGTATGACCTACACCTTCGCCAAGGCATTTGGCGGAAGCATCGGTGATTCCATCGTGGAAAATGATAAACTGGAGCTGGCAAGGGAGCTGGTGGAGATGGCCAAAGCCAAGGGTGTGAACCTGGTGCTGGCTACAGATGCCAAGATCGCAGACAGCTTCAGCAACGATGCCCGAACAAATTTCACCCCGGTGAAAGAGATCCCCGACGGATGGGAGGGACTCGACATCGGCCCGGAATCGGAAAAGATATTTACTGAAGTGATCAAGAACTCCAAGACCATCCTCTGGAACGGCCCTGTGGGAGTGTTTGAGTTCGATAATTTCGACAAAGGCTCACGTGCCGTTTCCGACGCGATCGTGGAAGCCACCAGAAAAGGTGCATTCTCTCTTGTGGGTGGAGGTGACTCAGTAGCCTGTGTCAACAAATTTGGTCATGCCGACGAGGTGTCCTATGTCTCCACCGGTGGTGGTGCATTGCTTGAGATGATTGAAGGCAAGGTGCTTCCGGGGGTGAAAGCTATCCGCGGCTATTAAACAGAGAACAAGTGAAGTGATTTACACACTTCTTTTATATATACCGTGTGAACGAAAATGTTCGCACGGTTTTTTTATTCATCCCCGCCTGTTACATAATCTCACCATTTTTTTGTAATTTTGGGGCTCTTATTCGGGAAGCAATTCCCGTAACGTTCAAATTATCGTATAATGAATATTTCTTATAACTGGCTCAAAGAGTATCTGCAATTCGATTTAACCCCACAGGAGACAGCCGATGCACTCACCTCCATCGGACTGGAAACAGGAAGTGTGGAAGAGATTCAAACCATCAGGGGGGGACTGGAGGGGCTGGTGATCGGCGAGGTACTTACCTGCGTGGATCATCCCGACTCCGACCATCTGCATCTGACAACAGTCACTACAGGTAACGGTGAGGAACCGCTCAGGATTGTTTGTGGCGCCCCCAACGTCGCTGCCGGTCAGAAGGTGGTGGTAGCCACTGTTGGCACCAAACTATGGTTCGGAGAGGATGAGATCACCATCAAAAGAACGAAGATCCGCGGAGAAGAGTCATTTGGAATGATATGTGCTGAGGATGAGATAGGCATCGGCAGTTCGCATGACGGTATCATTGTGCTGCCCGCTGATGCCCGCGTTGGAACGCCGGCAAAAGATTATTACAATATTAAAAGTGATTTTATCCTCGAGATAGATATCACCCCCAACCGTGTGGATGCTGCCTCCCACTATGGTGTGGCACGTGACCTGGCTGCGTCACTTGAGCAGGCAGGTAAACATTACAGGCTGACCAAACCATCTGTGGATGCTTTCAGTGTGGACAGAGAAGAGGGAGGTATTGAGGTGATTGTCGAGAACAGCGAAGCGTGTCCCCGTTACTCAGGTCTGACCATTCGTGATGTCACCGTGAAGGAGAGCCCCGACTGGCTGAAGGACAAGCTGTTATTAATCGGCCTGCGTCCAATCAACAATATCGTGGATATCACCAACTTCGTGCTGCATGAGACAGGTCACCCCATGCATGCATTCGATGCGGCACAGATCACCGGGAACGAAGTGGTTGTACGCACCATGCCGGAAAAGAGCAAGTTCATCACGCTGGATGAAGAGGAACATGAGCTGAGTGCCGGTGACCTGATGATTTGCAATGCCGAAGAGGGGATGTGCATAGCGGGTGTTTTCGGGGGACTCTCTTCCGGTGTGACGGAGAAGACGAAAAATCTCTTTCTGGAGTCGGCCTATTTCCATCCCACCTGGGTAAGAAAAACAGCCCGCAGGCATGGACTCAGCACCGACTCTTCGTTTCGTTTTGAGCGTGGCGCCGATCCCGGCAATACTGTTTATGTATTGAAGAGGGCAGCATTGCTAATCAAAGAGCTGGCGGGTGGTGTGATTGAAGGTGAGATCCGCGATATCTACCCCACACCGGTGGAGAGAGCAGAAGTGATCCTCCCTTTAAAAAAGGTTCATTCACTTATCGGAAAAGTGATCCCGAAAGAGACTATCAAATCTATCCTGCAAAGCCTTGAGATAACGATAGTGAAGGAGTCCGACAGCGAGCTGACACTCCGCATTCCCACTTATCGTGTGGATGTGACGCGCGATGTGGATGTGATTGAAGAGATCCTGCGTATTTACGGTTACAACAATGTGGAGATAAGCGACTCACTGAGAGCGAACCTCTCCTACCAGACAGCTACCGACCGCAAGAACAAGCTGCAGACACTCATCTCTGAGCAGCTCACGGCCAACGGTTTCGGGGAGATCATGAACAACTCGCTCACTAAAAAAACATACTATGAACAGCTGGAGAGCTATCCGGCAGCGAACTGTGTGACGCTGGTCAATCCGCTGAGCAACGACCTGAGCGTCATGCGTCAGACACTTCTCTTTGGAGGGATGGAGAGCATTGCCTATAACCGCAACCGAAAACAGGGTGATTTGCGTTTTTATGAATTCGGCAACTGCTATTTCTTTGATAAAGAGAAAAAACAGGAAGAGAAAATCCTTGCCGGGTATACCGAGGAGAATCATATAGGATTATGGATATGTGGCAGGAGAACGCACAAGAACTGGTCTACAGCCGAAGAGCAGAGTTCGGTCTTTGAACTGAAAGCACATGTGGAGAATATCCTGAAGCGATTGGGTATCAGCAAGAATCAGGTGAGGTTTGAACCGCTGCAGAACGATATCTTCGCCACAGGAATGAACATCCGCACACACAAACATCAGCTTGGTAGCTTCGGCATTGTTGCAGCCGGGATTTGTAAGATGTTCGATATCGATACTGACGTTTTTTTCGCCGAGTTGAACTGGGACCTGCTGATGCGTGAGACAGAGAAGCAATCGGTACGCTACACTGAGATATCCAAATATCCCGCTGTAAGAAGAGATTTAGCCCTCTTAATCGACAAGCAGATCTCCTTTGCACAGATTGAGCAGATAGCAACCAAAACAGAAAAGAAACTGCTGAAAAAAGTTTCTCTTTTCGATGTATATGAGGGCGGGAACCTGCCTGAGGGCAAGAAATCCTACGCGGTGAACTTCCTCCTGCAGGATAAAGAGAAAACGCTGAACGACAAACAGATTGATGCGGTGATGCAGAAGATAACCCTCAACCTGGAGAGAGAGCTGGGTGCACAGTTAAGGTGATGAACTGATGTGAAGATGAGCTGAAGTGGTGATATAAGTTAGTAGAAAAGTTAAACAGACCCGTTGAGCCTTACATAAAGACCTGGGATTAGAGATTAATAATAATATGGGAAGAGCATTTGAATACAGAAAAGCAACCAAGATGAAACGGTGGGGCAATATGGCCCGCGTCTTCACGAAACTGGGTAAACAGATCACCATCGCCGTACGTGAGAGCGGCCCCGATCCGGATACCAACCCTCGTTTACGTGTGCTCATACAGACATCCAAGAAAGAGAACATGCCCAAAGAGAATGTCGAACGTGCCATCAAGAAGGCAACCGATAAGGATGTTTCAGATTACAAGGAGATGGTGTATGAAGGATACGGTCCTTTCGGGATAGCGATCGTGGTGGAGACAGCCACCGACAACACCACCCGTACCGTGGCCAATGTACGCAGCTATTTTAACAGACATGGCGGCTCACTGGGCACTTCGGGCAGTCTCGAGTTTCTGTTCGACCACAAGTGTGTATTTAAAGTCGCGGAGAAAGAGGGTGTCTCTCTCGATGAGCTCGAGCTGGAACTGATCGACTATGGCGTGGATGAAGTGGCGCTGGACGAAGGTGAGATCCTGTTGTACGGTGATTTTAAATCCTACTCCGGCATCCAGACCTTCCTGGAAGAGAACGGCTTCGAGATTCATGCAGCCGAATTTGAACGTATACCGCACGAGACCAAGCCTGTGAACGATGAGCAGCGTGCCCAGATAGAAAAGCTGCTGGATAAGTTCGAAGAGGACGAAGATGTGCAGAACGTGTTCCACAATATGTCGGTAGAATAAGTGTAACAGAGGGGGCATAAAACATACAAAGCGAGATCACCAGTGGTCTCGCTTTTAATTTTTCCTTATACCGAAAACTGATTTTTATGTAGCGCACAGCAGAATCGAACTGCTATTCATTGCCTGAGAAACAATTTTCCTAACCGTTAGAAGAGTGCGCCTTGTTATCAGATAGTGCAAAATTAAGTAAAAGTTTCTACCGTTGTACGCAAAACAGCGATTTTTTTTACTGCACTTTCGCATCTGTCACTATGATTGCTTACAGGGACAGGGCCGAAAGCCAATATTTATTAGTTTCGCATGTTCATATAATTTGTTTCCAACTAAAGAGGAGACATTTCGATGTTTTGCGGGGTATCCGTGGCACGTACAGAGCGTAAAAAGAGGAGCTGTTTGAAGCGAAGCAAGTTCACTGAAGTTAGCGAATGCGTGCCGAAACGGGTCGTAAAACATCGGTAGTCGAACGGTTTAGTTGCAAACATACTACAT
>JADKLW010000110.1_pt2 | contig 34142 bp, 25 predicted proteins | sample 8641881 | NCBI WGS metagenome assembly JADKLW01 (sample SAMN16272185, study PRJNA661076) | feces metagenome | isolation source: fecal sample from diarrhoea affected cattle B | host: Bos taurus | place: South Africa: Lokaleng Village, Mahikeng | collected 2019-09 | reverse complement strand
GCTGCGCCGAAAAGAAATCCGCGGCAAATCGCTTACCCTGAAAATAAAATACCGGGATTTTTCTGTTTATACCCGAAGTAAAACTCAGGAAATGTACTATGAAAACTTGGAAGATTTTTACAAAACTGCTAAAAAACTCTGGGAACTGCGGCCTTTTGATAAACCTGTACGCTTGCTTGGATTGTCGCTTTCCAATCTCAATACACAGGAAAAAAAACAGGTTTCGGTACAACTGAAAATTCCTTTTCCGGAATTGGATTAGTTTTTAAATGATTTTGTCCTATTTTAATCTCAGCATATTTCTCAATCCATTGTCCTTGTTTCCTTATCTTTGATTAAATTTCAAAAAAATACATGAGAATATTAATAGTAAACGGCCCTAATCTGAACCTGCTAGGAACTCGCGAACCGGAAATTTACGGAACAGTGAGCATGCAGGAATTTCTGGATCGGCTCAGAGATAATTTTCCTGAAAATGATATTGCTTTGTTCCAGTCTAACCATGAAGGTGAAATTATAGATCATTTGCAGGACAGTAGTTTTGATGCTTTAATCATCAATCCCGGAGCTTTTTCGCATTATTCTTATGCGATTGCCGACTGTTTGAAAAACATTCAAAAACCCAAAATTGAAGTTCATATTTCTAACATTTACCAACGGGAAGAATTTCGCCAGAAATCTGTCACAGCCATGTACACCGATGCTGTGCTTTCGGGCTTTGGTTTGAATGGATACCGGCTCGCAATACTAAGTTTACTGAATCAACAATAATTCATTTTTAGAATCAAAAAATCCTCAAACTTCAATGCTTGAGGATTTTATTTAAGTTTAAAACATGTATTATAACTGAGGCCCTGCTGCGATCAGTTTTTTGGCTTCTTCGTTATCGCAATATTGCTCAAAATTCTTGATATACCTTCCGGCCAAATCTTTTGCTTTGGTCTCCCATTCAGCAACATCCGAATAAGTTTCTCTCGGATCCAGAATTCCTTCAGATACTTTTGGAAGTGAAGTAGGAATTTCAAGATTCATGATAGGAATTACCGTTTTAGGTGCATTTTCAATAGATCCGTCGATGATGGCATCAATAATGGCACGGGTATCTTTCAATGAAATTCTTTTGCCAGTTCCATTCCAACCGGTGTTTACCAGATAAGCTTTGGCTCCATGTTCTTTCATTTTCCCGATCAGTGTTTTCGAATACATCGTTGGATGCAATGTAAGAAACGCCTCACCGAATGCAGGTGAAAAAGAAGGTTGTGGCTCCGTAATTCCTCTTTCAGTTCCTGCCAGTTTGGAAGTATAACCGCAAAGGAAATGGTACTGTGCCTGATCTTCATTTAAAACAGAAACCGGAGGCAAAACTCCGAAAGCATCAGCTGAAAGATAAATGATCTTTTTGGCGTGACCCGCTTTTGATGGAAGTACAATTTTATTAATGTGATAAATAGGATAAGAAACCCTAGTGTTTTCGGTGATGGAATTGTCCGTATAATCTATTTCTCCATTTTCTTTTACCACCACATTTTCGAGAAGTGCATCTCTTTTAATGGCTCTGAAAATATCCGGTTCTTTTTCCTCTGATAAGTCAATAACTTTTGCGTAACAACCACCTTCATAGTTGAACACACCATTATCATCCCATCCATGCTCATCATCTCCGATTAAATAACGTTTCGGATCTGCAGAAAGTGTAGTTTTCCCGGTTCCGGAAAGTCCGAAGAACAAAGCAACATCGCCGTCCTCGCCAACGTTGGCAGAACAATGCATAGAAGCCATTCCTTTCAGCGGAAGGTAATAATTCATCATGGCGAACATTCCTTTCTTCATTTCTCCGCCATACCAGGTTCCGCCGATAATCTGCATTTTTTCGGTAAGATCAAACATGATGAAGTTTTCAGAATTCAATCCTTGTTCTTCCCAGTTTTTGTTGGTCGTTTTGGAACCGTTGATTACTGTAAAATCCGGAGTTCCGAAATTTTCCAGCTCATAATGAGAAGGACGAATAAACATATTGGTCACAAAATGAGCTTGCCATGCAACTTCCATAATGAAACGGACTTTAAGTCTCGTATCCGGGTTGGTACCGCAAAAAGCATCTACTACATAAAGTTTCTCTGCTTTAGAAAGCTGATCGAGAACCTGCTGTTTACAATCTGTAAAAATTTCAGGCGTTGTCGGCAAATTCACTTTTCCATCCCAGTTGATGGTTTCTTTGGTAACATCATCTAAAACGATATATCTATCCTTAGGCGAGCGTCCTGTAAAGATGCCTGTTTCCACTGCGATAGCACCAGAATCCGTAAGAATACCTTTTTCAAAACCTTCATTAGTTTCTGCTACTTCATCTTGGTATAATTGCTCAAAACCTGGGTTGTACACCACTTCATGGTCACCATTAATTCCCATGTTTTTCAGATCCTGGATAATCTTGAAATTTCTCATATTTGAAAGGGTTTATTTTTTAGTTTGAAGATTTCCAAATTTAAATAAAAAAACGGCATTTTACTGAGAAAAGCATACTGATTTAAATCAGCATAGAAAAACTGATTGAAATAATTGATTGTCAGCGTACTAAATCCTGCCACTCGAAAATGCGGGTAAAGTTTCTATCTGAAAAATATTTTTTGTAATCCCCGAATTTTGAAGCCAATACAAAATCTCCACCCCAAGCTCCCAGACTTTTTATGAATCCTCCGTATTGTGGAAAATATTTTTCTTTGGCTGTTTCTATTCCTAAAAAAGAAGAAATCAACATTTCATGATGATTCATATAGAGCGTAAATTCTTCTATGCTTTTTGCCGTGAAAACAGCTTTGGTAAGTTCAGAGAGCTCATGAATAAGTTCGTTATTCCGAGGTTTGGAACGGTACAACGCAATCCCTTCCCTGCTGTCCTGTTTTTGATTGAGATGAATGAAGATAAGTTCATTCTTAAAATCGGGATCAAATTCCACCCTCGATATTTTCTTTTCCGGCAAAGCCTGGTACAAAATCGGAGATTTCTCTTGCGCTACTGCAATATCGTATCCGCTGCCGCCCAAAGCATTTTCATTGAGTTGAAATGAATCTATTTCCGCCCATTCAGCTAAATTATTCATTAATGTAGAACTGCTTCCCAAGCCAAAATCGGGAGGAAACTGAAGATTGGTTTTCAAAAAATAAGAATTTTCGGTATGAAATCTTATATTAGAAAGATCCTGAACATGTTGCAGAACACTTACCACAAATTTGGCAGGAGTTTCCAGATTGGCATCCAGAATCGTCCAGTTTCTGTAATTTATTTTGATGCTGAGCCACAATTTTTCCTGATGGTAGGCTTGCCAAATGATCTCAGAATTACGATCGTGAATTTCTTCAAAAAAGAACTCTTGCCCGAGCTTTGTAGGTATAGTCAAGGCAAGAGCTCCGTCTAAAACGAAATATTCTGAAGTGAGTAATAATTTTCCGGGTGAAAAAATGCGGCCCACTTTCTCTGTTTTTAAGATACCGCTACTTCGGCATTAATTTTTCTGATCAGGCCCTGAAGCGTTTTTCCTGGTCCAACTTCTACGAATTGTGTCGCTCCGTTTTTAATCATATTTTGTACACTTTGTGTCCATTTCACAGGGCCGGTGAGTTGCGCAATCAAATTTTGTTTAATCTCTTCAGGATCAGTAACCGCAGTTGTAGTAATGTTTTGGTACACCGGGATCATTGCTTTCCGGAATTTCGTTTCTTCGATGGCGTTGGATAAACGATCCTGAGCCGGCTGCATTAAAGGTGAATGGAATGCGCCGTTAACGGGTAACATTAACGCTCTTTTAGCTCCTGCTTCTTTCAACAACTGACAGGCTTTTTCTACTGCTGAAGTTTCTCCGGAAATTACAAGTTGTCCTGGACAATTATAATTCGCAGGAACTACAATCCCGTCTACAGATTCGCAAATTTCCTCTACTTTATGATCTTCCAGCCCCAAAATAGCGGCCATTGAACTTGGATTTGAATTACACGCTTCCTGCATTGCTTTCGCTCTTTCGGAGACCAGTTTCAGGCCATCTTCAAAAGAAAGAACTCCATTGGCTACCAGAGCAGAGAATTCACCTAAGGAATGTCCCGCTACCATTTCTGCGCCAATAGTATTGGTTGCTTTCAGTTCAGCTAAAGAATGTATGAATATAGAAGGTTGAGTAATTTCAGTTTTCTTCAGATCTTCTTCTGTTCCGCTAAACATAACGGACAAAATATCGAAACCAAGGATATCATTGGCAGATTCCATCAGATCTTTAATGTCTTTCCGGGAATCATAGAGTTCTTTTCCCATCCCGACAAACTGAGATCCCTGCCCAGGAAATACAAGTGCTTTCATTAATTTTATTTAAAAATTGTCAGCAAATTTAAGCAAAAAATATTTCCCGAAACATGACGGGGGTCACCAACAGAAGTGACACTAACGAAGAAGCCGGACAATCCGGTATCCGGTATTGACATACGCTCCGTTTCTCTGAATTCTGGAAAACTCAAATTTGGTTGCCAACTGAGTCTGTGGTTTGCTGATCTGTTTGAAGATTTCTCCCTTTGTATTTTCGCGCATCAGCATATCATTGACCACATCAAACCCTATAACTGCGTATTTAGAAGGGGTTTTACAATATTTATCTTTGTATTCAGCTAAAATTTCATTCTCAAAACGGCCGTCGGTGTTTATTTTTCTATCCATCAAATACACCAAACTGGTTGCACTGAGTTCATCTATATTTTTCTCGAAAGCCGGTACATAATACATGCTGAATGCTTTAATTCCCTGAACTTCCTGAGACAAGGCGATCATTTTATTCGCAAATGCTTCACCCACATTATCATTATTATTGGTCAAAACTGCGATTACTGGTGCTTTCTGACCTGTCATCATGTTGGTATCCGCCTGAATTTCGTTGGCTGAATTTACGATGATGATTTGAGGCGTTTTAAGAGTTTTCATCAAACCTGATCTGATATAATTAGCTTTCGACTTATCAGAATCAGCTACAATATAAATTCTTTGATCCGAGTATACCGCTTTTACTTCGTCCATAATGCGGTCTGCATACACCTGGTCATTGGTTTCCATGATGATCAGATTGCTGAATCCATACAAATCTTCTGAATTGGCAAAAGGTGCAACGATGGGAATTTTAGATGTTTTCACGTAATCCAAAACTTCCAGAACGCTGGATTTAAAAAACGGGCCGATGATAAGATCGGTATTGTCTTTATTGATTTGGGTAAGTGAGTTTTTGAAGGTGGCTTCATTTCCGGCATCAATGATTTTCACATTCAGCTTTTGTCCTTTTTTCGCATTTCGTTCTATGGCAAGCTTGGCTCCAGAAAGGAAATCAATAGAAACGTTACGGTATTTGCTATCATTGGAATCATAACCGAATGGCAACATGATGGCGACATTCAGTTCGTCTCCGGATTTTTTAACATACGCAGGATCTGCTTTTCGGATTTTAAGTGTAATACCTGGTTTCAGTCCGGAGGATAATGCTGGATTCAGTTGGATCAGTTCATCCAGCGCAATTCCAAATTTATTGACAATTCCAAAAGTGGTATCGCCACTCTGAACAGTATAAGTCACGAACTCATCTGAGGAAACACCGGTTGTAGTGTAAGTATTGGACGAAACAGGAATATTAGACTGTGATTTGGGTGAAGTAACTTCCTCTAAAAGCTCGCCGTTTCCGTATTTTTTTATATTTTCCAGAGGAAGAATAATCCGCGAACCTGCTTTCATCTGGTTGTTAAGATCAGGATTTAGGGCTTTAAGATCAGTTTCTGAAATACGGTATTGTTTTGAAATGCCATAAATGGTTTCCTTCGGTTTCAGGGTAATATAACCCAGCTGTTTTGAACTGCCCTTTCCGTCGAGGCGAAGTACCTCACCAATTTTAATATTTCCATCTTTGGATTCGGGGTTCAGACGCAAAAGATCGTCCACAGAAATATTGTATTTTCTGGAAATACCAAACAAAGTATCTCCTTTTTCTACGGTGTGAGTTTTTTGCGCAAACAGGCTTACAAAAAAAAGCAATCCTGAAAATATGAATAATTTCTTTATCATGTACAGTATAGAATATTTGCAAAATTACCTTTTTCAACTCAATTCACAAGAACAAGCAAATTGGGTTGCAAAACGTCCATCTCGTCTAAACAAGTTTCAAGCCAAGACCGGCCTTCGTCGGCATAAAAGACGCTAAAGTTGAGCACTCTTTCCTGCCAGATTCCGGAAGGATTTACAGTGAGATAAAGTTGCTGCAGACGGGAAACCAACTCGTGCTGTTTTCTTTTTTCGGCGCGCAGCAATCTTTTTTTCATTCTTTGGAAGGATCTCAGCTGCCTGATTTCTTCTGCTTTTACGAGATTTCCGAAAGATTTCTCAGTGAGTTCTGACACATTTTTTAACTCTGAAAAGCCGGAAACCAAAAGGTTCTCAAGGCGTTGGATGTTATCCAATATCTTTTGATTTTCCAAAACTTTCTGATCTGTAATTTGTTGAAAGTTATTTAAAAAATCGCGAGGCGTCAACTCCAGTTTTTTTATTTTATTTAAAGTTTTTTCAGTAATCCACAACATTGAATTTCTGGGAACCAGCGCGGGAAAAGGCAACTGCATGGATTTAAAATAATCTTTCAGCTGCAGCCAGTACATGATTTCCGCATTTCCCCCAATATACATGATGTTTGGCAACACTGTTTCCTGATATACCGGCCGCATAAGAGCATTGGGGCTGAATTTTTCAGGATGAGAATGCAACTCCTGCTCTATTTCATTTTTATGAAAAGCGAGATCAGTGTCTACAATATTAAATTTTTCTCCGTCAAATTCAATTCGGTTTCGCGTTTTAGAAAGATAAAAAAGGTTGATTTCCCTCGGGTTTACCTGAGCTTTTCCGTAATTTTCAATCAGAAAATCTACATTTTTTTTGGATTCCTTCAGCAAAGAATTATTATTGAGTTCCTCTTTAAAAACAGGAATCATCAGTCGTTTCAAATCCATTTCATTTCCATCCAGAATCAAAAGACCAAATTCTGAAAAAAGCCGGTTCACCAAAATTCGGGTCGCTTCCGCCAATGTATATCCCGATTTGTAAGCTTCCTTCATCATCAAAATCAGCTCGGTTCCAAAAACAGAATTTTCAAATTCGCTTTCAAAATTCTTTATGAAATCCGTATCGCTGATGGAAATTTCACCGACAGCACCTCCATTCTTTTCATTAATTTCATATTGTCTGCCGAAGGTTTTGAAATGATTGATTTCTTCAAAATCATGATCTTCTGTCGCCATCCAAAATACAGGTACGAACTGATACTCCGGAAATTTTTCCTTCAAAAACTGACTGGTTTTTACGGTTTGCAGAATTTTATAAATAAAGAAAACCGGTCCTGTAAAAAGGTTCAACTGATGTCCTGTGGTGACCGTGAATGTATTTTCATCACGTATCATGTTCAGGTGATTTTCCTGCTTTTCGGAAAGAACAACCGTTTTCATTTGTTTCTCCAAAACCTGAGAAAGCACACTGCGTGTTTCGGAAGAAAAATGTTCTTTCCTGACCTGAATTTTATGTTCAATATTCTGTAGACTAAAATTTTCGCTTCGAAAATCCTCTATATTTCCTGCCAAAAAATCTTTGATAAGCTGGGGAATATTGTCAAGATCTGCGAACTGTATTTTCTCAAGTAATTTCAAAACTCTCAGTTTAATTAATCATATACCAAACGATTCCGATATTGATTCGGAAATCATAAAACGGATAATGAGGAGCGGTATAGGTGGTATTATTAGCAAGGATAGTATTCAGATGTTGACCTTCGACAAAGAAAAACATCCGTTTCACTTTCATGTTGATATAGGCATCCACAATGGGTTTTCCACCAATAGAAAAAGGATTTGCGTTCTGAAGTGTGAATTCATTCAACACCGGAAAATAGTCTCTTGAGCCAAATTTCGTGAAATAATGAACTTTGATTCCACCTTGTAATTCCGCGGCATTTTTAAAAGCTTTCGTCTGATAAAAAAGATTGGCCCTTCCAATGACATTCGGAGCCGGAAAAAGTTCTTTATTAGTCAGCGTATTCTGGAACAAAACTCTGGTATTAAGCCTGAATTTGTTAAAATGAAATGTTGCTTCTCCACCGATTTGTGAAATATTGACCGAGGTGTTGCTTTGCGCAGGCTGGCCTTCTGCATTGAAATAAGTAAAATTATCCACCCTAAAATATTGCGCAAATAGCTGAGAATTAAACCATTTCAAATTCATATTTCCTCCAATTTCGAGGATATTCTGATTCTTAAAATTCATGAAATTGTAATTCATTTTCCTGTAAGGAGAAGTATTCAGAAGATAATTGAATGAAGGCGCAGAAGACTGAAAATTGACTTTTGCATCGATAAAATATCCAGTAAAGGGTTCAAAATGAAGAGTGTTGGCGGTACGGATAAAATTACCGAACTGTTCACCTCTTGATATTTCCAGATCTGCTTTGAGCGCTATTTTGTTCCAAAGATTAATTTTTAAATTTCCTACTGCTCCAATTCTGTCTTCACGGATTTCCTGCGGAACAGTCATTTGTACGATTTCCAAAGGTTCATACACGCCAAAAGCAATATTCTGATGGCGAATTCCTGCATTCAACTGAAACTTTTCATAATCAAAAATCAAAGCAACCGTATTGCTCAGATTATTAGAATATTTACCTGTGGACACGGGGAAACCGCTAATAATTTGCGTTGGCTGATCATAGAAAAAAGGCTGAAGACCTGTCTGACTGAAAAAATATTTATTTCCCTGATGAGAAATGGTATGTTGAAGTTTGAAGGGAAATCGTTCCGGATTAAAGGGAGAAAACTGATGGCTAAGATAATATCGACGATAAGAAAACCGGGAGTCGACGCCTTGTAAATTGACTTCAACATTGGCCCGGTTGCTGTACGCTTCTGCACCACTGAGGAAAAGACTGTCATTCACGATTCCGCCATTTTCCTCACTATTTACATTTTGGTGAATAAAATGCGCAAAAGCTTCATATTTATTGTTTCGGGATTTAAAATGCCCTGAAAAAACAGTGTTATTATTCACTGCCAGGTTGTTGCTGTAATTTCCCAGTGACCGCAGCCCCATATATTCTATGGCGAAATTGAAGGTTTTACCAATGTTTTGGGTATAAGTACTGTTCAGTGCTGCGCCATTTCGCATGGCATTATGATAAACAAAAATTGCGGTGGGAGTTTTGACGTCATAATACCTGATATCTTTAATTCCTAAAATATTGTGTGCTTTATTGAAGGGAAGCAATGTCAGGTTTTGTTCCGGATTATATTCATAAACCAGCGGATTGAACCCTGTACCGATATTAGCGAACTGAATTTTTCCGAAATTATCCCGGTTGTTATACTGTGTGAAAATATAAGTTTTGTCATATGTGAGAACAGTATCCAAGATTTTCTTTGCTGAAAATTGCGTATAAAACTTATAGTCCTGAATGGTAGGTTTGAAAATAACGAGAGAATCTTTCGCACCGGAATCCACAATGACAGAATCCTGAATCCGGACTCTGTTGGAATCTGTTTTGTTAACAATCTGAGCATTAACTATACAACCAAAAAAAAGGAATATAAAAAGAAGGTATTTCATGGGCAGGTGTGTAACCACAAAAATAGGAAAAAAGGAAATAACTAGATGTTGTTTAAAAAAGAAAGTCCGCATAAATGCGGACTTTCAAAAGTATTACAATCTTGATTAATGAAGATTAGAAGGCCAATTACTACCGTCTGCTCTAGTAAGGGTAGTTGTACCAAATTCATTATAAGATGTTATCCAATCAAAGGTCAAATTACTTCCATTTACAACTACATTGGAAATTGACCAAGTATCGCCATAAACGTTTGCTCCTGTAAAAGATAATTTCCCACAAGAATCAACTAGTTTAATTCCGGTTACTGCGATGTTATCCGGTGGGCCCCACATTGCTAGATAAACACCAAAAGCAGCATCAGTGATGTTATATTCGCCCTGAGCACTCACGGTTAAGGAACCAGTTCCTGTAAGAGGAGTTGTTTGGGTGCCAGATCCCGGAACACCATAATTCACTGTTGAGTAAGTATAGTTACCTTGAAGTTGAGATTGACATACCGCATTAAACGTCACTTTTATTTTCTGTTTAAAAGAAGCGGACTCCAGCGATGAGGAAGCTAGAGTAAAGACAGCATGCTTCCCAGCAATGGCTGCAGCAGACGTCACGTTAATAACAAAATCTCCTTTTGCTTCACCAGCTAAAACATCATCTGTTCCTTTCACTATAGTAAAATCGGTACCTAACACTGCATCTGACTCAGCAGCAACATAAACTAAATTCACAGAATGCGTTGCTGACACGGGTCTCGTAGTAGAATACTCAATAGTATTATTTCCACTAGCCGATGCCCCATCATAAACTCCAGTTTGAGTTTCTTTAATAAAGTGAAGTGAAGATGACTCATAAACCGGAATATCATCATGCTCTTTACAGGATTGTAAAGTAAAAGCCGAGAGGAAAACCGCAAATAAAATTAAAAATATATTTTTCATTGTAGTATTAATTTTAAAGTGGATTTTGTGGACCTAAATCAGGGTTGTTGTCAACCTCAATTAATGGAATTTGGAAATTAAACTTAGGAGAACCCGCAGGGAAAGAGAATTGATTAATAGTATGATTACTTCCTGGATATGCTCTGTTCATTCCCTGGTCTAAGCGCTTCATATCAAAATATGCGTGTCCACCTTCTCCCCAAAGTTCTAAAGATCTCTGAAAGTATATTTGGTCAAGTAAAGTTGCGGTTGTAGTAGATGCAACAAAAGCGGGATTTCTTGTTTTCACGAAATTCTCTAATACTTGCGCTCCTAATGAAGGATTAATATGTGCATTCGCTTCAGCATTGATTAAATACATTTCAGCGGCACGCATATAAATATAGTCACCTTCAAAATCGGTATCGTCAACATATTTTACATTTGAGTATTTTGGAAGCCCAAATGGATTACCGGCATCTAAAAACCATCCTTTTCTTGCGTCAGTAGCGGGGATTTGATCAAAAATTCTTTTATCAACAGTCTTATAACTCTGTAGCTGACCTGCATATCCATTATTTAAGTTACCCATGTTAGAAAAGAAAGAAGCATAATAACTAGAAGTCAATGTGTTAATATCAGCTCCCCACATCCATTCAGGATTACTAATTTTATTAAAACCATCCATTAACTGAGTAGCATTCATCGGGCTGAAACCTGCTAGAGCTGCTTGTGAATAGACAGCCGCTTGTGGCCAATTTTCTACTTGTTGATAGTATCTTGCCAGCATACCAGCGATCACATTTTTATTAATATATTCCTTACTAGGTCTGTTGTAACCATCGATCAAAGAGTATGCTTCCAAAAGGTCTGCTTCTATTTGTGCATAGATTTCAGAAGTAGGGACTCTGTTTGGTTTTGAACTTGCAGGGTCTTCCACGGCTAAAGGAACACCGATATCCCCATTAGCGTAAATTCTAATAAGATTAAAATAAGAATCTGCACGCATTGCCAAATATCTAGCCTTAATATGTGTTACCTCCGGAGCCAATGTTCCTTCTGTAGGTATCAGATTAAGACCATCATTCATTACCCCTATTACTCTATAAAAATACTGCCAAATCATTCTGGTTCTCAAACTCGCCTGCTCTCTTGCAGTGTAGTTCAAATAATGAACGAACCAATTGGATGTAGTCATGGTAATATCATCGCTCATAAAATCCAAGCCTAATTTGTATGCATTATAGCCGAAATCATCATGATAATTTCCCAATGAACCAAAATCTGACATTGTTCTAATATTACCAGCCTCTAAACCACCCAATAAAGTAAATGCCTTCTCTGGATTGTTTTGAACAAAGTCTTGAAGATCTGTCTGAGACAGAGTTGACTCATTGTCAACCTTCAAAATCTCATCTCCACATGAATTGAATACCAGCATCGAAGATACTAATAATCCAAATATTTTAATGTTTTTCATACTTTTTTTAAATTTAAAATGAAATATTTGTACCAAAAATCAAAGTTCTGTTCAGATTGTATGTTCCTGAACCCATTGTTCCGGCAATCGACAATCTTGGATCGTAACCCTGTCTTTTTGAAAAGAGCGCTGCATTGTTTACTCCGAAATAAAATCTAGCAGCAGTAAGACCTAGGCCATCATACCAATCTCTTTTTAATGTATATCCTATTGTTATATTCTGAATACTTAAATAGTCAGATTTAATCAGTGCTAATGAAGACCCACTATATGCCTGCATAGTATTTTCAACTGCAAATTTAGGTAACTCCGCATTAGGGTTTTCCGGAGTCCAAGTTTTGTAGAAATCTTCATGGATGGACTGACCGAGTCCACCGCCCATAGTTCCTAACCAGTTAGTGTCATAACCCCAACCTCCTAATTGATAGGCGAAATCAATACTGAAATCTACGCCTTTATAATCTGCTCGCAAACCAAAACCTCCGTATACATCTGGTGTTGCTGATTTGTCTAGGAAATTGATACTTGCATCGGCCCAGCTATCTGTAATTGTTTTACCGATAATATTACCATTGGCATCAGTTACATTCTTATAGAAAAGTGCATTACCGGTAGCATGATCAACCCCTGCAAATTCTCTCATATAATGAACATATCTATCCTCTCCAACTTTCAAACCTAATCCTTTATTTTCAGTCTGACCTTGGTGTAATTCAGTAACCCTATTTTTATAATGCGTTGCATTAGCAAAGATGTTTAAACGGAAATCATTAGATTTAATCACATCAGCGTCAATAGAAACTTCAACTCCTTTATTTTCCATAGAACCAATATTCCTTGGTTCCCCTACCCAACCACCACTAATAGAGGGCGACAACGGAACTTGAAAGAGCATATCCGATACATTTCTTTCAAAATACTCTGCATCAATTGTTAATCTCTTATTAAACAATGCTAGTTCAAATCCAGCATTTAGATTCTTCATCTTTTCCCAAGTGATGTCTTTGTTTCCATTATAGTAACGGGTATAAGATAAAGGCAAGGAAGCATCCGTTGTTTGATCAACAGTATAATGTCTTTCGTACGGAGTATATACAGGGAAATTAAGATTATCATTACCCTGTTCTCCGTATGATGCTTTAAGTTTGAATTCATTCAGCCATGAGATATTGTTCATGAAGTTTTCATTAGTAACTCTCCACGCACCACCGAAGCCGTAAAAAGTACCCCATCGGTTATCTGGATGAAAATAGGAAGAAGCATCTCTACGAACGTTGGCCGTTAAATAATACCTTTGTCCATACTCATAATTGATACGCCCAAAATAACCTTCTGTAGCATACTTCCCTTTTGAACCTCCCGATCCCTGCAATACTGCTGCCTGATCAAGAATATTCGTTCCTGGTACGAATAAGTTGGACTTCTCCGAATACACTTGTGAAACTCTATTTACATAAGTCTCATGTCCAGCGAGCAAATCAAACTTGTGTCCTCCAAAATCTTTAGTATACGTTAAGAGCTGTTGATTAGTAACACCTAAATAATTTGTCATGATTCCTGTGATCCTACCGTTAGCATCAACTGCATCTCCATACAAAGAAGTATCCATTGAAATATTATCAGAATTCATATAATCACCTGTGATTGAGTATTTGAAATCTAAACCTTCAAGAATATTAATATCCAAATAACCATTTAAGACTACCGCATTTCTATCAGTTCTTTTAATATCCTGTAGAGCAGTTATATAGGGATTCATTCTTTGTCCATAAGGTCTTACATTAGGCCCAATAAGTCCTGAACCATCATCATATAAAATATCACCAGTAGCATTATTATACATAATATTACCGTTGTTATCTCTCAGGTACACACCATAAATAGGAGCAATAGAATTGATCCATAAATATGGAGAAGAGAAGTTAGAAGTGCCATTTCCATCTGGATTATCTAATACTGCGTTGGTATATGCCATATTAGTCCCAATTTTTATTCTGTCACTAATTTGAGTATCAATCTTTCCTCTCGCAGTAATCTTATCAAAGCGTGAATTGATAGCATATCCTTCATTTTTCTCATATCCTAAAGAGAAATAATACGTAGTTGCATCCGTTCCTCCTGAGGCGTTTAAATATACTGAATTGTAGTATCCTGGTCTGAAAAGGAAATCTTCCCAGTTTTCAGGATTATAAATCTGTTCAGTGCTTCTAATTTTACCGGTAACAGGATCAATTAACTGGTCATTTGGTGTGTTAAAGAGATTATATCCTAATCCTTGTGCACCATCAATAATTTCTGCTGCCGCTTTCGTTCGAGCATCATTATATGAAAGATTTTGACCAAACATATAATTATTAGCTAACCCTTGAAAATAAGCTTCATAATAGCGCGCCGGGTCATCAATAGTTTTATACCGTCTATTGCCGTTCACATTAACACCAGTTTTAAAATCCAAATTAAATTTTGGCTTACCTGACCTACCTTTCTTTGTAGTAACAATAATTACTCCATTAGCACCCCTATTACCATACATTGAAGCAAGAGAAGCATCTTTAAGGAAAGACATAGATTCAATGTCATTATTGTTGATTGAAGTAATACTACCCGTTAATGGCACTCCATCTACAATATATAAAGGCTCGGAAGAACCATTAATTGAACCAATCCCCCTAAAACGGACGGAGGGTGCTTGTCCAGGCTGTCCTGAACCAGCGGCAATCTGTACACCGGCCACTTTTCCGGTCATTCCTTGAACTACGTTAGCTGTGGTTACCTTTGCGATTTCCTCAGCTTTGACGCTTGCAACTGACCCTGTGAGTGTTTCTTTCTTTTTAGTACCATAACCGACAACCACAACTTCTTCAATATCAGATACTATCGTATCTCCAACTGTTTGAGCTGATGCAACGCCTCCCAGAAAGAAAAGGACACCTGCGCTTAAGACTCGTAATTTGACATTCATATTAACAATTTTAATTTATTAAAAAGCAAATATGTTAAATAAAATTAACATATACAATACTTGTGTTAAATTTTTATTTTTTTAGGAATTTTAACGTTATATCGTTCCCTTTATGATTTTTTATAACCAAATAATAGGAGCCTACTGATAATGAGCTTACATTAATTTTACCGTTATCTGACTTTTGGTTTAATAAAAGTCTTCCACTTTCATCAAGGATTATTGCAGTAAATTTTTCTAGTCCCTGAACATTCAGTATATCCGTCGTTGGATTAGGGAATACTTTGACCTGTGGTTCAGATTCCACTTCTGATGCGTTTAATGTATTGAGACTGCCAGCAGTAATAACTATGCTATAATTCTGAGGAGCAGTAAGATTACCTTTATGCGAAACATTCAAGATATACTCACCTGAGGGGTTATCAATATCAATTCTTTCAAAGTTATCAACGTCGTTGGTAGAATTTCTTGTTGCAGCAGCATTAGGTGCGGTCATTCCTTGCAATTTCCAAGGATAATGAGTAGTGCCTGTAGCAACAGAAGTTACCGATATATCCAAATCGTTCACTAAATACATAGTCGTTGGATCCGTAGCACCATTATTAAATGTAGGCGCAGCAGGATCAGTCCACGAAATAGAAACCCTCAGCTGACCTGTGCCAGAGGCACTAAATGTTTTTGTATAGGTGCCGTTATTGTTTAAAACATTTTCTTCAATTACACTTCCATTTAACTGTAAATTTTTATCTCTGATTGCTTTTGCCGAAGTGTCCGCATTTACTACTCCCCATCCAAATCTTGCATCGGGACCAAGTGTGGTTCCTGCATCATCAGCTGTGTGCAAAATTAGACCTTTTACCGTTGCAGCTTTCATGAAGTTAGAATACAACTGATTATAATATTGCTGAAGAAGCGTAATCACGCCTGTTATGCCAGGTGAAGCCATAGAAGTACCACTCATAGGTCCATAAGAAGTATTAGACGAGAAAGTAGTTGAGTTTACATTAACTCCTTTCATAGATATTTCCGGTTTCACTCTTCCATCGTCAGATGGGCCGTAGCTACTAAACTGAGACATTTGAGGACTCGCCAACCCAATGTAGTTGGTCATTTCATTTATTGCTGCTACTGTGAGTACGTTCTTAGCGTTTCCATGACCAAAGATCAAGTCATATCCTTGTTTCGCAGCAATCTGTGTTGATCCTGGTGGGGCAGTTTCGTTCCTGTCATTTCCCGCAGAAACTACTGGCAAATAATACTGATTATTATAACAAATATTATCTATTTGCTGGGCTCTACTATCATAAGCACCATAAAACCAAAGTGAGTTCAGAGCTCCAATGCCATACGAGTGATTAGAAACTAATAAACCTGTAGAAGCTTCATTTAACATTTCAGTCAAATCATTCGTCCAATCATATGCTAGTATATTCGCATTAAAAGCCAGACCTCTTGCAGAGGCTTGAATACCCTGTGCACCGATAGTCCCTGCTACGTGAGTAGCATGATTAGACAATGTAGAAGTATTCATATTTGTTACTTTGCTTGTACCCCCTACCATAAACTCCTGATGTGTACCTCGCACAGTACCTCCATCCCAAACACCAGCTGTCATCCCTTGTCCTTGAATATTAATTCCTAAACTTCCGCCACTATAAAGTGAATTCGCTCTAGCAGTAATAGCGGATCCCGAATTATGCGTCTGGGCATATATTTTCTCGCCGTTAGGGAGCACGTCCATCAATTCTTTTTTTCCGAAACCGTCATCGGTAGTTTCGACTTTTGAAATTTGAGGATTGCTTTTCAGATAGGCGTCTAATCTTAACTTTCTTTGTTGCTCTTCTTTCTGTAATTCTTTTGCCAAAACTGTATTCGCCTCCTTGTTGGAAAAAGAAGCCAATTTTCGTTTTTCCTCAGCAGTCTGAGAAAATGCGAAGAAAGGAAGTAACAGCAAAAGTGGTAAAACTTTAATTTTCATTTCTTTAAAATTACATTTTTTTTTCAATTATTTATTTAAGCAGGTAAATATATAAAAAAAATGAATTACTTCAATTTTTTCTTCACTGCCACCTCTTCATACACTTCCAGAATATCGCCTATTTCAATATCATTATATCCTTTGATGTTCAAACCACATTCGTAACCTTTGGTGACTTCTTTGACGTCATCTTTAAAACGTTTCAAACTTTCCAGTTCTCCGTCATGTTTCACAATACCGTCACGCAGCAATCTGATTTTGGAGTTTCTGGTCACTTTCCCTGAAAGAACCATACAACCGGCAATAGATCCGATTTTGGAAATTTTAAATACCTCGCGGATTTCTACATTACCAATCACTTGTTCTTTGATTTCCGGAGAAAGCATTCCTTCCATCGCTTCTTTTACTTCTTCAATGGCTGCATAAATGACAGAATAGGTTCGGATTTCAATCTCTTCCTTATCTGCAAGATCTTTAGCATTCGCACCTGCTCTTACATTAAATCCGATGATAATAGCATCCGATGCAGTGGCAAGGTTAACATCCGATTCGGTAATTGGCCCTACTCCCTGATGTAGAATATTGACACTGATTTCTTCTGTAGAAAGCCTTTGCAGCTGATCTGACAATGCTTCTACGGAACCATCCACGTCGCCTTTCAGGATAATATTCAGTTCTTTAAATTCTCCTAATGCAATTCTTCTTCCCAGTTCTTCGAGAGTCGTATGCTTCTTGGTTCTGATGGAAAGTTCACGCTGAAGTTGGCCTCTTTTGATTGCAATAGATTTTGCGTCGCTTTCTTCTCCAAAAACACGGAATTTGTCTCCGGCTGTTGGCGCGCCGTCCAATCCGAGAATAGTAACGGGAATTGACGGACCGGCTTCTTTCAGGTTTTTTCCTCTTTCATCCAGCATTGCTTTCACTTTTCCGTGGTTTTTACCTGCAAGCAGATAATCGCCTACACGAAGGGTTCCGTTCTGAACCAACATCGTGGTAACATATCCTCTGCCTTTATCAAGAGACGCCTCAATTACTGTACCGATGGCATGACGGTCAGGATTGGCTTTTACTTCAAGCATTTCTGCCTGCAGAAGCACTTTTTCCAGAAGCTGATCAACATTATTACCAAATTTTGCAGAGATTTCCTGAGACTGAATATTTCCGCCCCATTCTTCTACCAAAACATTCATTGCTGAAAGCTGCTCTCTGATTTTGTCAGGATTCGCGGTAGGCTTATCCACTTTATTTAATGCAATAATCATTGGAACTCCCGCAGCCTGAGCGTGAGCAATCGCTTCTTTGGTTTGCGGCATCACATCATCATCCGCTGCAATTACAATAATTACAATATCGGTGATCTGGGCACCTCTGGCTCTCATCGCGGTAAAGGCTTCGTGACCCGGAGTATCCAAGAAAGTAATTCTTTGCCCTTTTTCAAGTTTAACATTATAGGCACCAATATGCTGGGTGATTCCTCCGGATTCCCCTGCGATAACATTGGTTTTTCTGATATAATCCAGCAAGGATGTTTTACCATGATCCACGTGCCCCATTACCGTTACGATAGGTGCGCGAGGTTCCAGATCTTCTGCTGCATCTTCTGTTTCTTCCAGTTCTTCTTCAAGATCTGCATCTTGAAACTCAATTTTATATCCAAACTCATCTGTTACCAATAATAAAGTATCGGCTTCCAGACGTTGGTTCATGGTAACCATAACACCAAGTGAGAAACATACGGAAATTACCTCGGTAGGGCTCACGTTCATCAAACTGGCCAATTCTCCAACGGTAATAAACTCGGTGACTTTCAGCGTTCTATCCTGAGCATCTATTTCTTGTTGGATTTCGTCTTGTTCTCTTCGGTATACTCTTTTTTCTTTTCTGTATTTAGCACCTTTGGATTTCCCACCTTTACTGGTCAGTTTTTCCAGCGTTTCGCGGATTTGGTTTTTCACCTGCTCATCAGTCAGTTCCACAGGCATTACCCTTTCTCCTCTTCTGCCAACGGGTTTTTTGTTGCCGCGGTTGCCACCCTGATTGTTTCCTGCACCTGGTGGGCGCGGGCCACCTTGTCCCTGTTGCGTACGTTGGCCACCTTGTTGGTTTCCACCGCCTGCTTGTCCGGTAGCTGGTTTTTCGATCCTTTTCCTTTTCTTCTTTTTATCTGCAGCAGATTTAGATTTATCCTTAAACTGAGACAAGTCCACTGTTTGCTTTAAAATTTTTGGCCCGTCGAGTTTCTGATAAACTGTTTTTAGAACATCTGGATCTGGCTTGTCAAATTCCACTTGGGTAATTTCATCAGATTTCGGCTTCGCCGGTTCAGCTTTTGGTTGTTCAGGAGCAGGCTTTGGTTTTTCTTCCACTTTTTTGGTTTCGGGCTGTGGTTTTTGTTTTTTAGGAGCTGGCTTGGGCTTGTTGCTTTCGAGTTGGGAAAGGTCTATTTTGTCCAGAACTTTCAGTTCTGGTTTTTCCTCGGCTTCAGCTTTTATGATCTCAGGTTCCTTCGGAAGCTCCTGCACTGGCACGGCAGGTTCTTCATTTACCGGCTCAGGTTTTTTAGGTTCCAAATCAATTTTTCCTAAAATTTTAGTTTCAGGCCTTTCTGATTTGGCTTTTATTACTTCTGGTTTGTTGTCTTCTATCACTAGTTTTTCTTCCGGTACTTTTGTGATAACAACTTCCTGTGAAGCTTTCCTTTGTTCACCATCTTTGGCAAACTCGGCTTCCAGGACATCATATGCCGCTGCTTCCAGTTGAGCGTTCGGGTTTGCATCTACTTCAAATCCTTTGCTCTGCAGAAATTCTACGAGTCTGGACATTGAAATATTAAATTCCTTTACCGCTTTATTTAATCTAATTTTTGGCATGTAAAATAGTTGCTTTTTAAAAATATTAATTTTATATCAGGATTTGGTTTTTGGTTGTATGAGGATATTACGATTCCAATTCTTCTTTTAAAATCTGTTTTACTTCATCAATTTGTTCTTCTTCCAAATCAACAAGATTCAGAAGGGCTTCAGTATCTTTATCCAATACACTTCTTGCCGTATTCAATCCTACTTTTTTGAATTCTTCGATGACCCACTCTTCGATTTCATCTTTGAATTCGTTCAATTCCACATCGTCATCTTCGCTGGTTTCTCTGTACACGTCTATTTCAAGACCGGTAAGCCAGGAAGCAAGTTTGATGTTCTGCCCTTGTTTTCCGATCACTTTTGAAATTTCCTCTACCGGAGTATACACCATGGCGTACTGCTGTTCTGTATTCAGCTCTATTTTATTAATCGTCACATTACCCAAAGCTCTTTTTACTAAAATCTCGGGGTTTTTGGACCACTGAATAACATCGATATTTTCATTTCTCAATTCTCTTACCACACCGTGAATCCGCGAACCTTTCACGCCTACACAAGCTCCTACCGGATCGATACGGTCATCATACGCATCTACTGCAATTTTCGCTTTTTCGCCCGGAATGCGCACTACTTTTTTCAGCATAATGGTTCCGTCCTGAATTTCAGGAATTTCCAGTTCCAGCAGCTTTTCCAAAAATCTTGGTGAAGTTCTGGAAACAATAATCTGCGGTTTGGCTCCTTTAAAATCAACAGAATCAACAATGGCTCTGATGCTTTCTCCTTTTTTAAAGAAATCTGATGGAATCTGATTTTCTTTCGGCAGGATAAATTCATTGTCATCATCATCCAGCAAAATTGCATGTTGCTTTCTTACGTGGTGAACTTCTCCCATTACGATTTCCCCAATTTTATCGCGAAATTGATCATACAACATTGCGTTGTTATGTTCCTGAAGTTTTGTTGCCAAAATCTGCTTCAATGTAAGAACATTTCTTCTTCCCAGCTGTGCGATCGGAATTTCTACGGTATAATCTTCTCCCACTTCAAAGGTAGGGTCTATTTTCTTTGCTTCTGCTATTTCAATTTCAAGATCATCATCTTCGGACATGCCGTCTTCTACAATGGTTTTATTCAGAAATATCTGAAAATCACCTTTATCGGGGTTTACAATCACATCAAAATGATCGTCGGAATCGTATCTTTTTCTTAAAAGCGTTTTAAGCGAGTCTTCTATGATTGCCATTAAATCAATCTTACTGATGCTTTTCTCGTCTTTAAAATCGCCAAACGCTTCTATTAACGCTAAACTGTCCATTCGTTATTTATGTATTAAATTATTCTTAAGCCGTAGCACAGCTTAAAATTTTATTGTTACTAATGCCTTCTTTATATCTTGGAAATGAATGATTTTCTCTTCCTCGACATCTATTTTTCCTTTTCCTACTTCCTTCGGCTTCCGGTAGCGTAATAGTAAAGTAATGCTATCTTCCTCCACTTTTGTAAGTTCACCTTCTATTCTGATATCATTCAGCAATATGATTTCCAGAGGCCTTCCAATATTTTTCTTAAACTGTCTGGGACGCGAAAGTGGCTCACTGAGTCCTGCTGACATTACCTGCAAGCTGAAATCATGCGCTTCTCTGTCCATATTGAATTCAACAGCTCGGCTGGCATCCAGACAATCCTGAAGAGTAACGCCTTCATCTCCGTCCAGTACTATCGTTACATCATCGTTAGCAGAAATCTTCAGATCTATGAGGAACAAATCTTCCCTATTTTCCAGAAAATCCTCCAGCAATCGTTCTATTTTCTTTTTGAATTCCATATCCACCTCAAATATTGTTACGAAAAAAGGCTTTCTTGCGAAGCCTTTTCATTTATCCCGTAATCAGCTGCAAATATACGATAATTTTTCTGCCATCAAAAAAAATCGAGGGTTTAACTGCTGTTTTACATGCAGATTATCCGAACATTAGTCCAATTTACCAGAAAACCGGCATAAGTTGTAATTCATTTTTTAGTAATTTTGCGCCTTTAAAGTTAGGTTTGTAAAAATGAATATCACCATCGTAGGAACAGGATATGTAGGGCTGGTTACGGGAACTACCTTAGCTGAATTAGGAAATTCGGTGTATTGTGTGGATGTGGATGCGTCCAAAATCGCAAAAATGAAAAACGGCATTGTTCCCATTTATGAACCCGGCCTCGAGGAAATGTTTCTGAGGAATATTCAGGCAGAAAGGCTTCATTTTACCACCGAACTTGCGGAAGCCATCCCGAAAAGTGAGGTAATTTATCTCGCATTACCAACGCCTCCGGGCGAAGACGGTTCTGCAGATCTTTCTTATGTATTAGGTGTAGCGGAGCAAATTGGATCGCTGATGACCGATTACAAAGTGATTGTTAATAAATCTACCGTTCCGGTGGGAACTGCGGATAAGGTTCGGGAAGTTATTCTCTCAAAGACAGATTTACCGTTCGATGTGGTATCAAATCCTGAATTTCTGCGCGAAGGTTTTGCTGTGGAAGACGCTATGAATCCTGCTCGTGTTGTAGTAGGCAGCACTTCCGAAAGAGCAAAAGAAATTATGTCCAAAATTTATCAACCGTTTACCAATACAGGGATTCCGATTATTTTCATGGATGAAAAATCATCTGAACTCACTAAATATGCTGCTAATTCTTTTCTTGCCGTGAAAATTACGTTCATGAATGAAATTGCAAATTATTGCGAAAAAGTGGGTGCAGATGTAGATCAGGTCCGACTTGGGATGGGAAGTGACGACAGAATCGGGCATCGGTTTTTATTTCCGGGAATAGGATATGGAGGAAGTTGCTTTCCGAAAGATGTGAAAGCATTGATAAAATCAGGCAAAAATGAAAATTATGATTTTAAAATTCTCGAAGCAACGGAAAAAGTAAATCAAAAACAGAAAGTTATTCTGGCTGAAGAAATCGATAATTATTTTGATGGCCAACTTCAGGGCATTAAAATCGCAGTTTGGGGATTAGCTTTCAAAGCAAGTACTGATGATATTCGGGAAGCTTCTTCTTTGGACAATATTCGTATTTTTCTGGAAAGAGGAGCTAATGTAATTGCCTATGACACCGCGGCGGAAGAAAATGTACGCAAAATTTTAGGCGATCAAATTGAATATGCAAAGGATATGTACACTGCGCTGGAAGGTGCCGATTGTTTGTTAATCGCCACAGAATGGCCGGAATTCAAAAATCCGAATTTTAAACTGATGGCAGAAAAGTTAAAAAACAAAGTTATATTTGACGGCAGAAATATGTTTCCGTTAGAACTTGCGGAACAAAACGGATTTTATTACAAATCCATCGGAAGAAAAACTATTACACCTTAACTATGAAAAACATCATCATCACCGGCGGCGCCGGATTTATTGGTTCCCATGTGGTGAGGGAATTTGTAAGAAACCTCCCGCAAACCAGAGTAATCAATCTGGATGCGCTCACCTACGCAGGAAATCTTGAAAACCTGAAAGACATTGAAAACGAACCCAATTATATTTTTGAAAAAGCCGATATTACCAAACCGGAAGAACTGAAAGCTGTTTTTGAAAAATATCAGCCCGAAGCTATTGTTCATCTGGCAGCAGAATCCCACGTTGACAGAAGCATTACTGATCCAAACGCATTCATCAACACGAATGTAAACGGAACTGCGAATCTTCTGAATCTCTGCAGAGAATTCTGGACGCTGAATCCTGAGCATCAACACGGAAATTTTCCAAATGAAAAACGGACAAATCTTTTTTATCATGTTTCCACGGATGAAGTGTACGGAGCTTTGGGCGAAACCGGATTCTTTACAGAGGAAACTCCATACGATCCGAAATCACCGTATTCCGCCAGCAAAGCTGCTTCCGATCATTTGGTAAGAGCCTATGGAAATACGTACGGAATGCCTTTCATCATTTCCAATTGTTCCAATAATTACGGACCAAATCATTTTCCGGAAAAACTGATTCCGCTTTGTATTCATAATATTCTGAACGAAAAACCGCTTCCTATTTATGGCGACGGAAAATATACCCGCGACTGGCTGTATGTCATTGATCACGCCAAAGCGATTTTCCAGATCTTCCATGAAGCGAAAACTGGCGAAACCTACAACATCGGAGGTTGGAATGAATGGCAGAATATCAATCTTGTGAAAGAACTCATCAAGCAAGTTGATGAAAAAACCGGAAAACCGGCAGGTTATTCTGAGAAACTCATTACCTTCGTGAAAGACCGCCCAGGACATGACAAACGCTACGCTATTGATGCCACCAAATTAGCCAATGAACTGGGCTGGAAACCTTCTGTAGTTTTCGAAGAAGGACTTTCCAAAACAATTGATTGGTTTCTGGAAAACAAAGATTGGCTGGAGAATGTGACCTCGGGTAATTATCAGGAATATTATACTTCGCAGTATGCGAATGACTCTAATTAAAACGAATTCCACTAATTGATGGAAAAGGAAATTTTATACAAAGAAGAGAGTTACAAAGTTATCGGAATTTGTATGAATATTCATTCCACTATCGGAAATGGTTTAAATATAAACGAATTATAAATCTATAACAGCGAAAAACTCGAGGCATTCGCCTAAATTCGCTTAAATTCAAAAAAATGAAGGGCATAATTTTAGCAGGCGGCTCCGGCACCAGACTTTTTCCACTTACGATTGCGGTCAGCAAGCAGCTGATGCCGGTGTACGATAAACCGATGATTTATTATCCGCTTTCTGTGCTTTTGTTAGCAGGAATCCGCGAAATATTGATCATCACAACACCGCATGATCAGGAGGCTTTTAAAAAATTACTCGGTGATGGTTCACAAATCGGTTGCCGAATTGAATACAAAACTCAACCTTCACCGGATGGCTTGGCTCAGGCGTTTATTTTGGGCGAAGCGTTTATTGGTAATGATTCTGTAGCATTGGTATTGGGCGATAATATTTTTTACGGAGCCGGTTTGCCACAGTTACTGGAAAGCAAAACCAACGTTCAGGGTGGTTGCGTTTTTGCGTATCAGGTTTCAGATCCGGAGAGGTACGGTGTGGTAGAGTTTGATGAAAATTTCAAAGCCATTTCCATTGAAGAAAAACCTTCAGAACCAAAATCCAATTATGCGGTTCCCGGGTTATATTTTTATGACAATTCTGTAGTGGAATATGCCAAGAATTTAGAACCTTCACCGCGGGGCGAATTGGAGATCACCGATATCAACAAAATTTATCTGCAAAAAGGAAATCTGGAAGTGGGCGTTATGTCGCGCGGAACAGCTTGGCTGGACACCGGAACTTTCGATTCACTGCACGAAGCTTCAGAATTCGTAAAAGTTCTGGAAAAAAGACAAGGTTTTAAAATTTCCTGTATCGAAGAAATCGCGTGGCAAAAGGGATTCATCAACAATGAAGAATTGCTGGCGGCCGCAGAAAAGTACGGAAAAAGCGGATACGGGGAATATCTCCGCAAACTTATGGATTAAAAAAAACAACCGGAAATGAGCAAATCTTACGAAACAATTTTTATAAATAATAGAAAATGGATTCAGGAAAAACTGGGCCAGGATGCAGATTTTTTTAAAAAACTTGCAGACGGACAACACCCCGAATATCTGTATATTGGCTGTTCTGACAGTCGTGCTACTGCGGAAGAACTGATGGGCCTGAAACCGGGTGAAGTTTTTGTACACCGGAATATTGCCAATGTGGTGAATACGTTGGATATGAGCTCAACAGCAGTGATTCAGTACGCTGTAGAACATTTGAAAGTAAAACACATTATTATTTGCGGGCATTATGGTTGCGGCGGCGTAAAAGCTGCGATGACACCCGAGGATCTGGGATTATTAAATCCATGGCTCAGAACGATTCGGGATGTGTACAGAACGCACCAGACGGAACTGGACGCTATTTCCTGCGATCATACCAGATATCGCAGGCTTGTTGAATTAAACGTGCAGGAACAATGCATTAACGTTATTAAAATGGCTTCTGTTCAACAACGCTATATTCTGGATGATTATCCTATCGTTCACGGTTGGGTGTTTGATATTGCTACAGGTGAATTGATAGATCTCAATATAGATTTTGAAGAAATTTTGAAAGACATTCAAAAAGTCTATGACCTGACCAATTCCCCTTGGCTGATGAGCAGAAAAAAAAATAAAAACCTTCTGTGATTTTAGTTTTGTAGACGTAAAATATTATTTTCCGTTAAAGGCAGACATGGTATTTTGGATTCCGGCAAAAACAAAAGATAAAATCGCTTTGGAAAACATTTCAATACGTTCAGGAAGTTGCTCGTTCTCTGTTGTATTCCAGGTTCCCAGAACATAATCTATCTGGCGGCCTTCGGTAAAATCCGCAGAAATCCCAAAACGAAGCCTTGGATATTGTTGTGTTTGAAGTTCTTCCTGGATACTTTTCAGTCCGTTATGACCTGCGTCTGAGCCTTTCGATTTCATTCTTAATGTTCCAAAAGGCAAGGCAAGATCGTCGGTTATCACCATTATATTTTCCAATGGAATATTTTCCTTCTGCATCCAGTATTTGACGGCTTTTCCGGAAAGATTCATATACGTGTCCGGTTTCAGAATGAAGATTTTGCGGCCTTTGTATTTTCCTTCGGCAATCCATCCAAAATTGGCGGTTTTAAAAGGCGCATCAATAACCTTCGCCAAATGTTCAGCTACTTTAAAACCGACATTATGACGGGTTTCGGCATACTCTACTCCTTTATTTCCCAAACCGACAATCAGATACTTCATTTTTTAAAAATAATTTTTCAATTCAATCTTGGCAAAAATAGGAAAATCCCAACACAAGGCCGGGATTTTCATTTGATGTATACTTTATTAAAAAGGAATATATTCAAAATGTAACGTTGTATCAGCCTGCTTAGAAGTTTCAGGAAAACCTTCAGAATTATAAGTGAGTACCACATTTTCTGTGTGGGAACCTGCACTGGTTTGCACCGTCATCGTTTTATAATTACTGATGGAAAGTTCAGCAATTCCCAGGAACTCATTTTCCAGATGAACATTGGAAAGAATGAGCGGAACCGGAAGTGTCCTGAATGGATTCTGATGCGTGTCATAATCTGAATAATTCGTTGTGGTGACCACAGGTGATCCCGGTATAGAAGCGTCATTAATAGTATAAACCCATTTCGAAATATTAAATCCGGAATAGCTAATTTCGCTTTTCAACGTTCTTGTTGCTGAGGTATTTCCAGGCAGATAATATTCTGTGGTTATGATCTCCGGTTGATCGCCATTATAGGTAATTTCAGTAACAAAAGTTTCAAGAATAACTCCTGACTGACTGACTGTTCCGGAAATTTCCGCAACTTGTGTACCGCCGTAGTGAAGCTCAGAAGTGATAATTAACGGTTGTGACAAAGTATTATCTTTCTTCGTAATTTTTTTGATTTGGTTTCCGTCATATTCAAGGGTTTCAACCACCTGATTATTGCCTTTTGTCACGGATATCAGTCTGCTTCCTGCATACATATAATGAACATCGTAAGGTGCAGCAGAAGTTTTCTGAACATGTACTTTGCTGAGCAATCGGTTATGAACATAATTTGGCAGCAAATCATTTAATCCACCTAAATCGCCTGTAGATCTACCGCAGGAAACGAGAAGCATCAAAGCGAAGAGCAAGGAAGTGTATTTCAATTTTATTTTCATTATTTAAAATCGTTATTAAATTAAAAGAGAAACGTTTTCACATTTCTCTGGTTTTTCTTAAAGTAATTTTCTTAGAAAGGACGATAATCGTACACAACACCCCATCCTGAAACTGCGTATTTCAGAGCATCATAGTTGTATTGGGTTTCTTCCACATGCGGAAAAGGTTCCACATTGGTTTCCCAGATAATCTTTTTCGGATTGTTTGCCGAAAATCTATAATTGAGGTAAGGATTCTGGAAGGTTTTATGCAAAGTATATCCAAAAGGAATCAAGGTGTAAGGATTGATTCCGCTGTCGTATTCAGTAAAATCATAAGTCTCGTAAACTGGAGATGGTTCAAGATTTCCCATCACAATTGATCCTATTTCTTTATATACATTGGTCACATTTTTCTTAGAGCTGTTATAAGTATAATCTACTTTCCAATACGACGTAAAAACAAAAGGCGTAAGTGGAACAACATTTCCGGTTTTGCTGAGAACAGAGGCCAGTTTTCCTGAAGCATCAAAGGTTGGTTCGTACATTGTATTGGTCCGTTTCACAATAATGTCTATAAAAGGAACCGTATGAATATCTTCGTAAACGCTTTTGGTTTCAGTAATCAAATTCAGAACGTTTCCGTTCATAATGTCATAATTAAATTCCTGTATGTAGGAAATACTGTCTCCTTCTACCACGCCGTTATAGTCGATTCTGCTGATAAGATCTCCTGAATAGGAAATATTTGTTATCGCACTGTCTTCCAATACCTGAACTAATTTTCTGCCCGAATAATTGTATTGAGCTAAAACTTTAGCGGAGGTAACTTCCTGATATAAAAAACGGTCTTTCCCCAAACCATCTTGGTTGCCGTTCATATTGTTCAGCAGATTTCCATCATCATCTCCCATTCTTTGGCAAGACTGAACTGCAAAGAGCAACAAAACCGCTGATAGAATTAAATATGTTTGTTTTTTCATTACGTTGTTGTTAAAATAATTTTAAGGCTTCGACTGATAAAAAAACTTTTGAAACCCGTTGGAAGTGATATAGTTATGCGTATCGTACTTGTAAGTAAAATTAGTTTCCGCAACCGGATCCGTTCCTTTAGTAAACTTCAGTTTAGCTGCATTGTTATCCGAAAAATGAGCGTACATTTCCGGAAATAAGGTAGCCATGATCATCAAATAATTATCAGAAATGCCGGTATAAGGATTCATTCTCCAGTCGAAATTGCTGAATTCATATTTTTTTGATTCGGAACTTTCGATAACTCCGGTGGTTACATTCACTACCTCATCAATGGATTCAATTTCTGTTACGTTATTTCCGTCAAACTTCAGGTGATCTTTCCGGTAGTTCGGATATATATAATTCGTTGGTGAACTTGGGTCTATCGTCGCTGTTTTCGTAAGAGCTCCTGCAAGTTTTCCGTCAGCATCGTATACATAGGTGGTAATCGCGTGTTTCTTATGCGTAGTTCCTGTATAGAAATCACTCATTAGGCTGACAATTTTTCCGGAAGTCTGGTTGTAATTCGGAGTCAAATCAAATCTGCCGGACGTTGTAGTTCCCGGATAAGTTCCGTTCACTTCAATTTTAGAAATTCTGTTGCCAAGATAAAAAACATAAATTGTTTGTTGCTCTACAGCGTTATTTCCGTCATATTTATTGCGCTTTACCTGGAAAAGTTTTCCCTGGTTTAATTCATATAGCTCTTCATCTACACCGTTTGTTACTACTTTTTTCAGTATTCTGGGTCCGGAGATATCCTCGGGATCATCCCAACCATATACGTCAGCAGGATCCGATTCCGAACAAGAATTAAAAATGAGCAGCCCTATGATAAGACTAAAAAGTTGTAAAAACTTCTTCATAATACTGTTTTAAATTTATTAATACACAAAACTAAATATTTTTTAAAGATACAGCAATATTTGACAACAAAAATTTCAGATAGCTTCGTGTTGGTAAATTCCTAATAATACCAAATTACTGGATAGGTTTGTAAATATATTTAAGATTTCCTCCGGTCACAGCAATAGCATAATTTTGTTGATCATACTGGAAACTTCCTGTACCCTCTATTGGCGGCGCCATCGGGAAAGTAATTTTCGTTTTCAGGGCATTATTGTAAGAAAGATGGAAAAGCATAGCCGGATGCACTTGTGCGAAGATCAATCTGTAGTCTTTAGACAATGTGGAGTATGGTGAAATTTTGTCATCATACTGAGAATATTCATATAAAGTAATATGATTATTTAAAAGAGTATTAGTAGTTGTATCATAAAGTTTTTGCTCGTGTTTCACTTTCACAACGTTACTTCCTGTGTAGAGAATTGTAGTGTTAATTTGTTGTCCTCCCCAATCAAGAACCCCGGGATTGAAAGGATCTGGATTATGAATTTTTTGAATAATTTCTATAGGTAAATTTGCTGAATTGTAAATTAGCGTTCCCTTGATATGCATTACATGCACTGTACCGAGATACCGGTCTTGAATGAAATTAATAATTTTACCAGTCGCATCATAAGTGGGATAAATCTTTTCAGTCATAGAACCAGAGTTGCTCGATTGAATAACTTTCCATTCAAAAGAAGATATTTCGTTGCCAGAATAATTAAGAATCACCTTATTATGCTCACTTAGATTATTACCATCATAATGATAAAAATCAGCTTCGTTTAAAACTCCTCCTGCGGAAGTGTATTCTGCATTTGGTAAATTATTGAATTGAACTTTATGAAGAATCCTTGGCCCGGCAATATTTGCTCCCGGATTATTGGGATCATTGGGCGTCAGACCGTATAAAGCAGCAGGATCTGGACTCGTACACGAAAAAATAACAAAAGAAATAAATGTTGCAAAAAGAATAGATAAAATTTTGTTCATAATATTGATGTATGTTGCAAAAATATCTTTTTTAAGCAATAAAAGGATATGATTTCGCAATTATTTTAAAATTCTCTCTAAAACATCAGTTACTTCGTCTACGTTTTTCACATTTTCTTTCCGCATCATAAGTTGGTTGCCGTCCTTAGAATGTTTTTCTTTTAAAGTTGCTTCCACTGGATTAGACGTCAGATAAGTGATAATATGCCTGAATTTCTCGCTTGCATAAAACTTATCCTGCGGATTAGCCGGAAAATATCCCAGAAAAATTCCGTTTTTGACTACAATTTTCTCAAAACCTATATCGGAAGCAAGCCACTTCAGCTCCACAGATTTCAGAAGGTTTTGGGCTTCTTGTGGTAAATTTCCGAAACGATCGATCAGTTCACTTTCAAATTTCTGCAATTCGGTTTTGTTCGGAATTCCTGCGAGTTTTTGATATAAGGAAAGTCTTTCTTCCGTACTCTGAACATAAGAATCCGGGAGCATCAATTCCATATCGGTGTCAATATTGACGTCTTTGGTGGTGTTGATCAATTTTTTTCGTTCTTCCTCATTTTCAAAAAGATTTTCAAAAGTCTCGTCATTTTGAAGTTCTTCCAGCGCTTCCTGCATAATTTTCTGGTACGTTTCAAAGCCCATTTCGTTGATGAATCCACTCTGTTCCGCACCCAATAAATCTCCGGCACCACGAATTTCCAGATCTTTCATCGCAATCTGAAAACCACTTCCCAAATCTGAAAACTGCTCAATAGCTTCCAAACGTTTCCGCGCATCGGAAGTAATCATATCATACGGCGGCGTAATCAAATAACAAAAAGCTTTTCGATTGCTTCGTCCCACTCTTCCGCGCATTTGGTGGAGATCCGCCATTCCGAATTTCTGGGCATCGTTGATGAAAATAGTATTGGCATTCGGCACATCCACTCCTGATTCTACAATAGTGGTAGAAACCAAAACATCATATTTCCCTTCCATAAAATCCAGAACATTTTGTTCCAGTTGCTTCCCTTCCATTTGGCCATGACCCGTTATTACTTTGGCTTCCGGAACTAATCTTTGAATTAATCCGGCAATATCTTTCAGATTTTCAATTCTGTTGTTGATGAAAAACACCTGTCCGTCACGCTGAATTTCATAAGCCACAGCATCGCGGATAATTTCTTCGTTAAAGCCAATCACCTGCGTTTCCACCGGTTGACGATTGGGCGGCGGCGTTTTAATGACCGATAAATCCCGTGCTGCCATCAGCGAAAACTGTAAGGTTCTGGGAATGGGAGTTGCGGTAAGCGTAAGCGTATCAATATTACTTTTTAGCGTTTTAAGTTTATCTTTTACATTCACCCCGAATTTATGCTCTTCATCAATGATCAAAAGTCCCAGATCTTTGAAAACAATATCTTTTCCTACAAGCTGATGCGTTCCAATGACAATATCAATTTTCCCATTTTTCAGGCCTTCTTTAGTTTCAGATTTCTGTTTTGCGGTACGGAAACGGTTCAGATAAGAAATATCAACCGGGAAATCCTTCAGTCTTTCTTTAAAACTGCGGTAATGCTGAAACGCCAGAATTGTGGTCGGTACCAAAACAGCGACTTGCTTTCCATCCGTAGCGGCTTTGAACGCTGCACGAATAGCTACTTCCGTTTTCCCGAATCCAACATCGCCACACACCAATCTGTCCATCACAGTTTGGGCTTCCATGTCTTTTTTAACATCCAAAGTCGCTTTTTCCTGATCGGGCGTGTCTTCGTAAATAAAACTAGCCTCTAGTTCATTCTGCAGATACGAATCCGGCGTGAAGGCAAATCCTTTCGCGGTTTTTCTTTCTGCATAAAGTTTTATCAGGTCGAAGGCAATTTGCTTTACCTTGGCTTTTGTTTTTTGTTTTAAAGATTTCCAGGCCGGCGAACCCAATTTGGACAGTACGATTTCCCTTCCATCTGGACCATTATATTTCGATATTTTATGAAGTGAATGAATGGATACATACAGCAAATCCTGATTTTTATAAACCAGTTTGAAACATTCCTGTACTTTTCCATTATTGTTAATCTTCACCAATCCCATGAATTTACCGATACCATGATCGATATGAGCGATGTAATCTCCAATTTTCAGAGACATCAGATCTTTTAGAGTAAGTTGCTCAGATTTGGCAAAAGTGTTCTTTGCCTGAAACCTTTGGTAACGGTCAAAAATCTGATGATCCGTGTATACCGAGATCTTTAGTTGGGGATCTACAAAACCTTCATGCAGTTCGGACCGAAAGCTTTTAAAAGAGACCTCATGATTCAATTCTTCAAGAATACTTTCCAGCCTGTCTTTTTGTTTTTCTGATGTAAAGGAAATCCATGTATCATAATTGCGGTCTCTTTTGTCTTTTAAATCCTCAGCCAGAAGTTCAAAATTCTTATGAAAACCAGGTTGCTGAGTCTGATTTAAAAGTATTGGAGTTTGAGAATTGCGCAGCGCCTGAGAAGTAAAATCAATCCATTTGAACTTCTGTAAATTTTCAACAAGAATTTCTTCGGAAATAAAAAGTTCTTCCCGGGTTTGATGTTTCAGTTCCTTAGTTAATTTTTCAAAATTAATTTCTGCTTTTTCGTAAAATTCACGAATTTTCTTTTCACCCAAAAAAGCATTTTTTGAAACAATAAAACTGTCCGTTTTAAACAAATCAAAAAAAGAATCTTTGCTGCCCGAAACCGTGTAATTCATATTGGAAACCAGCTGAAATTGCTTTATTTGCTCTTTGGAAAGCTGAGTTTCGATATCAAATGTTTTAATACTTTCCACTTCACTTCCGAAAAAAGTGATGCGATAAGGCTCTTCGTTGGCGTAGGAAAAAACATCTACAATTCCGCCGCGTACAGAAAATTCTCCGGGTTCTGAAACGAAATCCGCCTGCGTGAAATTATAATGCATAAGCAATTCATCCACAAAATCGAAATCCAAGGAATCGCCTACTTTGATGGCGTGAGAAATCGCTTTGAAATCTTCTTTTTTCAAAACTTTTTCATTTAAAGCCGCAAACGGAGCTACAATAACTTTCGGTTTATTCTCAGAATTCAGGCGGTTCAAGACTTCGGTTCGCAACACTAAATTGGCATTCTGAACTTTTTCGATCTGATAAGGTTCGAGATGCGAAGGCGGAAAATACAATACATGTTCTTTACCCAAAAGCTCTTCCAGTTCCGAAGTTGCGTACAAACTTTCCTCTTTATCATCTAAGAGAAAAAGAACAGTTTTCTTTTGAATCAGATACAACTCAGCTACAAAAAGTGACGGCGCAGAACCGGCAAAACCTTTCACAGAAATGCTGTCACTCGTTTCAAGTTCATGAAAAATCTCTTGTCCGAAATTCTTTTTTAAAAGATAAGGCAACAGCGTATCGCTGATATTTTTTAACTTCATTTGAGAGTAAATATATAAAAACAGAAATGCGGTTTCAAGTACTTTTGAAACCGTTCTGAATTAAGAATGCAAATTTATACAATTTTTAAGTTTTCGTATATAATATCAATTACTGAAGCATAACTGTATATTTTTTGGTGTGAGTGACCGATAATAAATAAATATTGACATTATGAAAAAGACAACCCGAATTTTTGCATTTTTACTACTATCATTCTCCATGATTTTATTGACTTCCTGCAACCGTGATGACGATCCTGCTGACAACGACTTTTTTGCCGGAACCTATAACGGTTCTGT
>JADKLW010000178.1_pt1 | contig 34192 bp, 32 predicted proteins | sample 8641881 | NCBI WGS metagenome assembly JADKLW01 (sample SAMN16272185, study PRJNA661076) | feces metagenome | isolation source: fecal sample from diarrhoea affected cattle B | host: Bos taurus | place: South Africa: Lokaleng Village, Mahikeng | collected 2019-09 | reverse complement strand
CGGATTGGTCACAATCCGTTCGATGTGTCGAGAGCGGCACGTCGCGACCGGGGCTGCGGGACCCGTCGGGGCCCGATCCGGCATCACCAGGGTAGCTCGCCACGGCCCGGCCATTCTTCCCGCAAATCGACGGTCCGAGGGTAGCCTGTCCCCGACCTGATCCCGCCGAAGGAACCCCGCATGTCCTCGTCCCCTGCCCCTGCGCCCGCCGGCGTCCCACCGACCGACGGCCCGGCCGTCGCCGCCGTCGCCGTCGACGGTCCGCCGCCGCGCCTCTGGTGGCTCGTCCTGATCAGCGGTCTGCTGTCGGTCCTCGTTGGCGTGCTCGCGTTGGCGGTCCCCGGGGCGACCGTGCTGTTCCTCGGGCTGTTGTTCGGCGTCTCGCTGATGATCACCGGCGTGGCGACGATCGCGACCGGCCTGACCGGTGACGGCTCGGCCGGCCGTCAGACGCTGTCGGTGCTGCTCGGCTTCGTGGCCACGCTCGCCGGCCTGATCTGCTTCGTCCGACCGGGCGCGGGCATCGCCGCGGTGCTGCTGACGGTCGCGTTCTGGTTCATGCTGACCGGGATCGGCGACCTGGTGACCGCCTTCCACGAACAGCGTCACCGCGTCTGGCGCGGCCTGCTCGGCGTGATCGGGATCGCCGCGGGCGTGGTGCTCGTGGTCGACCCGGTGATCGGCCTGCAGACCGTGGCGCTGCTCGCGGGCCTCGGCTTCCTGCTGCGCGGCGCCGTCGAGATCGGCCTGGCGCTCCAGCTCCGGAAGACCGCCCGTAGCTAGGACGTACTCATCATGTGATGAGTAACGGCGGTCAACTTTGCGAGATCGCCGGTAGGTCGGGGGGACGGACACGCATACCATGAGCATATGTCCGAGGTCCGCCCCCACAAGACGATGTCGAAGGCGACGCGCTACGTGAACATCGTGGCCGTCGCCGTCCCGTTCATCGGCGTCCTGACCGCGATCGCGATGCTCTGGAACTCCGCGGTGACGTGGTTCGACATCGCGATGCTCGTCGGGATGTACCTGATCAGCGCCTTCGGCGTGACCGTCGGGTACCACCGGATGCTGACCCACGGCGCCGTCCAGGCCCCGAAGTGGGTTCGCTACGCGTTCGTGGTCGCCGGCTCGACGGCGGTCGAGGGTCCGGCCCTGATCTGGGCCGCGGACCACCGCAAGCACCACGCCCACACCGACCAGGAGGGCGATCCGCACTCCCCGCACATCGGCGGCGGCGAGGGCCTGCGCGGGCTCTGGCACGCCCACGTCGGATGGCTCTGGTCGACCGAGATCGAGCGGGGCTGGCCGCGCAAGCACACCCCGGACCTGCTCCGCGACAAGGGCCTGGTGCGGATCTCGAAGTGGTTCCCGTGGATCGCGCTCGTCGGCCTGATCATCCCGTTCCTCGCCGGCTGGGCGTTCTACGGCACGGTCGCCGGCGGCCTGCAGACCTTCGTCTGGGCCGGCCTCGTCCGGATCTTCTTCATCCATCACGTGACCTGGTCGGTCAACTCGATCTGCCACTTCTCCGGCTACCGCCGGTTCGACGTCGATGACCACTCGCGCAACAACCCGTTCCTCGCGGTCCTGACCCTCGGCGAGTCGTGGCACCACAACCACCACGCCTTCCCCCGCTCGGCCAGCCACGGCATGCGCTGGTACGAGGTCGACCTGTCGGCACTGCTGATCAAGGGCTTCGTCAAGCTCGGCCTGATGTCGAAGCCGGTCTACATCAGCCGTGAGCAGCAGGCGAAGAAGCTGCCGGGCGCCGTCCCCGCCACGGCGCCCCAGGGCGCCCCGCTCTCCGACGCCGCGTAGGCCGGGAGTGCGATGATGCGCGGGTGAGCAAGGATGTATCGCCCGCGCGCGGGTTCCGGGACTACGCGCCCACCGACAAGGCCCGCCGCGACCAGCTACTGAGCACGATCCGCGGGGTCTACGCGGAGCACGGCTTCGCCGAGATCGAGACCCCGGTGGTCGAGCCGCTCGACCGGCTGCGCAGCAGCGACGGCGGCGACAACGTCGGGATGATCTTCGCGATCCAGCGGCGCGGGCTGACGGTCGAGGACGCGCACGCGATCGACGCGGTCCACGAGCTCTGCGACCTCGGGCTGCGCTACGACCTGACGGTGCCGCTGTCGCGGTTCTACGCCAGCGAGCACTCCCGGCTGCCGCGGGTCGCACGGCTGATCCAGATCGCCCCGGTGTGGCGCGCCGAGCGTCCGCAGAAGGGCCGCTTCCGGCAGTTCACCCAGTGCGACATCGACATCATCGGCGAGCCGGGGCCGCTGGCGGAGACCGAGCTGGTCACGACCACGCTGACCGCGCTCGACGCGCTGGGCGTCCGCGGAGCGACGGTGCGGATCAACGACCGGCGACTGCTCAAGGCGCTGCTCGCCAGCGCTGGCGTCGCCGACGACCAGCGGGCCGCGGTGCTCGTCGTGATCGACAAGCGCGACAAGATCGGGCTCGAGCAGGTCCAGCAGCAGCTCGACGGGCTCGAGCTCGGCGACGGCGTCGCCGCCACCCTCGGCCGCCACCTGCAGCGGTTTGCGTCGGGCCCGATCGACGCGGGCGAGTTCGCGGCCCTGCTCGATCCCGGCGACGAGGCGACGGCCGCGCTCGACGACCACCGTACGATCCTCGCCGGCGTCGAGGCGATCGTCGGGCCGGGCGTGGTCCGCTTCGACCCGACGCTCGTGCGCGGGCTCGGCTACTACACCGGCACGATCTTCGAGGTCGAGCACCCCGAGAGCGGCAGCTCGATCGGCGGCGGTGGCCGGTACGACGGGATGGTCGGCCGGTTCCTCGGGCGTGACGTCCCGGCCTGCGGGTTCTCGCTCGGCTTCGAGCGACTGGTCGACCTGGCTCCCGATCCGGAGGCGTCCGGACCGCGGCGGATCGCGCTGGTCCACCCGACCGACGCGGACGCGACCCAGGTCCTGACCGCGAAGCGCGCGTGGATCGCCCGCGGCCACGCGGTCACGCTGATCCCCCGCGCCAAGAACATGCGGAGGGTGCTCGACGAGGTCCGCGCGCTGGGCATCGCGGCCTACGCGACGCTCGACGGCGACGAGCTGCGCGACCTGGGCTGAGGGTCCGTGCCGGCTCGGCCCGAAGGCGGCCGGGCCCGCTGCTCGGAGCACCACCACGGCGGTCCCCACGGCTGAAGCACCACGGGGGCGCCGTCACCGCCGTGACCGCGCCCCCGTGGGTGCCTCTTCTCTCTTCCGCGGGTCGGGACCCTGGGGCCCCGAACCGCCGGTCACTGCGCCGTGCTCACTTGCAGGGCGTCGTGCCCTTGAAGTTGGCCGGGGCCGTCGTGTTCTGGTAGGTCGTGACCTCGTAGGGCCACTTCTTGTTCTTCGGGCAGCCGGTCGTGAACAGGTAGTTCTTCGCCGTGATCTTGGCCTTGAGGTCGCGCAGCGAGATCGGCGTGCCGGCGACGACCTGCAGATCCTCGGGCACCGTGAACGTGACCTTGTAGCCCCACTTACCGGACTGCTTCTTGATCTTGCCCGCGACGGGAAGCTGGACGACCGCCGGGTTGGTCAGCTCCGTGAAGGCGTAGATCGTGTTCGCGCCGCCGTTGACGAAGGTCAGGTCGACCTTGGTCGTGACGGTGTCGGCCCAGGCGTTGCCGGAGCCCTTGCCGACGATCGAGCCCTTCGGGCAGACGTCGCCCGGCAGACCGTTCATCATCGCCGACTCGGAGCACTTCGGCGTGACCTTGCCCTTGACGCCCTTCGGCAGCTTGCCGCCGGCGTAGTAGCCGTCCTTCGGCAGCAGGATCTCGATCTTGTTGACGACCGGCTTGTTGAGGCCGTCCTCGCCCGACGTCGACATCGAGCCCTTGAAATCGAGCTTGACCGACTTCGGCTTCTTCTTCGTGCCGGCCTTGTTGGGGATCACCTTGCCGGAGGCCTCGATCGTGGTCACCGGCTCGGGCGACTGGGCGATCGCGGGAACGACGGCCGACGCCGACAGGGCCGCCGCGGCAGCCGCGGGAAGCAAGAACGTGAGTTTGCGCATGGCGTTGACTATCACCTCATGGTTGACGCGAATCGGACTCCCGGCCGCCGCGCGGGAAGCGCGGAGACGGCCGTGATTCACGCAAACGTACACGGTTACGAGGAAGCGTGCGGCACATCACACGAGAGATCGGCCAAGACCGACACGCGGTCGTTCCGAAATTCCCGGCCTACGCCTCTCCGCGTGGACCGTTGTGTTCAATATCACCAAACGGCAATAGACGGTCCGTAGAGGTCGGCCCGGCCCGCCAGCGGAGGGCGAGCTCGATCGCGAACCGGTCGTCGGGGTCGTCGAGGTCGACGTCCAGCGTCTCCCGCAGCCGCGCCACGCGGTAGCGCACGGTCTGGGCGTGAAGATGCAGCGCCTCGGCCATCCGCGGCCCATGCCCGCGGTGGTCGAGCCACGCCCGCAGCGTCTCGAGGTGCCGCGCCCGCCGGCTCTCGGGCAGCCGTTCGATCGGACCGAGCATCGCTGCGGCCAGGTCCTCGGCCGCCTCGGGGTTGGCGTGGACGACCTCGTCCGCGAGATGATCGACGGCCTGCACCAGCCCGGGCCGGGCCGGGGTCCCGATCCGGCCGGCGTCGAGCAGCGCGGCGACCGACCGGGCGCGACGGTACGACCGACCGACCCGCGGCCACGGCACCGTCGGGCCGAGCACCGCGGGCGCGTGTCGCAGCGCTTCGCGGACCCGGGCCAGCGCCGTCGGCACCGGCACGATCCCGATCACCGCGCCGTCCCGCGCGGCGGCGACCACGCCGGGGTCGATCCGCAGCAGGTCGCCGGCGTTCTCCGACCCCATCAGCACGACCACCGCGACCTCGCGGGGCGGCGCCCAGGCCAACGCCTGGGCGGCGGCGTCGAGATCCTCGACCGGGACCCGGGTCGACGACGCGATCAGGCGGACCAGCGCGTCCCGCGAGCGCTGGGTCGCCCCCGCGCGCAACGTCTGCTCGTCGGCCCAGCCGGCGACCGAGAGCGCGGCCAGACGGTGGATGTAGGCGAAGATCGCGTCACCGAGCCGGATCAGCGTGCGTTGATCGGCGCCGTGGGCCCGGGCCGCGTCGCCGAACCGCCGCCAGGCGACCCGCGCCCCGCAGCGGTACGCCGCCTGGAGCGCGTCCAACGTCCGTCCAGAGCGGACCTCGCCGCGCCCCAACTGCTCGATCATCTCGGTCCCGGCCGGCTGCCGCGCCGGGTCCTCGAGCATCGCCACGAACTCGCCGAGCGTGAACTCGACGCCGCTCCGGACCGCGTCGCCGAACCGCCCCTCGAACGGCCGCCGGTACTCGTCGACCTCGAGCCGGATCGCGGTCAGGATCTCGTCCGCCACGTCGGGAAGGATCGGACGCAGCGCGGCGCCCAGCTCCGACGGCAGGTCGGCGATCCGCTCGCGGGCCTCGCGGGCCTCCGGCGGCTGATCGGCCGCCGCGTCGCCGCCGGACGTCGGCCTCGGGGACGTCACGGGACGCGCCGCAGGCCTCGCCGCACGGCGCCGAACCCGCGCCGCGCCGCCGCGAGCCGGCGACCGACCGCCGGCGCCCGGTCGCGCAGCGCGCCGACCCGCTCGGCCGCCACCGACCAGGCGCGCCGCAGCTCACCCGACCCGCCGACCGCCGGCAGCACCGCCCACGGCGTCCGCGAGCGCACGCTGCCGCTCCAGACCCCCGCTCCGTAGGCCGCGTCGTCGAGCCAGCTCGCGAGCGTCCAGCGCAGCGGATCGAGGTCGTGCCCGCGGCCCTCGCGCCACCACGACGCCGCGCCGCTGCCGACCGCCAGCAGGACCAGCGGCGTGCGCACGCGCGACGGCACGAGCATGCCCGTCAGCAGCGCCGGCGCGGCGAGGATCGTCCCCGTCCGCGCCAGCCCGTCGAGCGTCCGGGCGAGCGTCTGCAGGGTCCACGGCCCGGCCCACCGCACCGGCACGCCGGACGAGCGCAGCCGGTGCGCCATCCAGCCCGACCGGGCCAGGGTCACCAGCGCCGCCGCGCCGGGACGCCGGGTCAGCAGCAGCGCGGCGGCCACGGTCGCGGCCGGCTGCAGCACCACCGGCGCCAGCCGGGCGCCGTGGCGCTCGGCGAGCGGACCCGCCGAGCTGCCGTAGGCCCAGCGCCGCCGCAGCAGCGTGCGCCAGTCCTCGGGGTCCTCGTGGTCGACCTCGACCGCGGGCACGTAGCGGACCCTCCAGCCGCCGTCGCTCAACCGCCAGACCAGGTCGACGTCCTCGCCGTAGCGCAACGCCGGATCGAACCCTTCGCCGAGCGCCGCGCGACGCACCACCAGCGCGGCGGTCGGGACGTAGGAGACGACGTTGCCCGGCGCGACCGCGCAGGGTCGCTCCCCCATGTCGAGCGGGGAGCGGGCCGCCGCGTAGCGTCCGACGAAGCCGCGCCCGACCAGCGAGCGAACCCGCGGCGCGACGGCTCCGACCCGGGGATCGTCGAAGTAGCCCGACAGCTCGGCGACCCAGTTGGCCGGGGCCACGCAGTCGCTGTCGAGGAACGCCACCAGCTCGCTCGAGACCCACGCGAGCGCCGCGTTGCGCGCCGCCGCCGGCCCTTCGGATCGCGGCAGGCGCAACAGGCCGGTGCCGTGCCAGGCGCAGACCGCGCGGATCGCCGCGGCGTCGCTCGAGCCGTCGTCGACCACGAGGACCTCGAACCGTCCCCTGCGTCCGTTGCGGCGGCCCCGCGGCCCGAGCGTCGTCAGGCAGCGGTCGAGCTCGGGCGCCCGGTCGCGGACCGGGATCACGACGGTCACGCTCGGCGCGAACCGCGGCGTGGCCGGCTCGGGGTGCGCCAGTCCCGCGTCGATCAACTGCCGTCCGAGCGCGAGCACGACCGGGGTGGTCGCCTCCCCGGCCTGCAGCGCGTCGACCGCGGCGGCGCCCGGGGCGCTCAGTCGCAGCACCCGCCGGGGCGACCCGCCGACCAGCACCCGCCCGTCGCCGTACCGCCGCGTCGCGCGGTCCAACGCGATCCCCATGCGGTCGGACGCTGGCACGTCCCCGACGCTACCGGGTCGGGGTGAGGACGGGCGGCCATCCGGCGACGAACGCCACCAGCTCGCCGGTCGCGCGGCGCAGGGCGGTCCGGCCCTGCTCCTCGGACGCGGTCGTCGCGTCGCCGAGGATCCCGTTGGCGCTGACCCCGCGCACGCCGTCGCGCTGCAGCTCCGGCAGCAGATCGCGGATCGGACGCGTGGCGCCCGGCTCCAGGCGGTCGACGCCGACCTGCTCCGGCCGGATCGCCAACATCACCGAGGTCTCGCTCGTCCCGGCGTGCGCGTCGCCGCCCCAGGTCGGTCCCCAGGCACGGACGTCGCGCCCCTCGGCCCGCAACCGCTGGACGGCGGAACGCACCGCTTCGGCGTTGCCGCCATGGGTCGAGACGAACAGCACCCGCCGGAAGGTCTCCGTCGCCGAGCGCGCGAGCTCGATCAGCAGCAGCTCGGTGGCCGCGGAGCCGATCGAGAGCGTCCCGTCGAACGCCTGGTGCTCGCCGCTCGCCCCGTACGGCACCGCCGGCGCCACCACGACGTCGTCGCGCTCGCGGCCGACCGCGTCGGCCAGCTCGCAGGCGATCACTGTGTCGGTGCTCAGCGGCAGGTGGGGTCCGTGCTGCTCGGTCGCGCCGAGCGGCACGACCAGCAGCCGGTCCCGCAGGTCCGCGACGTCGGTCCAGCGCAGGGACGACAGCGACGTCACGGGACCTGTCCCAGCATGGTCAGACCGAGGCGCCCTGCGGACGCCGCACGAAGCCGTCGGGCACCAGCACGTCCTCGGCGGTCACGTCGTGGATCGACTCGCGGCCGATCCCGGCGAGCGTCTCCTGGATTCCCGCGCGCAGGATCTCCAGCACGTTGCCGACGCCGGCCTCGCCGTTGGCCGCCAGGCCCCACAGCGCGGCCCGGCCGATCAGCACGGCCTGCGCGCCGAGCGCCACGGCCTTGACGACGTCGCTGCCGCGGCGGATCCCGCCGTCGAGCAGGATCTCGACCCGGTCGCCGACCGCGTCGACGACGCCCGGCAGGGCCCGGATCGACGCCGGGGTGCCGTCGAGGTTGTTGCCGCCGTGGTTGGAGACCGAGATCCCCGACACGCCCGCGTCGGCCGCGGCGATCGCGTCCTCGGGACGGGTGATCCCCTTGACGATGAACGGCCCCTCCCACTGCGAACGCAGCCAAGCGATGTCGTCCCACGACGGCAGCGGGGTCATCATCCATTCGCCGTAGGCGTCGAAGAAGCCGGGCGCCGGCTCGCCGGGACGGGCCATGTTCGGCGCCGAGAGGTCGGGCGGGCCGCCGGCCTGCAGGTACTGCTTGATCCACCGGGGACGCCGCAGCACCTCAGGCGCCATCTTGAGCGCGACCTTGGCGTCGATCTTCGCCGGGATCTCGGGGCTGCCCCAGTCGCGGCGGTGGGCGAAGGTCCAGTCGAGGGTCAGGATGATCCCCTTGACGCCGGTCCTCCGCGCGCGATCCATGATCTGCAGCAGCCGGTCGCGGTCGCCCATCCAGTACATCTGGAAGAACAGCGTGTCGTTGACCGCGATCACGTCCTCCATCGACTTGGAGGCGAACGAGCTGAGGCCCTGCGCGATCCCGGCGTGCGCGGCGGCCCGTCCGACGGCGACCTCGCCCTCGGGGTGGACGGCCTGGACGCCGGTCGGCGAGATCATCACCGGCATCGACACGTCGAGGCCCTGGATCGTCGTGGACAGGTCGCGGTTGCCGTCCTGCCCGGTCGCGATCCGCGGGAAGAACCCGAGCTCGCGGAACGCGGTGACGTTGTCGTCGACCGTGATGCCGCTCTCGGCACCGGCGATCAGCGCGCCGTAGACCGACGCGGGCAGGCGCTTCTTGGCTCGACGCTGCGCTTCGGCAACCGACTCGAACCACGTCTTGGTACTGGCCATCTTGGGAAGCTCCTATCGCTGCTGCACGGCGAAGCCGGCCAGCGGGTTCTCGTCGCACGCGCGGTCGGGCATGGCGTCGGGACCTGCGCCGGCCCCCACCTCGGACGGCAGCACGTCCGGCAGGGTGATGCCGCGCTCGGCGGCGGCCTTCTCCAGGCGCTGGCGCTTGGAGAGCTTCTTCGAGTAGTCCTTCGACGGCTTCGGCAGCAGGTCGTCGCCGCGGTCCGCGAGGAGCTGCTCGCCGTGGCCGAGCACGCACTCGGGGTCCGGGCCGTCCATCGGCAGGCCGGTGAAGAACTTGGCGGCCATGCAGCCGCCGCGGCACTTGTCGAAGAACTGGCAGCTATTGCAGGCGCCCGCCGACTGCGGCGCGCGCAGCTCCTGGAACAGCTCCGACTCGCGCCAGACCTTCTGGAACCCACCCTCGGCCCGCAGGTTGCCGGCGAGGAACTCGTCGTGGATCGCGAACGGGCAGGCGTAGACGTCGCCGATCGGGTCGATCAGGCAGACGACGCGCCCGGCGCCGCAGAGATTGAGTCCCGGCAGCGCGTCGCCGTACGCGGCGAGATGGAAGAACGAGTCGCCGGTCAGGACGTCCTCGCCGTGCGCCACGAGCCAGTCGTAGAGCTCCTTCTGCTGGTGCGGCAGCGGGTGCAGCTCGTCCCAGGTGTCGGCGCCGCGGCCGGACGGGCGCAGGCGGGTCAGCCGGAGCTGGGCGCCGTAGCGGTCGGCGATCGCCTTGAACTCGTCGAGCTGGCCGATGTTCTGGCGGGTGCAGACGACCGACAGCTTGAAGCCCTCGAAGCCGGCGTCGGAGAGGTGCTGCATCGCGGTCATCGCCGTGTCGTACGAGCCGGGGCCGCGAACGTAGTCGTTGACGTCGGCGGTCGCGCCGTCGAGCGAGATCTGGACGTCGACGTAGTCGCTGGCGGCGAGCTTCGCTGCTACCTCGGCGTCGATCCGGCTGCCGTTGGTCGAGAACTTGACGCCGACCTGGTGCGCGGTCGCGTAGTCGACGAGCTCCCAGAAGTCCTTGCGGACGGTCGGCTCGCCGCCGCCGATGTTGACGTAGAAGACCTGCATCCGCTGGAGCTCGTCGATCACCGCCTTGCACTCGTCGGTCGAGAGCTCGCGCGGGTCGCGGCGGCCGGAGCTGGACAGGCAGTGGACGCACGCCAGGTTGCAGGCGTAGGTCAGCTCCCAGGTCAGGCAGATCGGCGCGTCGAGGCCGGACTGGAACTCGTCGACCAGACGGCCGACGGGGCGAGCGATCTTCGCCGGCGTGGCGTGTTCGAGGGTGCTCATGCGGGACTCCGGGGGACGATCATGTCGGTGCGGGCGAGCGTGCCGAGGGCGCTCTCGTAGGTCGGCAGCTCGGCGTCGGTGACCCCGACGGCGCGGCAGGCGTCGCGCACGGTGGCGTGGTCGGTGAGGGCTTCGACCACCGCGAGGAGCTGCGGGCTCTTGAGGAACGACAGGCGGCGGGTGCCGAAGTGGTACGCGAGCGCCCCGAAGCGTTCGGGGCGCAGCGCGACCTGCGGACTCAGCATCCAGGGGCCGTCGAGGTCGACCTGCGCCGCGGGCTGATCACCAGCGGGAACGGCGGAGTCCGGCTCGGAGGCGGAGGTCATCGTGCTCATTGGTCTGGATACGCGAAGGGACGTGGTCTAGTAGACCCCGCACATCCCGTCGATCGAGACGTCCTCGATCAGCAGCTGCTCGTCGACGAGCGCCTCGGTGCTGGTCTCGACCGGGGCGGTCTCGGTGGCTTCGACTTCCTGGTTCTCGGCGACGGGGTCCGTCATGGGGTGCTCCTTGGTTGTGACCGTGCTCACGTGACGTTGTATCACTTACGTCACTGAATGACAAATACAATCGCCGCCCGGTCGTTTCCCGGCCCCTACCCGGACGGCCGGCGCGGGACGCGCACCGCGGTCGCGAGCGGGTGTGATGCCGGCCGCCCACGCGACCGAATCGCCCCCGCTCGCCGGCGTCAGGCCGACTCGGCGGTCGTCGGATCCAGCCGCGGCACGACGCCCTGGCCGATCGCGCGCAACGTCGGCCACGGGTCCGGCATCGTCAGGGGCGGGATCACGCCGGTGATCCCGAGCGCGCCCAGGCCGTTGATCCGGTCGGCGACCTGCTGCGAGGTTCCGGCGATCGCGAACGCGTCGACGATCTCGTCCGGGATCGAGGCCGCGTACTCGGGGCTGTGCAGCCACTCGACGTAGCCCTGGTTCCCCCGGGCCTCGGAGCCCTTGCGCTCGATATCCGCCAGCGTCTCGGCAAGCGACGACGGCAGGTCCTCGGCGGGGATCGCCAGCGCGGCGGCCCGGGCGATCGCCCCGGCCTGGCCGCGAACCTCGTCGCGGGCCCGGTCCGGATCGTCGTCGTCGACGGCGACCGGAATCATCGCCTTGACCAGGAAGCCGTCGAGGGTCTTGCCCGATTCCTCGCGGCCCTGGGCCACGTTGCGCAGCGCGTAGGCCATCACCTCGGGGTGGATCCCGAGCTTCAGGTACACGCCGTCAGCGCTGCGGCCCGCGGCCTGCAGCGACTTCGGACCGGTCGAGGCGAACAGCACCGGCACGCGACGCGCGCGCCAGTCCTGGGTCAGCGTCGCCTCCTCGTACTCGACGGCCTCGCCCGCCCAGAGCCCGCGCATCAACGCCGCCGTGCTCTCCATCCGCTTGATCGTCGCCCGCTTCTTCCCGAGCGACTGGACCGCGGTCTCCCCCGTGCCGACGCCCATCTTCAGGCGGCCGCCGGAGAGCTCGTCGATCGTGCCCAGCACGCTCGCGATCACCGCGGGGTGGCGACTGACCGGGTTGGTCACCCCGGTCCCCAGTTCGATCCGCGAGGTTCGCGTCGCCGCGACCGTGAGGGCGGCGTAGACGTCACGGAAGAGGCTCTGCGAGTCGGCGACCCAGACGCCGTGGAAGCCGAGCTTCTCGGCCTCGGCCGCCAGGTCGCCGACCTCGGCGATCGGGCGGTCCGGGTGGAACCCGACGCTCAGCGTCGGACGCGGGGCGCTCATGAGAGCGGCACCTTCGCCAGCACGCCGCCGTCGACCAGCAACGACGCGCCGGTCACGAACGACGCGTCCTCGGACGCGAAGAACGCGACCGCTCCGGCGATGTCCTCCGGCGTGCCCATCCGGTTGAGCGGCGCCGTCGCCGCCGATGCCGCCTTGGCGGCCTCCGGATCGTCCTGCTCGTCGAAGTAGCCCTGCAGGTTCGGGGTCAGGATGTAGCCCGGGCAGACGGCGTTGACCCGGATGCCGACCGACGCGCCGTCCAGGGCCATCGCCTTGGTCAGCGCGAGCACGGCGCCCTTGGACGCCACGTAGGCGGCGTCCTGCGGGAAGGCCGCGAACGACGCGGTCGAGGCGATGGTGACGATCGACTGGTCGCGGCCCCGGCGATCCTCGGCGGCCATCAGCGGCCACAGCACCCGCGTCAGCAGGTGGATGCTGCGGACGTTGACGTCGAGCTGATCGTCCCACTGCTCGTCCGTCAGCTCGTGCAGGGCCCCCACGACGGTCTTGCCGGCGGCGTGGACGACGATGTCGGGCACGCCGTGCTCGGCGATCGCCGCGGGCAGCTTCGCCTCGACGTCCTCCCGCGAGCTGACGTCGAGCGGCAGCACGACGGCGCGGTCGCCGATCTTCGCCTTGGTGTCCTCGAGCGCCGAGGCGCGGCGGCCGACGAGCACGACGAACGCGCCCTCCTCGGCGAGCTTGACGGCCGTGCCCTGGCCGATTCCGGTGCCCGCGCCGGTGACGAGGGCGATCTTGTCCTTCAAGCGCACGGTCATCACCTACATCGGGAGGGCGGGCTCGCCCGCCGTCCAGCCGCCGTCGACCGGCATCACGACGCCGGTGATCGCCGACGCCAGGTCGCTGGCCAGGAAGAGGATCGAGTTGGCGATCTCGACCGGCTGGAAGAACCGGCCGAGCGGCACGCGGCGCGAGACCGCGGCGTCCAGCTCGGGCGTCATCTGCTTCTCGGCCATCGCGGTCAGCGTGAACCCGGGGCAGACGGCGTTGACGCGCAGGCCCTCGGCGGCCCAGTCGATCGCCGTCGCGCGGGTGAACGCGGCGACGGCGCCCTTGCTCGCCGAGTAGGCCGACTGGTGCGGCAGGCAGACCAGCGCGGCCTGCGACGCGACGTTGACGATCGCGCCCTGCTGCTCGGCCAGCGTGGCGTGCAGCGCACGCGAGGTGTGGACGATGCCCATCACGTTGACGTCGAAGTTCTTCCGGTAGTCCGCCGCGTCGACGTCCTGGGCCGGCTTGTTCTCGGTGATCACGCCGGCGCAGTTGACCAACACGTTCACGTGCCCGTGCTGCGCGACCGCCGCCTGGGCGGCCTCGCGCACGGCGTCCTCCGACGAGACGTCGACGACGCGGTGGACGACGCCCGGCTTCTCGCTGGTCGCGGAGTCGCGATCCCAGGCCTCGACGGTCGCGCCCTCGGCGAGGAAGCGGTCGACGCACGCCTCACCGATGCCGGCGCTCCCGCCGGTCACCACGACGATGCGGTCCTTCATCAAGCTCATTCGGTTCCTCCCGGTTCACGGAGCAGGCCCAGCGTGCTCTGCAGGGCCGACTCCATATGGATCTTCATCGCCTCCGCCGCGGCGTGGGGATCGCGAGCGGCGATCGCCTCCACCACGCGCGTGTGCTCCTCGAAGGCCTTCGGCGCGCGGACGGTCAGGAACCCCGACCGGGCGCGCACCAGCTTCAGTTCCTGGTTGACGAGCGCCAGGTAGCGGGCCAGGGCCGCGTTGCGCGCGCAGCTCACGATCAGCTCGTGGACGTCCAGGCGCTCGGGGTAGTGCGGCTCGACCTCGGCCTCGACGGCGTCGCGCGAGCGGTCGAGCAGCGCGCGCAGGGCGCTGATCTCGTCGGCGCCGGCGCGCTCGGCGGCCAGCGCCGCGGCCTGCCGCTCCAGCGATCCGCGGACCTCGAACAGCTCGCGGACCTCGGCGACGTCGAGCTCGCGGACGAACGCCCCGCGGTGCGACTCCATCCGCAGCAGGCCGTCGCGGGAGAGCCGCTGCAGCGCCTCGCGCACGGGGCCACGACTGACGCCGAGCTGGAACGCGATCTCGACCTCGTTCAGCCGCTCGCCGGGGACGCGCGTGCCGCGGATGATCTCCTCGCGGAGCGCGGTCTCGACCTTGTCGGCCAGCGTGTGGCCGACGCGGTCGATCGCGGACCGACCGTTGCTGCGCCGCGCGCTCATCGGGCGGGGTGGGCGGGGCCGATATCGACGCAGACGGTCTTTGCCTCGGTGTAGTCCTCGAGGACCGCGTGCCCCATCTCCTTGCCCCAACCGGACTGCTTGGTCCCGCCGAACGGCATCGCGGCGTCGAACACGCCGTAGCAGTTGACCCACACCGTGCCGGCCTCGAGCGCCGCGGCCATCCGGTGCGCCTTGCCGACGTCCTCCGTCCAGACCCCGGCCGCCAGCCCGAACGGGCTGTCGTTCGCGGCGGCGACCACGTCGTCGACGTCGCGGAACGGGATCACCGAGACGACCGGCCCGAAGATCTCCTCGCGGACGATCGACATCTCGGGACGCGCGTCCGCGAAGACGGCCGGCGAGAGGAAGTACCCGGCGTCGCCGACGGGCTCGCCGCCGGCGACCAGCTCGGCGCCCGCCGCGACCCCGGCCTCGACGTAGCCGCGGACGACGTCGCGGTGCGCGCCGCTGATCAGCGGTCCGACGTCGGTGGCCGGGTCGAACCCGTCGCCGATCCTGAGCGCCTTCGCGGCGTCGGCGACGCCCGCCACGACATCGTCGTAGACCGCCTCCTGGACGTACAGCCGCGATCCGGCGGTGCAGACCTCGCCCTGGTTGAAGAAGATGCCGGCCGCGGCCCCGGCGATCGCCGTCGGCAGGTCGGCGTCGGCGAAGACGATGTTCGGGCTCTTGCCACCGAGCTCGATCGAGACCTTCTTGACGTTGCCCGTCGCGCCGCGGACGATCGCGCGGCCGGTCTCGGTCGATCCGGTGAACGCGATCTTCGCCACGTCGTCGTGCGCGACCAGGGCCGCCCCCGCCTCGCCGCCGAAGCCCGGAACGACGTTCAGCACGCCCTCCGGGACCCCCGCCTCGAGCGCCAGCTCGCCGAGCCGCAGCGCCGACAGCGGCGTCTGCTCGGCCGGCTTCAGCACCGCGGTGTTGCCGCAGGCCAGGGCCGGCGCGACCTTCCACGCCGACTGGCCGAACGGGTAGTTCCACGGCACGATCAGCCCGCACACCCCGACCGGCTCGCGCCGGGTGTAGGTGTGGAAGTTCCCGGGGAACGAGATCGGGATCGTCGTGCCCTCGAGCTTGGTGACCCAGCCCGCCATGTAGTGGAAGAGCTCGGCCGCGCCGGTGATGTCGTAGGCGCGGGCGGTCGCGAACGTCTTGCCGTTGTCGAGCGCCTCGAGCCCGGCCAGCTCGTCCCGGTGCTCGAGGATCAGGTCCCCGAGCCGGTGCAGGATCCGCGCCCGCTCGTTCGGCTTGATCCGCGGCCACGGGCCCGACTCGAACGCCCGCCGGGCGGCCTGGACTGCCCGGTCGATGTCCTCGCTGCGGCCCTCGGCGACCTGCGCCAGCTCGGCGCCGGTCGACGGGTCGACCGTGGCGAACGTCCCGCCGCTCAGGGCGTCGATGCGCTGGCCGTCGATCAGCAGACGGGTGTCGCCGATCGACGGCGCGTGCTCGCGCGGACGGGGGATCTGCACGCTCATCGCTCTCTCCTGCTCGAGACGCCGCTCAGTCGCCGATCTTGATGCAGACCGTCTTCGTCTCGGTGTAGTCGTTGAGCACGATGCCGCCCATCTCGCGGCCCCAGCCCGACTCCTTGTAGCCACCGAACGGCATCGCGGCGTCGAACACGCCGTAGCAGTTGACCCACACCGTGCCGGCGCGGAGGGCCTCGGCCATCCGGTGGGCGGTGCTGATGCTCTCGGTCCAGACGCCCGCCGACAGCCCGTAGCGGGTGTCGTTGGCGCGACGAATCACCTCGTCGGTGTCGTCGAACGGCATGATCGACACGACCGGCCCGAAGATCTCCTCGCGGACGACCCGGGACTGGTCGGTGACGTCCGTGAAGACCGTCGGGTTGACGAAGTAGCCGCCGTCGGTGGCGTACTCGCCGCCGGCGGCGACCGTGCCCTCCTCGCGACCGAGGTCGACGTAGGAGCGGACCTTGGCGTGGTGCTCCTTGCTGACCAGCGGGCCGATGAACGAGCTGGCGTCGAAGCCGTCGCCGACGTTGATGCCGTTGGCGGCCGCGGAGATGCCCGCGACGACCTCGTCGTAGACGCTCCGGTGCGCGTAGATCCGCGAACCGGCGGCGCAGGCCTCGCCCTGGTTGTAGAAGATGCCGTCCGCGGCGCCGGCGATCGCGGCCTCGAGGTTGGCGTCGCCCATGATGATGTCGGGGCTCTTGCCCCCGAGCTCGAGCGTCAGCTTCTTGATGTTGCCGGTCGCGGCCTGCATGATCGCGCGGCCGGTCGCGGTCGAGCCGGTGAACGAGACCTTGTCGACGTCGGGATGCGCGGTCAGCGCGGCGCCAGCGTCGGCCCCGAAGCCCGGGACGACGTTCAGCACGCCGGGCGGGATGCCCGCCTCGAGCGCCAGGTCACCGAGCCGCAGCGCGGTCAGCGGCGTGACCTCGGACGGCTTCAGCACGACGGTGTTGCCGGCGGCGAGCGCCGGAGCGACCTTCCAGGCCGAGATCGTCAGCGGGAAGTTCCACGGCACGATCAGGCCGACCACGCCGACCGCCTCACGACGGGTGAAGGTGTGGAACTGGCCCGGGAACGAGATCGGGATCGTCGTGCCCTCGAGCTTGGTCGCCCAGCCCGACATGTAGTGGAAGAGCCCCGCGGCCGTCGGGACGTCGCCGTCCCGGGCCTGCAGGAACGGCTTGCCGTTGTCGAGCGTCTCGAGCCCGCCGAGCTCCTCCTTGTTCTCGACCAGCAGCTCGCCGAGCCGCCAGATCGCGGCGGCGCGGTCCTTCGGCTTCATATCGCGCCAGGGGCCCGACTCGAAGGCCCGGCGCGCCGCCTTGACGGCACGATCGATGTCCTCGGACTTGCCCTCGGCGACCTGGGCGATCTCCTCGCCGGTCGCCGGGTTGTAGACCGCGAAGGTCGCGCCGTCGGCGCTGTCGACGCGCTCACCGTCGATCAGCAGGCGGGTGTCGCCGATCTTCGGCGCGTGCTCGGAAACGGGGGAATTCGTCATGGGGACTGCCTCTCAGGCGGACGCGGCGTGGTCGTGGATCAGCACGCCACGGATGTTCTTGCCGGACTTCATGTCCTCGAAGCCCTGGTTGATGTCGTCGAGCTTGTAGCGGGTGGTGACGAGCTCGTCGAGCTTGAGCTTGCCGGCCTTGTACTGGCCCAGCAGGCTGGGGATGTCGGCCAGCGGGTTGCAGTTGCCGAACATCACGCCCTTGATGCTGCGCGACATCGTCTGCAGCTCCTGCGGGTGGACGGGGATGATCTCCGAATCGGGGCCCAGGGCCACGAGCACGCAGCTCCCGGACTTGGCGACGGTGCGGAACGCCTCCGCGATCAGGTCGCCCATGGCCCGGTCGACCGTGATGATCGTCGAGTCGGTGCCCTGCCACTCGGTGCGCTCGTGGACGTACGGGACGGCCTCCTCGATCGTCGCGAAGGTCGCCGTCGCGCCGAACTGCGCGGCGCGCTCGCGCTTGGACTCGACCGGGTCGACGACGACCACGTGGGTCGCGCCGGCCGCGGCCGCTCCCTGCACGGCGTTGACGCCGACGCCGCCCATGCCGACGATCATCACCACGTCGCCGGGCTTGACCTCGGCGACGTTGACGGCCGCGCCGAAGCCGGTCGCGACGCCGCAGGAGACCAGGCAGGCCACGTCGAGCGGGATGTCGTCGTCGATCTTGACCGCCTGCTGCTCGGAGCAGACGATGTGGTCGGAGAACGTGCCCAGGCGGCAGAGCGCGCCCATCCCGGTGCCCTCGTGGAAGAAGCGGTAGGTGCCGTCCATCGACTTGCCCTGCTCCATCAGGTAGCCGTTCTGGCACAGGTTGGAGCGGCCGGAGGCGCAGTACTTGCAGACGCCGCAGGCGGGGATGAACGAGGTGCAGACGTGGTCGCCGACCTTGACCCGGGTCACCTTCGACCCGACCTTCTTGACGATGCCCGCGCCCTCGTGCCCCCCGACGAACGGCAGCTCGACCTGCAGGTCGCCGTCGGTCAGGTGCGCGTCGGAGTGGCAGAGGCCCGACGCGTGGACCTCGATCAGTACCTCGTGGTCGTTCGGCTCGCCGAGCTCGAGCTCGACGACGTCCCAGTCACGGCCGACGGCCTGGATGATGGCTCCGCGGGTCTTCATGCGTTGTCCTTTTCGTTCGAGGTCGAGCGGTCGCCGTTCTTGGCCGCGAGCGCGGCTTGGCGGGCGACGTTCTGCAGTCGTCGGGCGTTCCGCTTGCGGAGCACCTCGGCGAGGATCACGGCGATGATCAGCGCCGCGCCGTAGAAGAGCTGCTGGACGTAGTTCTGCGCGCCGAGCAGCTGGAGACCGGTGGTGCCGGTCCCGATGAAGTACAGGGCGATGACGGTGCCCCAGGGGTTGAAGCGGCCGATCTTGAGCACCGTGGTGCCGAGGAAGCAGGCGGCGAACGCCGGCATCAGGAACGACGCGGCGGAGTTCGGGTCGGCGCTACCGGTCGAGCCGGCGAGCACCACGCCGGCGAGTCCGGCGATGCCGCCGGAGGCGACGAGGGCGATCACCCGCGTGCGGGAGACGGCGATGCCGTTGAGCCGCGCCATGTCCTGGCTCTGGCCGACGAACAGGAAGCGCTGGCCGAGCGGCGTGAACTCGAAGACGTACCAGATCACCGCAGCGACGATCAGCGCGTACCAGAAGTCCGCCGGGATGCCGAAGATCGTGTCCTGCAGGACGAAGTCCGAGAGCACCGGGTCGATGCCCGAGATCGTGTTCGACTTCGAGACCCAGAAGATCACGCCCTGGATGAACGTCGACATACCGAGCGTGACGATGAACGGGTTGATGTTCCATCGCACGACGATCAAGCCGTTGGTCAGGCCGATCACGCAGCCGACGAGCACCGCGAACAGCGCGGCGAGCCACACGTTCCAGCCGTGCTCGACGTTGAGGATCGCCACGAGCATCGCGGACAGGCCGAGCGTCGACGCGACCGACAGGTCGAAGTCGCCGACGCGCAGCGGCAGCAGCAGCCCGAGCGCGAGGATCAGGAGGACGGCCTGCGAGCCCAGCAGGCTCGAGATGTTGCCCTCGGTCATGAACCGGTCGGTCGCGAACGAGAAGAAGATGATCACGGCGATCCAGACGCCGATCAGGGCGAACCGCTCGGGCTCGCGCTGCTTCTTCTTGCGCACCTCGCCGGACGAGGCCGGAGGCGCGGTGGTGGTGTTCGTCATGCTGCGACTCCTGCGTAGATCGCGGTCGTGAGGGCGTCTTTGGTGATCTGGTCCCCGACGAGCTCGCCACGGATCTGTCCGTTGGCGAAGATCAGGACGCGATCGGCGAGCTGCACGAGCTGCTCGTAGTCGGAGGTGGCGCAGAGCACCGAGGCGCCCGCTCCGACGGCCTCGCGAACGAGGCGGAAGATCTCCCGGCGGGCGCCGACGTCGACGCCCTGGGTCGGCTCGGCCAGCAGCATCACTGCGGGCTGGGTATCGAGCCACTTGCCCAGCAGGGCCTTCTGCTGGTTGCCACCGGACAGGCTGCTGAACAGCGCGGTCGTGTCCTGCGGCTTGACCCGCAGCCGCTGCGTCGCCTCCTCGGCGCGCTGACGCAGCCGCTTCCAGTTCAGCCGGCCCCCCTGGAAGTCGCCGTCGAGGAACGGCAGCGACATGTTCTCCAGCACCGTCAGGCGCGGCGCGCTGCCGAGCGTCTTGCGGTCGGCGGGCAGCAGCACGATGTGGCGGGACATCATCGCGGCCGGGGTCGGGTGCTTGACCACCTCGCCGGCGACCGAGACGGTGCCGTGCTTCGCGGCCCGCACGCCGTAGATCAGGTCGGTGATCTCCTCGATCCCCGAACCCGCCAGCCCCGTGACCCCGACGACCTCGCCGGGGTGGATCGTCAGGTCGACGCCGTCGACCATCTCGCCGGTCAGGTCGGAGACCGACAGCGCGACCTCGGGACGGGCCCGGTGGTCGTCGGTCGGGCGCTGGACGTCGCCGATCTGCACGCCGAGGATCAGCTCGACGAGCTCGGGGCGCTGCAGGCCCGCGACCTCGCGGGTGCCGGCCAGCTTGCCGTCCCGCAGGACGGTGACGCGGTCGCAGAACTCGAGCACCTCGTCGAGGTCGTGCGACACGAACAGCACCGAGTCGCCCTGCTGGCGCAGCCGGTCGACCAGGCCGAAGAGGATGTCGACGTCGGCCTTCGGCAGGAAGACGGTCGGCTCGTCGAGGATCAGGAGCTGCGGCGTACGCTCGCCGCCGTGCTCCTCGCGGAGCTGCTCCTGGCTCGCGACGGCGCGGACGATCGCCACCATCGCGCGGTGGACCGGCGTGAGCTGGTCGATCCGCGCGTCGGGATCGACCGCGACCCCGAACCGCTGGAGCAGCTCGGCGACCCGCCGGCGCTGCTGCGCCCACGGGATCCGCGCGACCGCGCCCTTCGACGAGATGCCGTCGAGCGCGAAGTGCTCGACCACGGTCGCCGCGTCGGCGAGACCGAGGTCCTGGTGCACGAAGGACAGGCCGCGGGCCCGGAGACCGTCGGAGCCGAACGGCATCGGCACCTGCTCCCCGAGCACGAAGACCTGGCCCTCGTCGGCGTCGTGGACGCCGGCGAGGACCTTGATCAGCGTGGACTTGCCACAGCCGTTGGCGCCAAGGAGCCCATGAACCTCGCCAGGCGCGACGGCGAGGTCCACGCCACCGAGGGCGGGAACGCCGTTGAAGCGCTTCACGAGTCCCGCGATTCGGAGGACGTCCGTGCCGGGGCCGCCGGAGGCGGCTCCGGTCGTGACGTGGCTGGGGGTGCTCACTGCAGGCCCCAGAGCTTCTCGTAGCCGGGGATGTACTCGTCGCCGTAGCCCTTGCCGATGGCGGGCGGGTCGCCCTGGTCGGCGGCGTTGTCCGCGTTGAAGATCCGCAGCGGCGCGGCCGGCTGGTCGACGGGCTCCTTGTCGAGCATCACGCGGAAGGCCTGGTCCATCGTCAGGTAGGCGATCCACAGCGGGTCCTCGCCGACGTTCGCCTCGAACGTGCTGCGATCGTTGGTCAGGAACGAGTTCAGCGACGGGGTGCCGTTGAACGAGTAGCTCTTGATGTCACGGTCGCCGCCGGCCTGGCGGACGCCCGGGTCGACGTACTGGATCATCGAGTCGAAGATCGGCAGGATCGTGTTGATCTCGCCGTCGCGGTTGAGCGCGGACTGGACCTCGCCCTGGACCTTGGCGGCCCAGTCGGCGACCGGGACGTTGGTCAGCGTGGCCTTGCACTCGTCGCCGCAGCGCTTCTTGAGCTGGTCCTGGATCGCCTCGCCCATGCCCTTCGACGGGCGGGTGTCGTTCGAGGTGATCACGAGCGCGTTGACGGCCTCGCCGTTGCGGTCGGCGATCGCGTTGTCGACCATCAAGCGGGCGCCGTTGTAGAACTCGGCGGCGGCGACGGCGTCGACTCCGGCGGGAACCGGCTGCGAGACGTCTTCCTCGTGGGCGGCGATCACCTTGATGCCGGCCGCGTGGGCCTGCTTGATCTGCGGCTGGAGCGTGTCCGGCAGCGGGCCGTTGAGGATGATCACCGACGCCTTGGCGTTGATCGCGTCGGCGAAGCCCTGCTGGAAGTCCGAGACCTTGCCCTGCGACGGGTAGGTGACGTACTTCAGGCCGGCCTTCTCGGCGGCCTGCTTCATCGCGGCCTCGCCGTCCTTGTAGAACGGGATCGCCAGCGTGATCGGGATCGAGTAGATCGTCTTGCCCTTGAGGCTGGCGACGTCGATCGGCTCGCCGCCCGGCTCGAACGCCGGAATCTGGAGGTGCTTCTCGACCTCGGCCTTGGCCGCGGCGACGTTGTCGGCCGAGACGGGGCCGTCGGTCTGCGCGGCGGTCGTCCCGCCGCCGTTGGAAGCGGTCTCGGTGTCGTTGTCGTCGGAGCCGCAGCCGGCCAGGGCTGAGATTCCGAGCACGGCGATCGCGCCGAATGTGGTGAGTTTGCGCATCTGTTCCTTCTCGTTGCTTTGCGTCTTCTGTGCCCTAGCGGTCCCTCAACGAGGGTTCGCGTTCCACGTCATCGAAGATCTGCTCGATCGATCGCTGCTGGAAGTACTCGATGAGGGCGTCGGGATACCCCGGCGTCTCCCCGATGCCGGCGTGGATCAGGTCCTCGAACCTGATCTGCGCCGCGCACTCGTCCCGGGTCAGGCCGCGGTCGCGGGCGTCGGCCACCCGGCCGACCACCTCGCGTCCCCAGTCGCGGTAGCGCGCGAGGAGCTCGCGGCCACCAGGCTCTCCGTGCCCGGGGACAAGATGTTCGAACTCCAGGGCCTCCGCCGCGTCGATCGCCGCGAAGAAGCGGTCGACCGAGGCGTCGAGGAAGGCCGGGAGCCCAAGGTTGCAGACGTTGTCCCCGGTGAAGAGGACGCCGTCGTCGGCGAGCTGCACCATCACGGTGTTGATCGTGTGGCCCGGCGTGTGGTGCAGGGTCGCGTGGACGTCGCCGACGAACAGCTCGAGCCGATCGCTGAACGTCACGTCGGCCAGCCGCACCTCGTAGTCGTCGACCAGCGGCACGGCGGCCGGGTCGATCACCGCGAACAGGTCGCGCAGGTACTCGCGCGTGGGCGCGTCGTCGACCAGTCGGCTGCGGGTCAGCTCGTGGGAGACCACCGTGCCCGGCAGCCAGCGGTTGCCGATCGTGTGGTCCGGGTGGTGATCGGTGTTGACGAGGAACCGCGGCGTGCCGAAGCCCGCCACCGTCGTCGCCCAGCGCTGCGCGTCGGTCGGCCGGTGCGGCGCGTCGACGAGCAGCAGCTCGCCGTGACCGCCGTCGACGATCCCGTTGTTCGAGCCCAGGTGCTGGGTCTCGACGTGGACCCGGTCCGTGATCTGCTGCAGCGCCACCGCTCAGTCCTCCTGCGGGGGCAGCGACGGGGCGCCGAGGGCGCCGATCAGGTTCTCGATCCGCAGCGGCGCGAAGACCTCGATGTAGACGGCCTCGCCCTCGATGCTGCGCCCGGAGTGCGGGGTGCCCTTCGGCACGATCGCGACGTCGCCCTCCTGGAGGATCATCGTCTGGCCGCCGATCGTGACCTCGACCTTTCCCTGGATCACGATGTTCGCCTGCTCGTGATCGGGGTGCGAGTGCTCGGGGAGCACCGTCGGGTGCACCCAGCGGATCCGGTTGACGCCCATTTGGGCGCCGGCCACGGCCACGCGGAAGTTGTTCGGCAGGCCCTCGACCTCGGGCTGGTCGTCCCAGGACGTCGCGTACGCCATCAGGAGCCCTTCCCCAGCGCGGTGACCTGGGCGACGACGTCGTCGGTGGTCGTGACGTCGGCGTACTTCTGGCCGAGGTCGAACAGGTTCGCCTGGTGGACCGTCGGCGTGCGGTCGTAGACGGCGTCGGACGGGACGACGCACTTGAAGTTGTACGAGAAGCCGTCGACCACGGTGCCGCGGACGCAGCCGGAGGTCGTCGCGCCGGTGGCGACGATCGTGTCGGCGCCGAGGCCGATCAGGTAGCTCGCCAGCGGCGTACCGAAGAACGCGCTCGGGTGCTTCTTGGGCAGCAGCAGGTCGCCGGGCTGCGGCGCGACCGCGTCGGGGAACCGGTAGCCGTGGTCTGGCACGTCCATGATCCCGGGGACCTTCGCGCCGAGCACGCCGGAGCGGTCGGACTCGGTCTTCGGCGCGACGTGCGGGTAGAGGATCGGGAAGCCGCCGGCGCGGAACGCCGCCACGAGCTTGGCGATCTGGTCGACCGCGGCCCAGCCCACGTCGCCGCAGGACGTCGTGTAGTCCTCGAGCGACTCGTAGAACGGCTTCGGGCTGTTGCCCATCGTCCGGTGCTGGACGTCGATGATCAGCAGCGCGGGGCGCTGGCCGAACCCGGACGGGCGACCGAAGCCGGCCTTCTCGTACCGGAGCTCGTCGTCCTCGCTGATGACGTCGGTCCAGGGACGGTGGCGGTCGGCGCTCATGCGCGGGCTCCTCGGTTGGTGGTGGCGCCGCTCTTCGCGCGCGGCAGGTACTGGCCGGCGGCCTCGTCGGTCACCGCTCCGTCGACGAACACGGTGCGGCCGCGGACGATCGTACGCTCGACCCGCACGCCGACCTCGGCGCCGTCCCACGGGGTGAAGCCGGCGCCGCTGAGCTCGTGGTCGGTCGAGATCACGTTCGGCGCGTTCAGGTCGACGACGACCACGTCGGCGTCGGCGCCGGGGCGGATCGCGCCCTTGCGGTCGCCGAGGCCGAAGTTCGCGGCGGGGCGGGTCGAGACCAGGTCGACGATCCGCTCGAGCGAGATCCCGCGCTTGAGATGCCCCTCGGTGAGGACGAGCGGCAGCAGCGACTGCAGGCCGGGGAAGCCGGGCGACGCCTTGGCGATCCCGCCCTGCTTGTGCTTCCCGTGGCGCGGGACGTGGTCGGAGCCGATCGTGTCGATCGTGCCGTCGGCGATCGCCTCCCAGAGCGCCTCGACGTCGCTGCGCGGACGGAGCGGCGGGTTGACCTTGCCGTACGCCCCGACCCCGGCGTCGATGTCGAGCGTCAGGTAGTGCGTACAGGTCTCGATCGAGATCTTCGGCTGGTGCGCGCGAACGTCGCGCAGCACCTTCAGCGACATCTCGTTGGTCACGTGGACCGTGTGCAGGTCGGCCTGCGCGAGCATCGAGAGGAAGCCGATCCGCTCGAGCGCCTCGGCCTCGACGTAGTCCGGACGGCTGCGGTCCCAGGCCTGGAGCGGATTCTCCTCCACCCCCGGGCCATCGAGCACGCCGCGGCGCGCCAGCAGCTTGATCAGGTCGGCGTTCTCGGCGTGCGGGTTGACCATCGCGCCGTTGGCGGCGGCGGCCTCCAGCAGCTCCAGCAGGAAGCCGTCGTCGTTGCCGGGCAGGCCCAGGCGCTGGCCCTCGTCCGTCCGGAAGTTCATGAAGAACTTGAACGAGCTGACGCCGAGGTCCTTGACGTAGCTCGGGATCGACTCGAGCTGCTCGCGGGTGCCGATGCAGAAGTGGAAGCCGAAGTCGACCAGCGCGTCGGCCTCCATCGCGGCCTTCGACGAGGCGAATACGCCGTCGTAGGGCTCGGCCGACATCAGGTAGGCGATCAGCGAGGTGACGCCCCCGGCCGCGGCGGCCGCGGTCTCCGGACGGACGTCGTCGGCGTCGCGCGGCATTGCGATGTCCGCGCCGAGATGGACGTGGGCGTCGACGACGCCGGGGAGCACGTGACGACCCGAGACGTCGATCGTCTCGCGGGCCTCGGCCAGCGACGACGGGTCGATCACGGCGAGGATCCGGCCGTCGGCGACGAGCACGTCGGCGCGCTGGGCGCCGGTGCCCGGCAGGACCACGGTGCCGCCGGCCAGACGCAGGTCTGCGGGGGTCGTCACGGGGATCACGAGGCGTACCGGGCTTCCAGTTCGTCGTACTCGGGCTTGCCGACCGCCGCTTGGCGCTCTTCCCAGGTCGCCATCGTGTCGAGCAGGTTGGTGCTGATACCCGATACCCGAAGCTCGGCGTACGCACGCGATACCGCGTACTGCGCCGACCGCAGCGCGGCGTTGGCGTACAGCACGACCGAGTAGCCCAGCTCGCCGAGCTCGTCGAGCGGGACGATCGGGGTCGAGCCGCCCTCGACCATGTTGGCCACGAGCGGGGCGTCGATCTGGCGCGCGATCTCGCGGAGCTCGTCGACGCTGGTCGGCGCCTCGACGAAGATGATGTCGGCGCCCGCCGCGAGGAACTGCCCGGCACGGTCGACGGCGGCGTCGACGCCGTCGATCGCCCGGGCGTCGGTGCGAGCGACGATCAACGTGCCCTCGGAGCGCCGCGAGTCGACGGCGGCGCGGAGCTTGCCGACCATCTCGTCGACCGGCACGATCGCCTTGCCGGCGAAGTGGCCGCACTTCTTCGGGAAGACCTGGTCCTCGAGCTGGATCGCCGACGCTCCGGCGCGCTCGAGCTTGCGGACGACGTGGGTCACGTTGACCGCGTTGCCGAAGCCGGTGTCGCCGTCGACGACGAGCGGTACATCGACCCGGTCGCTGATCGCGGCCACGTGGTCGACGAGCTGCTCGAGGCTGACGAGCCCGATGTCCGGGACGCCGAGACGGGCGTTCGCGAGTCCGGCGCCGGTCAGGTAAAGCGCCTCGAAGCCGGCGGCGGCGGCGAGCCGGGCGCTGAGCGCGTCGTAGACCCCCGGGAGCAGGAGGGGCTGCCCGCTCGAGCGCGCGGTCTGCACCTGGTCGAGCAAGGGAGCGATCTGTCGTTGTCCGTGAGCCACGGCACATAGAGAACCACGCATTCTGTCGATTGTCAACAGTTGATCGTTAACCCGAGCGAAACAGCGGGCAGGAACGGGCCGAGATCCGGCGAACGGGGCGGTTTCCGCGTAGGATTTCCGGCATGACGACCACCGACTCTCGCGGTCCACGGCGCCCGCACGGCGGACCACGCCGCGACCCCGCATGAGCGCGGAGAGCAGCAACGCGATCTCCCGCACCGGCAACTCGTTCAGCGACCAGGCCGAGCGCACGCTTCGCGACCAGATCCTCCACGGGGCGTTCCCTCCCGGGGGTCGTCTCAACGAGGTCGAAATCGCGACCGATCTGGGGGTCAGCCGCGGTCCGGTCCGCGAGGCGATGCAACGGCTGGCCCGGGACGGCCTGGTGGTGCTCCAGCCCCACCGCGGCGCGTTCGTCCGCCGGCTGTCAGTCAACGAGGTCAGCAACCTGTTCGAGGTCCGGATCACGCTCGAGCGCAAGGTCGCCGCGCTCGCCGCCGAGCGGCTCACGCCGGCTCAGCAGCACCAGCTCGAACAGCTCCGGGCCGACATGGCCGCCGAGGACGAGGACGTCAATCCCGACGACCAGTTCCAGGGCACCCACGACATCCACGCGCTGCTCGCCGACGCGTCGGCCAACGACGCGCTGGCCGCGCACGTCGCGACGGTCAACCGCGAGCTGTTGCTGCTGCGCACCCAGTCCGGCCAGACGCAGGCCCGCGCCCACGACGCGATCGACGAGCACGCCGCGCTGATCGCCGCCGTGCTGTCGCGCGACCCCGAGGCGGCCGCCTCGGCGATGGACGAGCACCTCTCCAAGGCGCTCAACTACGCCCTGCAGGCGATGGCCGACGACGAGCCCGCGCCGATCGAGACCCCCTGATCGGGGGCGGACCCCCCCCCGCGGCGGTCACGTTGTCTTCTGTTGACAGTTTGCAATTGACGACGTAGCCTCTCGACCAGCCGTGCCGCCCGGCCCCGGGCGCCGCACGGGCTGCGGAGGCCATGACCGACTCGTCGCATTCCCCCCACGCCCCGGACGACGCCGACGCGACGTCCTCCGGCGACGCCCTCGCGGCGCTCGTCCGCTGGGCGGCCCGCGTGCGCTACGCCGACCTGCCCGACGACGTCCGTCGTCGCGCGCTGCTGGTGCTCGCCGACGATCTCGGCGCGATGATCGCCGTCCGCGACGACCCGCAGGTCACCGCCGTCCGCGACAGCCTCGTGACCGCCGGCCAGGCGCCCGAGGCCACCGTCTTCGGGTCCGGGCGGATCCGCGGCGAGCGAGCCGCGGTGGCCGCCGCCAACGGCGCCGCCGCCGACTGGGCCGAGATGGACGAGGGCTACCGCCCCGCGACCTGCCACGCCGGGCTCTACGTGCTGCCCGCGCTGCTCGCCGAGGCCGAGGCCCGCGGGCTCACCGGCGAGCAGTTGGTCACCGCGCTCGTGGCCGGCTACGAGGTCGTCACCCGCGTCGCCCGGGCCTGGCGCCACGAGCACATGACGATCCATCCCCACGCGCTGCTCGGCCCGATCGGCGCCGCGGCCGGGGCCGCCTTCGCCTCCGGCCTGAGCCCCGACCATTCCGTCGCGGCCGTCGCCGCCGGCGCCACGACCGCGATGATGGGGCCGTTCGACCACGCGCTCAGCGGCGCGATGGTCCGCAACGTCTGGACCGGGATCGCCGCCTGGACCGGGATCCAGCACGCCCGCTGGGCCCCGCACGGGATCGGTGGCGACCCGTCCGCCCCGCACACCGCCTTCGCGACCGCGATGGGCGCCACCACGGACGTCTCCCAGCTCACCACCGGGCTCGGGTCCTCCTGGGGCATCCGCGACGGGTACCACAAGCTCTTCGCCTGCTGCCAGTACGCGCACTCGACCGTCGAGCCGCTGCTGGAGATCCGCGCCGAGGATCCGGCCGTCGCCGAGCGGGTCGTCGGCCTCGACGTCCGCACCCATCCGCTGGCGAGGAAGCTCACCAACCCCCAGCCCGCCACCAGCCTCGCCGCCAAGTTCTCGCTGCCGCACATGGCCGCCGCCGCGCTGGTGCTCGGCAAGGTCGACGCCGACGCCAGCGCACCCGCCGCGCTCGTCGATCCGCGGATCGCCGCGCTGCGCGAGCGGATCACGATGCAGCCCTTCGTCCCTGCCCCGGCGCCCCCGCACGACCGCCCCGCGACCGTCGTCCTGACGCTCGACGACGGCCGCACGATCGAGCGGACCTGCATGAGCGCGATCGGCAGCCCCGACCGTCCCCTCTCGACCGACGTCCTGCTCGACGACAAGATCGCCGGGTCCGTCGGTCCCGTCCACCCCGGGTTCGTCCCCACGATCCGCCGCCTGATCGAGCAGCCCGCGCTGCTCCAGCGACCGTGGGCCGAGCTCCTCGACGACCTCCTCACCGACCACGCGAAGGATCAGGACTAGATGCCGCAGATCAACACCACCGGCGACTTCGACACCGAAGTCGACGTCCTCGTCGTCGGCGCCGGTGGCGCGGGCCTCGTGGCCGCCCTGGCCGCCCACGAGGCCGGCGCGACCGTTGCCGTCGTCGAGAAGTACGACCGCGCCGGCGGCAACACCGGGCTGAGCACCGGATCGGTGCCCGGCGGCGGCACGAAGTACCAGGCCGAAGCCGGGATCGAGGACTCGCCGGAGCGGATGGCCGCCGACCTGCTCCGCCAGAGCGGCCCGCACGAGGCCGAGTGGCTGACCCACCAGCTTGCCCGGCAGTCCGCCCCGATGGTCGAGTGGCTGCGCGAGGACATCGGGATCGAGCTCGAGCTGATCACGGACTACAAGCACGTCGGCCACTCCGTCCCGCGCCTGCACGCGCCGAAGAGCCGCAAGGGCCAGGACCTGGTCAACGACCTCGTCCGCGCGCTCGACGAGCGCGAGATCCCCCTCGTGCTCGGCCACCCGGTCCAGGACCTGCTGCTGAACGCCGACGGCCAGGTCTCTGGCGTGATCGCGGCCGGCGAGCGCGCCGCCGAGACGCGTCTCGGCGCGCCCAACATCGTGCTGGCCGCCAACGGCTTCGCCGGCAACCGCGAGATGGTCCGCGAGTACTGCCCGGACGTCGCCGACGCCGAGTACTTCGGCGCGCACGGCTCGACCGGCGAGGCCGTCGCCTGGGTCCGCGACCTCGGCGCCAAGCTCGAGAACATCGGCGCGTACCAGGGCTACGCCGCCGTCGCCTACCCGCACGGCTCGATCACGTCGTGGACGACGGTCGAGAAGGGCGGCATCCTGATCAACCCCAGCGGCGTGCGCTTCGGCGACGAGTCGACCGGCTACTCGGGCTTCGCCGCCGACGTGATCGCCAACGGCGGCCACGCCTACGTCGTCTTCGACGAGCGGATCCGCGACTACGTCGCCGGCAACGAGCTGGAGTTCCGCGAGCTGGTCGAGATGGGCGGCGTCAAGGTCGCGTCCGACCCGGCCGAGCTGGCCGCGTTCTTCGACGTGCCCGCCGACGCGCTCACCGCGACGATCGCCCAGGCGGCCAAGGACGCCGAGTCCGGTGCGCAGGGCACGCCCGACGCCTTCGGCCGCAGCGACTTCGGCTTCGGCCCGCTGACCGCGCCGTACGCGATGTGCCGGACCACCCCCGGCCTCTTCCACACCCAGGGCGGCGCCGCGATCGACCACGACGCCCGCCCGCTGAAGGCCGACGGCAGCGTGATCCCCGGCCTGTTCGCGACCGGCGGCGTCGCGGTCGGGATCAGCGGCCAGCAGGGCGGCGCGGGCTACAGCTCCGGCAACGGCCTGCTGACCGCGATGGGCCTCGGCCGCGTCGCCGGCGCCGCCGCCGCGAACGCTCCGCTGCCGCGATGAGCGCCCCCGCCGCACCGCTGGCCGCGGTCCTGGCCGACCGCGTCACGGCGCTGAGCGCCGACGCGCTGCCGCCGGCGGTCGTCCGCGCCGCGCAGGACCACCTGCTCGACGCGCTCGGCGTCGGCTTCGCCGGCGGGGCGGCGGGCACCACCTCGATCGGGGCCGACCTCTCGCGGCTCGGGGCGGGCGACGCCACCGTCGTCGGCCGCGACGCGCGCCTGACCCACGCCCACGCGGCGCTGGTCAACGGCACGTTCATGCACGCGATGGAGTTCGACGACACCCACGTGCCGTCGGTGATCCACGGCAGCGCCGTCGTCGTCCCCGCCGCGCTGGCCGCCGCCGAGCGCGAGGGCGCGTCGGGCGCGGAGCTGCTGCTCGCCGTCGCCGCCGCCTGGGAGACCCTGATCGCCCTCGGCCTGGCCGCGCCGGGCCGGTTCCAGTCCGCGGGCTTCCAGACCGTCGCCGTTGCCGGCCCGTTCGGCGCCGCCGTCGCCGCGGGCCTGCTCGCGGGCGTTCCCCGCGACACGCTCGTCAACGCGCTGGGGATCTGCGGCAGCCAGGCCGCCGGGACGTTCGAGTTCCTGCGGGACGGCGCGACCGTCAAGGCGATGCACGCGGGATGGGCCGCCCAGTCGGGGCTGATGGCCGTCGAGATGGCCCGACTCGGCGTCACCGGCCCGGCGACCGTGCTCGAGGGCCCGGTCGGCTTCTACGCGTCGTACGCGCACGACGACGACATCACCCCGGCGCTCGCCCCGCTGGTCGACGGGATCGGGCGCGACTGGGAGCTGCCCAACGCCGCGTTCAAGCGCTACCCGGTCTGCCACTACATCCATCCGTTCCTCGAAGCGGTCGAGTCGCTGCTCGCCGAGGGCCTGCGCGTCGAGGACGTCGCGTCCGTGATCTGCCACGCGCCGGTCGAGGCGGGATCGGTGATCTCCGACCCGTGGGCCGAGAAGCAGCGGCCGTCGAGCGACCAGGCCGCCCGCTACAGCCTGCCGGTCTGCGTCGCCGCCGCCCTGCTGCGCGGCCACCTCGGTCCGCGGGACATCCCTGGGATCGCGTCCGACGGCGCGGTGCTGGAGCTGGCGTCGCGGATCGAGTACGTGCCGTGGGTCGACTCGGGCTTCCCCGCCCGGTTCCCGGCGCGGATCGAGGTCGTCCAACGTGACGGCCAGCGCGACGAGCTGATCGTCCCGGACGTCCGCGGCACCCCGTCGCGGCCGTTGACCGTCGAGGAGATCCGGGCGAAGTTCCGGGCCAACGCCGAGCCGGTCGTCGGGATCGACCGCGCCGCTCGGCTGGTCGACGTGGTCGAGCGCTTGCCCGCGGTCGACGACGTCCGCGAGCTGACCGCGCTGCTCGGGGCCTGATCGAACGGGCGACCGGAGGCCGGGAGGCGGCAGGTTCCCGATAGCCTGACCGAACCGTGACGCAGACCACAGGACGATCGGCCGCCCCCGCCGCCCCCCGCCGCGGCGGCACGCGCGGCCGGCCGCCGAGCACCTCGCGCGGCGAGATCGCCGACGCCGCGATGCGGCTGTTCGTCGAGCACGGCTTCGACGAGACGACCGTCGACGAGATCGGTCGGGCCGTCGGGATCAACCGCCGCACGCTGTTCCGGTACTACGACTCCAAGAACGACATCGTCTGGGGCGAATTCTCCGAGCAGCTCGACCGACTGCACGACGCGCTGCGCGCCGGCCCGCCCGACGAGCCGGTGCTGGAAGCGGTCCGCCGCTCGGTGATCGCGTTCAACGACTGGGGTCCCGACAGCCTGCCGGTCCTGCGGGTGCGGATGGACCTGATCACCACCGTCCCAGCGCTCCAGGCCCACTCGACGCTGCGCTACCACGACTGGTGCCAGGTGATCGCCGACTACGTCGCCGAGCGGCTCGCCGTCGACGCGCACGCCCACGTCCCCCAGGTCGTCGCCCAGGCCGCGCTCGGCGTCTCGATCGCGACCTACCGCGTGTGGGTCCGCGACGGCGGCGACCTGCTCGAGCAGCTCGACGACGGCTTCCGCCTGCTCGCCACGGGCTTCCCCGAAGCCGCCCTGCGCGCAAGCGCCTAGCCCCGTCGCCCGGCGTACCCCGGCGGTACAGAAGTCGACGCGATTCGGCCCGGTCGCCGCCCCGTCGCCGGCCTCGTCACCCGCGGTACCCCGGCGGTACGGAAGTCGACGAGCTCCGTGCGGTCGCCGGCCGTCGCCGGCCGCCGCGGTCAGCTACCCCTCGTCGATCAGCGCCGCGATCCGCTCACCGATCGCCATCGCCGTGGCGTTCGTCGCGGCCGTCGGGGCGCGCGGGGCGATCGACAGGTCCGCGACCCGCAACCCGTCGACGCCACGCACGCGACCGTGGAAGTCGACCACCGCTTCGGGGTCGCGGTCGGGACCCATCCGGCAGGTCCCGCAGCCGTGCAGGGTCGTCGCCTGACGGCGGCGGATCCAGGCGTCGAGCGCCGCGTCGTCGTCGAGCGTCGCCGTGTCCGGCGTACCGGACCAGTCGTCGATCATCTCCGCGAACGCCGGATGTGCGAAGACCGCCGCGTTCTGCCGAACCGCCGCGCGCATCCGCTCCCGGTCGCGCGGCGCCTCCAGGTAGCGGAAGTGGATCCGTGGCTGGACCGCGGGATCCGCCGACACGAACTCCAGGTGCCCGACGCTGTCGGGGGCGTAGAGCATCGCCATCTGGTTGACGTCGACGTGATCGGAATCGGGCGCGTCTGGCAGTCCTCCCCCGTTGCTGCCGGCGTACGGCCCCGAGAGCACGACCGTCGAGACGTCGCTGCGCTGCCCCGCGGACGCGTCCGCTTCCGTCGTGGTCGTGCACGCGACCAGGCAGCGCAGGTCCCACTCCCGCACGTGGCGCTTCAGCCGCACGCTCGACGTCACCGCCGGGTGGTCGTGGAGGTGCTGGCCGACGCCGGGCAGGTCGACCGCCGCGTCGATCCCGAGGCGACGGATGGTCGCCGCCTCGCCGATCCCCGAGAGCGCCAGCAGGTGCGGGCTCTCGATCGCCCCGGCCGAGACGATCACCTCGCTCGCCGCGACGCGGACCGGCTGGCCGTCGACGATCGCCTCGATCCCGCGGGCGCGTCCGCCCTCGATCACGACCCGCGCCACGTGGGCGTGGCCGCGCAGCTCCAGGTTCGGCCGGACCAGCGCCGGCAGCAGGTAGGCCAGCGCCGCGCTGACCCGCACCCCGTCGATCCCGTTCCGCGCGGTGGCGCCGACGCCCTGGTTCTCGGTCCGCGCCACGTCCGGGTTCTCCGCCACGCCCAGGTCCCGCAGGGCGTCGTGGAACGCGCGGTGCGCCGGGGCCCAGCCCTCGCGCCCGATTCGGCCGATCGGCAGCACGCCGGGCGTCGACGTCGACGGGTCGGCGTCGCGGTCGTCCTCGATCCGCTCGAAGACCGGGTCCAACGCGGCGGCGGACCACAACGGCGAGCCCCAGCCGTCGTAGTTCTCCGGCAGCCCGCGCTGGTAGATCATCCCGTTGGCCGACCCCGAGCCCCCGAGCGCGCGCCCCCGGATCACCGGGGCCGAGTCCGCGCTGTCGGCGTAGTCGAAGCCCTCGTACGTCCAGAGGTGGTCCACCGGGAACGTCCGCTCGTCGCGGAGACTCGGCGGCATCTCCGCGAGGCTCGTGAACGTCGGGCCGGACTCCAGGATCAGCACCCGGCGGTCGGGGTTCTCGCTGAGCCGGGCGGCGAGCACGCAGCCCGCGGAGCCCGCCCCGACGATCACCACGTCGTACCGACCGTCTGTTTGAAGTCCGCTCATGGTCCGTCAGCGTACGCGGTCGGTTCCGCGCCGTGGGGGGAATTGTCGCAGGGCGGTCGAGCCGCCCCGGCGCTTCGGACCCGACCTGTCGAGGTTGTGCCTGTACTACGAGCAG
>JADKLW010000120.1_pt2 | contig 34193 bp, 22 predicted proteins | sample 8641881 | NCBI WGS metagenome assembly JADKLW01 (sample SAMN16272185, study PRJNA661076) | feces metagenome | isolation source: fecal sample from diarrhoea affected cattle B | host: Bos taurus | place: South Africa: Lokaleng Village, Mahikeng | collected 2019-09 | reverse complement strand
CTTCAGATTATGCTACGACCCGTCCTTTATCAGTATTATGGGATAACATTGTCAATACCTCCAGTCACGGGTGGCTGACCAAATCGGGTAATAGCGGTCTTTCAATCACATTTGATATGAAACAGGTGGCGAAACTGAGTCGCATTGTGATTCATGGTTATCACGTGAATGCTCCCTATTCTCAGGCAAATATTACAAAATTTGAACTATGGGGGACTGACAAATTTGACTATAGTAAAATAACCGACAAACCCTATTGGTTGGATGAATGGAGTGTCCGTCTCGGCGCCCTTCATGGGGTGGATGTGACCACGCAGCTTCCTGAACGCACTTTTAAAGATGATTGGGTATTTCTGGGAGAACATGAGATTCTTAGGCATACCGATAGTGAAGCTATATTAGATCAAGCACGGAACGGGACAGAATATACCATGCCACTTGATGCGGCTCCTGTCAGATATGTGCGGTTGTTTGTACGTGAGATAACAGGCAATCCACCCTCACCATCAACAAACTATTTCTCGATGGGAGAAATGACTTTCTATGGTGACAACACTGTTCCACAAGAATAAAAAAATGAGAAATATGAAAAAGTACAATAATATTTTAAAAGGGCTGTTTGGCATACTGGCCATACTTCTACTGGCAGTGTCATGCGATGATATGAACGACATTCAGAGCAAATTTGCCAACATGGACGAGCAAACATATCTTGGAAAGGTTGATTCTGTAAAAGCTTATCCGGGGTTTGGGAGAGCCAAAATAACATGGTATATCGGTTCTGATCCGAAAATTGAGAAAACGATCATCTACTGGAACATGCGCAATGATTCCATTGTAAAGGATTTCACTCGTCACACACCCGGTATACAGAAAGATTCCATCATTGTGGAGAATCTTCCCGAAGGTAGCACCATGTTCGAGTTCAGAAATGTCAACAATAGAGGTGAAACTTCCCTTTATACTGCTGCATCGGTTACCGCGTGGGGAGAAAGTTTTGCACATGGGTTGATGGCGAGAAATATCACCTCGCGTGAATTTGATTATGCTGACACGAATTTCAAACTGGGATTTTCAGCTACTTCAACGGGCGACAGTGTAGTCTATTCAGAGGTCAAATACACTGATCTCAATGGCTTGCAGAAGAATGTCCGGATTGAAAGAGAAACAAATGAAATTTTGTTATCTGATTTCCCTGATGGCGGTGAACTGCAGTTTCGCACGGTCTTCTTTTTACCACAAGGTATTGATACGGTTTACAACGCATTTCAAGCCATCAATGCACCCGTGGTAATCTTTGAAAACGGTGAGAAAGTGACCTTAGGCAACGGTCTGCAAAGTAAATACTTTGAACGTGACGGGGTCAGTCTCTATGAGTGGAATAGTGCTGGCGATCTGATCGTGTATGGGGTCAGTCAGGAAGGTACATTCAGTCAATCTGAACTCTTTCCGGCGCTCGTTCCGCGTACCAGTTTCCGTGATTTCTTCTTCTATGACGATGACAAGTTCATTGGTGTAAGTACCGGAAATGCGGTGAGTATGCATCAAATTATTGAGGGAACATTGCAATATGTAAAGACACCTGCCGGTGCAAATACATTTGGTGCCGGGTTCGGTCACCCAGCATACATCCCCGCAAAAGGATTCTTCTATTCCATTGAAGGGGCGGGTATACTAAAAACATGGGTAGCCTACAACAATGCAACATGGGGTAGTCCAAATGGCAGTACCGTATTTTCCGGATACAACAATCAACCTTTTGCATTATTTAAATATAAGGTTTTGATAGGTGTGGATGCTGATGGGTATCTCTGGGCGCAACCTATCTCCCCGACAGGTATATTGGGTGCAAAAAGTAAAATTGGCAGCGGCTGGAACAAGTTTGTAAAACTGGTTGCAGTAGGAGATATCTTGTTGGGTATGGATGAAAACGGTGATTTCTGGAAATTTGATTTTGACTCAGATCACTATTGGGTAATCAATGATCCTGCTTAATAGATATAATGAGACTCTTCTTGATTTTTCTTTAATGTTTTAGTTCACTAATAACTGGCTGGGATCTGAGAAAGATCGCCAGACGGTTATTTGTTTGAAAATTGATTCTGGATAAATGTATTTTTGACTAAATAAAAATTGTTTGAGGTTAGATGTTAGGTAGTTAGACAGTGACATAGAGAGCATTTAACGTCTCTCTATGTTTCTGTTTTTTAAAATGAGAAGGCACCAGATCTCATCTTTATTTTGCCGAAGGATTGTAGAGAGATTGTTCGTAATAATTAAAAAAGATAATAATGAAAAAATTTGCGGGTATACTGATCTTGATCCTGTCGATCATACTATTGAATTCATGTAGTTCAGTCATCAACAAACAAAAACGATCTGATCAACGGACAGGCGTAAGCTTTGAGAGACCGAGACCTGAGGGACAGACAAATGTGCTGAAATTAACTGCTGATCCTATACCCGTGGTGAGGGTTGCATTTATCGGCGTAGGGAACAGGGGCTATGCTGCTGTGCGTCGTTATGTTAATCTGGAAGATGTGGAGATATTGGCACTATGCGACCTGAACGGTGAGATGGTGAAACGTTCACAGCAATTTCTCACCGGCAAGAATCTGCCTCTGGCAGATGAATATGTGGGGGAAGATGCATGGAAAGAGGTGTGTGAACGTGATGACATTGACCTGGTATATATATGTACCGACTGGTTGAGTCATACACCCATCGCTGTTTATGCCATGGAACAAGGCAAGCATGTTGCCATTGAAGTTCCTGCAGCCACTACGATTGATGAATGCTGGCAGCTGGTGGATACAGCCGAGAAAACACGCCGCCACTGTATGATGCTGGAGAACTGTTGTTACGATTTCTTCGAACTGAACACGCTCAATATGGCTCAGAAAGGTCTCTTCGGTGAGATCGTGCATGGTGAGGGTGCATATATCCACGATCTCAGAAGTCAACTCGATTCACAAAGAAGCTGGAGGACACAATTCTATGAAGATTATGATGGTAATCCTTATCCCACACATGGTTTCGGTCCGGTCTGCCAGGTGATGAACATCCACCGGGGTGATAAGATGAACTATCTTGTTTCCGTATCCTCAGATCAGTTTGGTATTACAGCTTATCTGAAGGACAAGTTCGGAGAGTCCTCTCCCGAAGCGGCCAAGAATTATGAGATTGGGGACATGAACACCACAATTATCAAGACAGAGAAAGGGAAGACAATCATGGTGCAGCATGATGTAACCAGCCCCCGTCCTTATAGTCGGCTTCATACAATAAGCGGGACTAAAGGGTTCGCTCAGAAGTATCCGGTGGAAGGGATTGCCCTGGATCCCGAATCGCATCAATTTATGGCAAAGGAGGAATATGATCAACTGATGGAAGAGTATAAACACCCATTTATTCAGGAGATTGGAGAAGTGGCAAAACGTGTGGGTGGCCACGGAGGGATGGATTTTATCATGGATTATCGGTTGATCTATTGTCTGAAAAATGGTCTGCCGCTCGATCAGGATGTCTATGATGCTGCTGAATGGTCTTCACTGGTTGAACTCAGTAGAATTTCCGTACAGAATGGAGGTACCCCCGTGAAAATTCCCGATTTTACCCGCGGTGACTGGAATCAACTGAAGGGCCTTACATTCTCTTATTAAGTACAATTTATCTAACTCATCCAAAATGATAAGAATAAAAATTGTGGGTGCTCTTTATTTTACAGTAATTCTCTTGTTATTCCTGAACGCTATTTCATGTAAGGCGAAAGGAAACGGAGAAGATACTGACAAGGAAAAGATCGAAACGCTTTATCCCTTACATTTTTCTGACATTGCAGTGCGTGATCCCTTTGTTCTTGCGGATCCTGTCACACAATCCTATTATATCCATGCAAATGCCGGAAACAGTGTGGCGGTCTATCAAAGTAAAGATCTATCCATGTGGCGGAAGCTGGCGGATCGATCATTTATTCCGGAACCCTCATTCTGGGGAAAGAAAGATTTCTGGGCTCCTGATCTATACCTTTACAATGGTCACTATTATCTGTTGATCACAGTCAGCAGTGATACAGAAAAAAGAGGGACCACTATCCTGGTTTCAGATTATCCGGAAGGGCCTTTTAAACCGCTAATCAATAAATCCATCACGCCTCCTGACTGGATGTGTCTGGATGGATCGTTGTATGTTGATCATAAGAACAAGCCATGGCTTATTTTTTGTCACGAATGGCTGGAGGCAACAGATGGTGGCATATATGCCGTTGCTTTGAGTGACGACCTCACCTCCGTCAATGGAGAACCGGTATTACTCTTCACAGCCTCCTCAGCACCATGGGTAGGCTCTATTACGGCACATGATGTTACCGGATATGTCACTGATGCACCCTATATCCATCGTTTGGACGACGGTATGCTTATTATGCTCTGGTCCAGTTTCGACAAGCAGGGGATCTATGCAATTGGACAGGCAAACTCACCCAGTGGTGAGATAACCGGACCATGGCTGCATGAACCCATGCCGTTGAATTCAGATGATGGGGGACATGCCATGTTGTTTGAAGACCTGAACGGAAAGCTGAAAATTGCATATCACGCTCCAAACAGTAAAAACTGGAGGGTATCCATTAAAGAGGTTACTTTGCAAGAAAAGAAAGTGATCCTTGGCAATTGATCTCTTTTGGGACCAATAATGACGAAGATGATGATTAAAAAAATTATAATCGTGCTGATGATTGTGGTCACAATCGCTTCAGATATGATTGCAGCAGATACAACACGTGTGATTCTGTTTACAATAGACGGTCTGCACTGGCGTGCCCCGGAAAAATTAAGAATGCCTCTGTTTAATGCATTGAAAGAGGAGGGTACCTATATCAGAAAATCCTATATGATTATCCCACATCATCCCACGGTGGGTGATTACAGCAAATACAACAGTTGCTCTTTCCCCAATCCCGTGCTGCACCAGGGGTCTCTCTTTATCAGCCCTGATAACAGGATGCTACAGGAGGTAGTTTCCACTATATACCAGTCAGCATTTGTGGTGAATACACCTGCTTATCGTTCTGTGGCCAGAGGCTTTACAACAACTATTATGGACTCCCGTCTCTCCGACAATGAGGTGGTGGATAACGCAATTGCCCTGCTCGAGCAACAGGATTTCCGGTTTATGCGTATCCATCTTCAATCTCCCGGAGCAATGGGCGAGTCGGTGGCTCTGCATAGTGCTGACAAATCATACAGCAACAACATCTGGGCAGACGGATCTCCTTATATCGAAGCTATAGAAAATGCGGACAAGCTCCTGGGTAAATTTGTCTCTTATCTCAAAGAATCAGGAAAATGGGAGAGTACCATTCTGATTGTTACTTCCGATCACGGTCAGAGTAACAACGGGTGGCATCCCATGCTGGATGAGAACAGCTGGACAACACCAATGCTTTTTGTTGGTAATGGGATCGCCCGGCAAAGGGAGCTGCCCTATTTTGAACATACCGACCTGGCACCAACAATTTTGTGGCTATTGCACATGCAGGGCGTTAATAATAGCGGAGGTGAAGGACGAATAATCAAAGATATCAATGAGAATGTAAACTCCGGTGAGTTTAATCATCCACGTCATATAAAAATTATCAATGGACAAATCAGAGAGTATGCAATTCTCCATGCGAGAATGACGCTCGCTTCAGAAAATAACTACGCTCTGGCAAATATTATCGCATCGCTCGATAACCAGAACTTAACTCCTGAACCTTTCTATCATCAGGACCGGATGATGGAGTGGAGCAAAGCCGGTTCAACCCTGCATCTGATTGAAGCAAATGAATTGATCCTTTCCCGCATGCGGGAGATTTTAAAAAAGAACACCTTATGATTATAAAAGCAAAACAACCTGTGAAGAACAATATAATCCCTGCATTTAGATTATGTTTACCTCTTATTGCCTTGCTTCTGACAGGGGTAATCAATGCACAGGATCCCTTTCAGACAGAAAAACAGAAGGCTTTTGAGACTGTCTTCGGTGATGCGGTGATACTCGATCCTGTGATGGTGGAGAAGGTGAAGAGTGATACCCCCGGCAAACGCCATTATCTGGATACCGACAATGATGGAAAACCCGATGAGGTATGGTTTATTGATACCGACTCCCGTCACAACGAACGTAATCGCCCGATCCTTGTCAGAGTGTTGGATGAGAATGGTAATCTTGCATATGGAAATGAACCGGATAAGCACGGTGATCTCTGGGTCGCTGACTGGCATGCCGATGGGCTGGTTGATGCGGTTATTGGTTACGAGGATACTGATGGCGACAGCGATCTGGACCGGATGGGTATGTTTTTCGTAGACCGGCGTAATGGTTTGCGCGTCTGGTGGTTTATGGATGACGGTGATGACAATATGCTCGGTTATGATATTGACTATATCTATTATCAGATTCCCTGTCAGAATCACTCTCATTTTGGCGGTGACGAGAGCCTGATCTCTATGTATTTCAACGCGGAAGAGAAAAAGTGGATCCCTTTTTGGGAGAATCCTTTTCTTTTTTACGATGCTGATAAGGATGGTATCACCGAGGAGGTGGTACGGATAGAAGGGGAAGGAGATATTATGCGGTTTCTGAGATGGAGTTTCAATGTCAATCCCACCGAGGGAGAGCTTCGTAACTACGATGTGGGCATTACAGCCTGTGCACCGGGCTGGACTCTCACGAAGAACCGAAGCAGTGATTTCACCTTCCGGCTTGCCGATGATCAAACCGAAACCTTTCAACTGAGAGGATTCCCCACGGGGGCAGCGGTGAAACGATCCACAGCCAGGGAGAGCCTGCAATCAATGCAATGGGCACGTGTGCTGATGACATGGGATGAAATAGACCTCAACACGGCATGGGACAGACCCGGTGACAAGATTGAGAGATGGGAGGGAATTATTTCGGCGGGCTCCAACGAGCCCGGGTACTATATGCCTCAGGTGGGGGGACCCGATTGCGGTCCTTACAATAAACGATATGAGCTGGTTTTGCATCCTTCCGGCCCTAACCGCTTTTACTTTAACCCCTCTGATAAGAAAATACATTTACTGGAGAGCAACAGAAGCTGGATCAATGTCGATTATAACGGAGACCTGAAGAGCGATATGTTTTATGCCTGGAAAGATACAGACAATGATGGGATTGTGAACCGGTTAGAGATTGATCTGGATGGTGATGGGCAGGTGGACGACTGGTATAACCTTGATGTCAGAGAAATCAGGAACATCGGCTGGAACTTCAATGATTTCAATGAAATGCATCTTCCTGTACTGGAGAGTGAACCTGAAAATAGATATTACCTGATACAATCTTTAATTGATGCATTGAGAAAGAGCGGTTCAGCCGCCGCGATGGATCCGGTATGGATTTTTCTTCAAAACAAGTTGCAGGGAGAGGGTTATACCGATGAACTGGCCGGACGCATGATCAACAGTGATGAATCGGTACTGTATTACCTCACGCTGGTGCAGGATCGCCTTATTGGTGAGCTCAAGAGAAGCAACCGCGGGAAAGCCTCATTTTGGGATCGGTTCAATACGGCGAGAGGTATAGGCGATACGCAAGCCATGACGAAAGAGGTGGAACGCATCTTTAAAACGGAGCTACCTGTTGAAGATTATGATGCGTGGATCACCCGTCTGCGTGCCAAAGAAGAGATGCAGAGGGTTGCCTGGGACAACCAGTGGTTACCTCCCAACTGGGGTTGGGAATCGGAGAAAGTAGCATTCCGTTTCTATGATGGTCATTTTGACCTGTTCGGTAAGCGTGTTGATACTCTGATCTATCCCAGGATCAAAGAAGGAAAAAATTATCACAGAGATATTAACAAGTGGGGAATGGATATTCTCCATGTGGGTAAAACAAGTGGTATAGGAGGAGTTACACTCTATATCAACGGTGAAGCATATCCCGTGAGAAACGAAAAACAACCCGGTGATCCGGTATTTGCAGCAAGATTGATTTCTGAATCGAATCATAAAATTGAATTGGAGTTTGTTACCGAGAATGTTGGACCGAAAAACAATCCATATACCATCAGAATAGTTCCCTCCATCCATGCCGGCGAGAATAGCTCAATGGTACGTGTATACGTTGAGGGTGGTAATAGTAGCGATCAGGTTGAACTGGGAATCGGTTTAACCCGCCTGAACGAAGAATCCTTCTTCTGCAACGAGGAAAAAGGAACTATGGCAAATTGGGGTATACAGGAGCCGGAGATCGGTTGGATAGGCATGGGTATCTTGTTTGAATCACACAAATATCTAAGAGTGGAGAACGACAAGGAGGAACATAGGGTTGTCGTTCGTTACGACAAGAACGAACCGGTAACCTACCATATCAAAGGAATGTGGCTCAAGGGTGAACAGTTCCCCATCTCGCTATCCCCTTCCGATTGGTTTCAAAGAGTGGAAAATACAGCTCACCTACATAATGCACAATGAGCTGTAATCACTTTTTCAGAACTATGTGAATGAGCATCTGTTGCTCGTGAGCTTTTTACGTTATTTTTAGAGCACCCACATGATGAGTGCTCTAAACTCCGGATTGGTGCTATTCAATTTTTTTCCTGATAATTTGAAAATAATTTAACATCATGACAAAATTATTCTTTATCGTATTTACCATAATCCTGAACTCCATATTTTTTGTTGGATATTCAAATCCAAACATGAAAAATATTACCCCCAATCAATTTGAGGGAAACGATACCCAAAGAATCCAGTTAGCTATTAATGAAGCCGCTGGCACAACGGGGAAAGTAGTTATTCCAGCCCACAATTCCAATGGTTCCGGTGTGTGGCTTCTTGATAGTGCTGTATTATTACCAAGCAATATAACTGTTATTCTTGACAATTGTACCGTTCAATTGTCTGATAAATCCAGAGACAATATGTTCCGTAGTGATAATGTAGGAATTGGTATCACTGACCCAAAGTGGAACCAAAATATTAAAATTGTTGGTGTAGGCTCAGTGGTATTAAAAGGGGCGATTAATCCTAGGGCAACAGGGGATGCTTTTAGGACTTTAACTCAAGATCCTGAGAAAACTAGAGCAGAAGGTATTTTTCGTATAAGTTATGGGAGTGATGCTGGAGTAAAAGATACCAAGCAGAAAGGAGATTGGCGGAATATCATGATTTTGATGGCTTATGTGAACGGATTTGAACTCAGCAATGTAAAAGTAGAAAATTCTCACTCATGGGGAATAAGTTTTGAAAGGGTATCCAATGCAGTGATTGAGAATATTCGAATTTATAACCCCGAAGTGATTAATACAGGTAAAAAAGAAGTAAAAGTTTTCAATAAAGATGGGATTAACCTCAGACATGGTTGTAAGAATTTTAAAATTTCAAATGTCTCGGGAATAAATGGAGATGATTTAATCGCTCTTTCAAGTTTAGATGTTGAGCCTAATTACCATTCGAATGGAGATATAAATTCATATCAGGTAACCACGACACAATGGAGAGGGCTTATGGATGATACAGAATATATTATAATTTCAAATTGTTCTACCAACTATACTGGTGTAGCTATTCGTGCAAGTGATGATGCTGGTATCCATCATGTTTATATAAATGGTGTTATTACCGCAGAAAGACCAGACATCCCTGCTCCTTATGGAGGAAGTCCTTATACATTATTAGTTGGCGGAAAGGGATATGGCAAAAAATCAGAACCAAATAAAATACATAATATCTTTGCGACAAACTTAATAGGGGATGGTAAAAACCTTATTCTAATTCAAACACCTCTACATAATTCTGCTTTTACTAATGGTTTATATTCTGGAAAAGCAGAATCTGCCATCACATTTGATACGAATGAAGAAGAATGCACGAAGATAACATATACAAATTTAATTAAACTCAAATAAGTTCCTTTCATGGATTCATGAACAGGTTTTCAAGATATGCATAAAACGAACCGGTAACCTACCATAAAAAGGAATGTGGCTCAAGGGTGAACAGTTACCCATCACGCTATCCCCTGAAGTAGAACTTTACCAATAGTATCTGTTCTATTTGAATTATATTTAATGATTTTGCGATTTTTGAGGAATGGTATGCGGTAACTTATACCATTCTGTCAATCTTAATACATTTCTTTGTGTTCGGCGAAAGATGCCGGATGACTGTCGTTTTTTTATTTTGAGAATCCATGGAATAATGAACAGAGTATATAGTTTTTTAACCATCATCTCTTTGCTTCTACTCTCCTTCAGCTGTCAGAGGAAAGAGAGCATCTCTATGTATCAGATTGATCCGCTTTACAAGGTGCTGAAAGAGCGCACCTATTTCGTAGATGAAGTGGATACGATCCTTGCCGTACGCGGAGAGGTGGCCTCCCTCCAGATCGTAGTGAAAGCAATGGAGGAGGTAAGAGATATGAAGGCTTATGTAAAAGAGATCACTGCTGAAGATGGTGTCCACGAGATTACAGACGCTGAGGCCGGCTGGGTGGGCTATGTGAGGGTGGGACGCTCTTATAGTCCCCCCTCAAGAGATATCATCAGTTCCGCTTCCGACTATTTCCCTGATCCTATTCTCACAGACTCTGCCTTCTCTGTTGAGACAGGGGAGGTGCAGCCTTTGTGGGTATCCATTCCTGTAGGAAAGTCGGCCGAACCGGGCCTCTATAAAGGAAGTGTTGTGATTTCCGGGGAAACAGTATCAGGTAAAAGGTTGTGGACGAAGGACTTCTATCTGCGCGTTTATCCGGTCACCCTCGGCAAGTCGCCGCTTTACGTGACCAACTGGTCAGCACATTTCAATGCTACAGCACTGAGTTATATGAACAACAATGAGCCACTGGAGCTCTATTCAGATTTATATTGGGAGCTGGTAGAGATGCATGCCGAAATGATGGCATCCCACAGGCAGAATGTGCATCGGATCTTTCCTGTTTGGCACACACGGTATACCTATGATGAGGGAAAATATAGTTTCGATTTTTCAAGATTTGACAAAGAGGCTGAACTGTTCGACCGCTATGGTGTCCTGGAAAGGATTGAGGGAGGTCATCTGGCATGGAGGTCCGGGAACTGGGACTCGCCCTTTCATGTGGAGGTACCGTTGCCCGATGATGATACGTCAAGCACATTGCAGGCAGGGATCAATCCGCTCAAGGTGGAAAACGGAATGCGTTTTGTGAAGCTGCCGATTGAAGATGAGCGGACACAAAATTTTCTCGATCAGTTTCTGCCGGCACTCAAAGATCATCTGGCCGCTAAAGGATGGCTCGATCGTTACATGCAACACATCGCCGATGAACCAACGGCGAAGAACTCAGACTCCTACAGGGCAATCAGTGGTTATGTCAAGAAACATCTGCCCGATGTGAAAATACTGGATGCAGTCCTGACCTCAAAAGAGTTGGCCGGAACTATCGATGTGTGGGTTCCTGTACTGGATGTGTTGCACAGAGACCATGCTTTTTATCAGGATCTGCAGAAGCAGGGGAAAGAGCTATGGTACTATACCTGTGTCGTGCCACGGGGGAATTATGCCAACCGTTTTATTGAGCTTCCGTTGATTCAGACAAGACTGCTTCACTGGATCAACTTCAAATATGATGTAACAGGATACCTCCATTGGGGATTGAACTACTGGGAGAAAGATCAACTCACTATCGATGCATCGCGTGACCGCGGCAGGCTTCCGGCAGGTGATAACTGTATCATCTATCCGGGTTACAGAAAGCTCTACTCTTCCATTCGTTTTGAGGCAATGAGGGATGGTATTGATGATTACCAGTTACTTAAAATGGTGGAAAAGAAAGACCCGGCAAAAGCAAAAGCATTCGCAAACAATCTGGTGCTCAATTTTGATCATTACGACAACAGTGTCACCTATTTCAGAAAGAGCAGAAAACAGATGCTTGTTTTTCTCTCGCAGTAATAACTTACACCCGATGATCATCAGAATATTTATCCTATGTTTCATTCAACTGATAGCTGTTCAGCTTTTATCAGCTAACCCTATCAGCTATCGTGACTGCTCCATATTTCAAAACGGGGACTCTCTGGTGGTCGAAAACGCACTCATCAAACGTGTTTATCTGATGAACAATGGTAATCTGATCACTCGATCTATCCTGAACAAGGAGAGCCGGTTTATCTGGCAATCCCAATCAACAAGTCCCGACATGACGCTACCGGGGTACAACGATTCCGCCACCCTTGTCTCTTTCAACAGTTATGTTGTCCCTGAAACAATGTTCCAGGAATCATTCCTGGAGACGGAAATCGTCTATTGTTTTGATGATCTTTCAGTAAGGCATGTCATCAGGTTGTACCCTGAAACACCTGTCGTGGGCAATGATTTCTATTTCAAGGGTGAATCTCAAAATAAAGGGTGGTATGATAAGCAGTTTATAGATAATCAGTTGAAAGATGTTCGGTTTGTGGCTTCCGGTAAAGCAGCATCCCATCTACCCGTTTTGGAGAGTGTCTCTCTGGGTGGTAAACACTGGCAGTACAAGACCATCAGTCTGTTTGAGATGACCGATCATCTCAATAGCCTTGTTCTGGTGAATGATTACCAGGCATACAACGAACGGCTCTACAAGGGAAACCTGCTCTTTGCACTAAACAACGAAAATGAGGAGGGATTCTTTCTGCTGAAAGAGTCACCATCCTCTCTGGCACAGTTGAAGTATCCCACTGCCGATTTTATTGCCTCCTACGGTAAGATCAGGGTGATAGGCCTGGGGATAGATGAAAATGATATTCGTCCGGATGTATGGACCAGTGGCTATTCGACTGTTCTTGGGCTCTTTTCAAAAAATGAGTACAATGCCCTCACCAGTTTAAAAACATACCAATCCCGCATCAGAAAGGTGATCCCTGGTAGAGATGAGATGATCATGATGAATACATGGGGCGATCGCGGGGTGGGAGAGCGTATCAATGAAGCATATATTCTCAGGGAGCTGGCGCTTTGTCACCGGTTGGGAGTGACCCATTTCCAGATTGATGACGGCTGGCAAACAGGTAAAAGTCCAGCAACAACACAGAGTGGTTCGTTCGATAACATCTGGGAGAGATCTGATTACTGGAAGCCTGATCCGAACAATTTCCCCAACGGACTGAAGCATGTTGTTGAAAAGGGAGAAGAGCTCGGTGTGGAGGTCTGCATCTGGTTCAATCCAAGCTATACCGATAACTATATCGATTGGAGACGGGATGCGGAAGCATTGATTTATTTAAATCGTCAGTATGGTATAAGGACATTTAAAATAGATGGTCTGAGGATTCACAACAAAATTTCAGAAGAGAGGGTGGACAGCCTTCTCTACACTGTGTCCCGGTCTTTGAACTATAATGTAGTATTTAATCTCGATGTTACAGCCGATAAGCGTTTCGGTTTTCTTTACAGGAATAAGTACGGGAACATTTTTTTAGAGAACAGGTACACCGATTTTGGTAGTTATTATCCTTACTGGACACTCCGTAATCTGTGGACGCTGTCAAAATATGTCCCTACCAGGAATCTACAGATTGAGTTTCTGAATAAATGGAGAAATAACGACAAATACAATGATTCTTTTGCTCCTGAACATTATGATTTTGAATATCTTTTTGCTATAGCGATGATGGCTCAGCCGCTGGCTTGGATGGAAGCGCAAAATCTGCCCGAAGAGGCGTTTGAACTGAACCCGGTGATGAATAAATACAAGGAGATACAGTATGATCTGCACAATGGTCATATCCTTCCTGTGGGAGAAATCCCCTCGGGAAAATCATGGACCGGATTTCAAAGTATTCACGAAGGATACGGCTATTTTTTAATCTTTAGAGAAATGAATGTAAAGGGTACTGCTACTATTAAGACATGGCTACAACCCGGTACATTGGTGGAATTAAAGAGAATATCAGGCAAAGGTGAAGATTTTCAGACAATAACAGATGAAAATAGCCAGATAATCTTTAAATTAGTAGCGGAGAACAGTTATTCACTTTATAAATACAACATAGTAACAGTACAATAATATGGACAGAAGAAAATTTATTAAAAAAAGCGTGATGGGGAGTGCTTCTCTGATGACCGTAACCAGTCTTAATTCCTCAACTGTCTGGGCGAAGAGTAATATAAAGGTACCTGCTATCCTGGGTGGTGAAAAGATGTATACCGGTCAATGGCCCAAGTGGCCTATTTGGAATTCGGCTACCGATGAAAAGAAACTTCTGGAGGTAATGCGTAGCGGTGTCTGGTCGAGAAACAAGGTCACGGAAGAGTTTGAAAAACAGTGGGCAAACACTTTAGGAGCTAAACGCGCCCTGGCAGTAGTGAACGGAACCAATGCATTGAATACATCGCTGGCACAGTTGGAGATTGGGTGGGGTGATGAAGTGTTGGTTACATCCTACACATTTATTGCCTCGGTATCCAGTATACTCCTTAATGGTGCAATACCTGTATTCGTGGATGTTGACCCTGAAACATTCCAGATGGATCCCGATAAGATTGAAGAGAAGATAACACCCCACACCAGAGCAATTCTTCCGGTTCATATCCTCGGTCTTCCCTGTGATATGGAAAGAATCATGAAAATTGCTGAAAAACATAACCTGTTGGTAGTTGAGGACGCATGCCAGGCATGGTTGGCAGAGATTAACGGGAAAAAGGTTGGTAATTTTGGGAACGCCGGCTGTTTCAGTTTTCAGAATTCCAAGAATATGGCAATGGGAGAGGGAGGAGCCATCATCAGTGATGATGATGCGTTCATGGATCGCTGTTATTCGTATCATAATTACGGCAATCCATATGGATCCACGGCAGGACAGTTTAGTGCCGGTACTGTGATGATTGGTACCAAATTACGTATAACAGAGTATCAGGCAGCTATAGGACTGGCTCAGCTTCAGCGGTTGGAAGAACAGACTGATTTGCGAAACAAAAATGCATCTTACCTCCAATCGCTTATAGATGAGATACCGGGTATCATCCCATACAGGTTGTATAAGAATGTAACAAAAGCAGCTTTCCATCTCTTCCCCTTTAGGTATCAGAAAGAAGATTTTAAGGGTTTATCGAGAACTGATTTTTTGAGCGCATTACGGGCTGAAGGTGTACCCTGCTCCGGTGGGTATAGTGAACTGAATAAAATGCCTTTTTTGAAAAATGCTTTTGAAAGTAAATATTTCAGGAAATTCTATCCAACAGAACGATTGAATTACCAGAGATATGCAGAGGAAAATAATTGTCCTTTGAATGAAAAATTGTGTAATGAGGAAGCTGTATGGATTCCTCAAAATGTATTGCTAAGTGCAAAAACAGATATGAAAAAAATTGCCGGAGCGATAGAGAAAATCCAACAGCATGCTGAGCGTATTATTGCTAATACAAAATAATTTTTTTAATCGATGAAGAAAAGAGATACTCCAATATGGTTACTGACAGTCTTCCTGTTACTGAATATTTATTCCCATGCAAGAGCAGGAAATGATAATGAGGATAAATTTGTCTGGAAAGCCGGAATTGCCCGCACTGTTATTACACCGCAGGCACCCATTTGGATGGCAGGCTATTCCAGCCGTACATCTCCTTCGGAAGGTAAGCTGCATGATCTGTGGGCCAAGGCGCTCCTGTTAGAAGATGCTGAGGGTCATCGCTCCCTGCTCATCACGATGGATTTACTGGGTGTTTCAAAGGATTTCTCTGATGAGGTGAGAGAACGGTTAAACCGTAGATATGGGTTGGATCATTCCCAGATTATTCTTAGCAGCTCCCATACACACTCAGGTCCTGTAATCTCGCGGGCGTTGAGATATATTTATCCGATGACTGATCAGGATTGGAAGGTTGTGGATAAGTACACAGAACAATTGGCAGAGAAGTTGTTTGGACTGGTTGACCAGGCGATGAAAAATCTACAACCTGCACATATTTATACCCAGAACGGTATTACACGCTTTCAGGTAAACAGGCGTAATAACAAGGAAAACAGCATCACATCCACTTCTGAACTGAATGGCCCCAACGATTATGCGGTGCCGGTGATCAAAATTGAAGCACCCGACAAACAATTGATGGCGGTAATCTTTGGATATGCCTGTCACCCCACCACCTTGTCAATCAATCAATTCTCGGGTGATTATGCCGGTTTTGCTCAACTCGAACTGGAGAAACGTTATCCGGGCACCACTGCCCTCTTTTTTCAGGGAGCCGGTGGTGATCAGAATCCCATTCCCCGCCGCAGTATTCCTCTGGCCATCCAATACGGGAAGCAGCTTGCCGCAACTGTAGAACGGGTACTCTCTGAAGAGATGCCGCAACAAGAGAGCAGCCTGATCACAAGATATTCCGAAATTGACCTTTTACTGGATAATCCACTCCCTTTGGAAGAATTGCAGGAGATCGCCAAAAAAGATGATTATCAGGCAAGATGGGCTGAAGGAATGATCAGCGAATTGAAAACAAAAGGACATTTAATCAAATCGTATCCTTTCCCTGTTGGTTATTGGCAAATAGGTCAACAAAAGTTGTTTGTCCTCGGTGGGGAGTCAGTGATCTCATACAGTCTGAAATTGAAGCAGATTTTCGGTGGACAGATCTTTGTGCTCTCATATGCCAACGATGTAATGGGCTATATACCTTCTGAAGTTGTACTGGAAGAAGGGGGATATGAGGGGGATACATCGCAGCGTGTATACGGTCTACCCTCAAAATGGAGTAGCGGTGTTGAGTCCGCTATTATAAGTGAATTAGAGAATATTGCAACAGAATAAAAAATCATTATCAATTGAAACGATTATCATCATGAAAAAAAGTTATTTGTTTTACAGTGCTTTACTATTTTTAACACTGCTGCTTGCTCAGTGTGGTCAACAAAACAAGCAGAGCAGCCCAGACGGGGATATTAATGAGAATCAACCCGATTCAATGATCGCCAAGCGTTATTTCTCCGGTTTTGAGGATGCGCACGATACCTATAACGCGATCACGGAAGCAAGTGACGGAAAGATCTATTATGTTCTTTCTTCTGTTCGTCATGATGTGGGAGGACAAATGTATGCATATGATCCCGAAACTGAAGAGGTGGAATTTATTGCCGATCTCTCGGTGGCTCTGGGAGAGAAAGAGCAGAATTTTATTGCACAAGGGAAAAGTCATACCGAGTTTTACGAACATGACGGGAGGTTGTATTTCTCTACCCATGTGGGCTATTATGAGATGATTGATGGTGCGGAGAATTTGCCAAAGAATGCACCGGAAGGTTATCAACTCTATCCGGGTGGTCACTTTCTCTACTATGACATGACTACGAAGGAGCTGGTAAGCCTCGGACTTGCCCCCAATGGAGAAGGAATTCTGACCATGACCATGGATAAGGAGAGAGGGCACCTATATGGGATTACATGGCCTAAAGGTTACTTTATTCACTATGATCTCAACACCAATGAGATGCATAATCTGGGACTTGTGAGTGAGCAGGGTGAAGGTGGTGTTATCGGAGAGGATTACAGAGTATTATGCCGCTCCATGTTCGTAGACCCACGCGACGGGAACGTATATTATTCTGTAGCCGAAGGAGATATCTATACATATAACCCTTCTGATCCTCAACTGAAAAAGATGGATGGGGTTGATTTAAGGCTTGATTATTTCGGGGATTTTGATGTCAGTGATGCCGGCAGCATGGGATACAACTGGAGAAAGATCTACTGGTATGAGCCGGAGAATAAGGCTTATGGTGTCCATGGTAACTCAGGTTATCTCTTTACCTTTGATCCCCTTAATAAGAAAGTTGAGATCGTTGACAGAATTACTTCGGAACCATCAAGAAAAAGTGGCATGTCCGATCAATTCAGTTATGGCTACCTCGGATTTAAAATCAAGGATGATGTTATCTATTACCTGACAGGAGCACCCATTTATAAAGATGGTGTTAGGGTTGCCGGGCTTGACAAAATTAACATGGGCGCAGCAAAAGGATTGGAACATCTTCACGTGGTAACTTACAATATCCCTGAAAAAAAATACAAAGATCTGGGACCGGTATTTTATGATGATGGGACTTTCCCTACATATGTCAATTCGATTGCTATGGGAAATAATAACGATATCTACACGTTGGCTAGATTTGAACATGAAGGGAAGGTCATTGAAGACCTGATAAGAATAGATATTAAATGATAGAGGGACATGCCTTCTTAACAGATTCCCTATGAAAAAAATACTATTTATTACGATTCTTGCTACACTCCTTGCGCTGTTTTTCTCAGGCTGTGGATCTACCGGGAGGTTGTCGGAAGATACATTCAAATTCTCCCGTGAAGAGAAAATGATACTCGGAACCTATGCAGGTTTACCCAGGCTCGATAATGGAAGAGCAGATATCGACAAACTGATGGAGCAATTGAAAGATCTGAATGCAAACACCTACAACTGGCTGATATGGCAGAACGAAAATGACTGGGCTGATCTGCAGCTTTTTCTGCCCATGGCTTTGAAAAACAGGATCGCTGTATGGGTCTCTTTAGTTCCACCGTCGGAGTCAAAGCCAATAGCGAAATGGAGCTCGGAACCTTATGGCCTTGATTATATCAAATGGTCGGAAGAGATAGCAAAATTGAGCCTGCAGTATCCCAATCTGGTGGTGTTCAGCATTGATGATTTTGTCCATAACCTCAAGACTTATACCCCTGAGTATCTTGGCAAGATGATGGATGAAATTGACAGAATAAATCCTTCGCTTCAGTTTATCCCCTGCTCTTACTACAGGCAGATCACCCCTGATTTCGCGAAAAACTACGCACCCTATTTAGATGGGCTCCTATTTCCTTACAGAGCAGAATCGGAGGGTGGAAATCTCAAGAATGGTTCATTGGTAGATGCTGAAATCGAAAGATTAAGGACACTCTTCAACGGGGAGATGCCGATCTATATCGATGTATATCTGACCGCTCATTCCAGATTGGGCGCCTCTACACCATCTTATGTGGAAGAGGTGATCCGGAGAGGGAGGGAGCATGCCGATGGTGTGCTTATCTATACGCATCCCAATCCTGTTAGTGATGCTGAGAAGTACCAGATAGTGAAGGCTGCGTTCTCTAATAAATAGCGACCCTGTGTGCTATGAAGTTATTTCTCTCCAACCCTGTCCGCAATAAAATTTTGTAACAGGGTTGGCTTTAGAATACTACATTTTAAATATATACAACAATGCATCTCTTCAGAATAGCCACACTGACCGTGACCTTCCTTTCACTCTTTTGTTTGTCGGCATGTACAAACAGTGAGAACAGTGCGTCCGGAGCGACATCCTGGAGCACCGATAATCAGGGTTGGTTACTGATGAAGAATGAAAAGAATCTGGAAGAACGCTTTTTTGCCATCGGCACATGGCATGTTCCCGGCTATACTTTCACCAAAGAGGCTCATGCCGACTCGCTTGACTGCCTTCAGAATGCACAGCTTTTCAGAGAACGCACATCGCCATTCAATATGGTATTCGTTACTTCGGGACTGGAGAAAGATTACATGTCGGAAAAGATTCATGTTATGAATCCATTTTCGCCAATGCTTCATGCGTATCTTGACAGATTTGTCACTCTACCGAAAGGTGATGACAAAGATTATTATCGGAGTCAATTTCTGAAGAGCGAAGTGAATAATCCTGCTTTTGTTCAATATCTCGATTCCCAGATTTTGACGTTACTCGATAAACGTACCAACGATAAATATATTTTTTCCCATATAGATGAAATAGCCCTGGGGGGAGTTAGCAAATGGGCCGTACCACCTGCGGTAGGATCTCTGATCACCCAAAGATTAAAAGAACATGATCCGGATGCACTGGTGTATGTAGATCTGTTGGGTCACGCTAAAGGAAGCACCCATCTTTTCGAACAGCGCTACCTGAAAACCAATGAAAAGATGCCGGAAGACCCTCCTTACGACTTGCTGAGCAAAGAGGCACGCGAATGCAAATTACCACTGCTCGGTTTTTATCAGGCTTACGATGGCACACCGGTATATCAATTTAAAAAGGGAAATTATTCTTACAGCAATTATGATTTCGAATCGCTGAAAAGAATCTGGTATGAGAACACGAAAATTATTGCCGGCGACTATAGCGGGAACGGAGATGTCTTCGGTATCAATGCCTTCAGGGATTTCTATGCGCATCCGGTACTTGCCGGATTGACCGTCGACGCATTAAGGGCAGGACTGGGGGAGAAAGTCCCTCTCTGGCTCTATTTCGATGGAAATGGTTATGCTAAACCCGGAAATGTGACGCCTGAACAATATCTTGTGAACGTGAAGTGTCAGATATATACAGCCATCATCCATGGTGCAACAGGTATTCTTTTCTGGAACGACTGGTCAAAAATACCCGAAGTGTTCGATGAGCTATTGCCTGTTATGGAGGAGCTGAATGACAATCTTGAAATAATAAAGCTTAATACGGTTGAGAGAGTTATTGAAGGAGATAAACATATCGTAATTAAAGGAAACAACAAAGAAAAATATATCATAGCCTCCAATACGAGTAAGACCGATACCATCACTATTGAGCCTCAAAAAGGCATTGCATTGAAGTTGGCACCACTGGAAACTATTGTGACAAACCTGAAGTGAGAGCATATTGATTCGGACTCTGTGATAAATGACAAGATCATCCACACAATACAGACAGCACATTTATAAAAAGATTCAGATTAAATGATACGAAAAAATCAGAAACAATGAAATATCAATCGACCATCTTACTTTTCTTGTTTGGAATGGTAATGACTACATTCCCAATGGCTACTGCGTATTCTTCTCCCCAGGATGAGGGTGTCGGAATTGCGGTATTTGATGTAGACGCCACTCCTCCTGTTGGTAGCCAGCTGACCTATGATCCCATGATCAATTCGGGCGATCTTACCATCAGAGCAAAAGGTATTGTGCTGGTAGGTAACGGTGACCCGATAGTGATGTGCGCTATTGACTGGATCGGTATCTCCAACGAGTCACAGGATCTTTTTAAGGAAGCATTGGCAGAAGCCGCCGGAACCATTCCAAACAGAGTGGTCATCCATACGGTCCACCAACACGATGCCCCTATTTGCGACTTTACCGCGGAAAAGATGCTGAAAGAGAACAATCTCCCTCCCGGATGTTTTGATGGTACTTTTGCAAGGGAGCTTATCGTGAAGCTGCAGGAGTCTATACGGACCTCTCTCAAAGATATTAAAGAGGTGACGGATATCGGTCTGGGCAGCGCTGATGTGATTGAGGTTGCCTCCAACAGAAGAATTTATAAGGAGAATGGACGTATTGTAAAGATGCGCGGATCAGCAAGTAATGATTCGCTTCTTCGTTCCATGCCGGAAGGATTAATCGATCCCGAGGTCTCGCTTGTAAGCTTCTGGAACAATGATACACCCCTCGCAGTATTAAGTTTCTATGCCACACATCCGCAAAGCTATTACCTGACAAAGACTACCAGTCCAGATTTTCCCGGTATTGCGCGCTACATGCGACAACTGGCTGTGCCGGATGCCCTGCATGTCCATTTTAACGGTGCCGGAGGGAACATCGCCGCCGGGAAATACAATGACGGAAGTCATGAAACCCGTCTGGTACTTGCAGAACGATTGGCAGATGGGATGGAGCGGGCATGGCGCAGCACGAAAAAACATAAGATCGGTCCAGAAGATATGGGTTGGGAGACCGAAAATCTCTTTCTTCCCTATCAAGAGAAAGTAAAAGAGATAGAAAAAACCATGTTTCAGATGAATAGCCGTTTGCTTGCGAACAACATGGGCCGTTTGGGATGGTATAATAGAAGAATAGCAGGTAAAGGAATTGAAACAGCCTGCTTACGGATTCATGATGCCCGGATATTGTTTATGCCGGGTGAGTTGTTTGTAGAGTATCAGCTGGCTGCAAAAAAAATGGCTCCGGACCATTTTGTTGCTATGGCGGCATATGGTGATTATGGCCCTTTTTATATTGGCACTGAGGAAGCTTATAAGGAAGGGGGGTATGAGATTGAATCCAGTCCGGTCACCTACGAATCGGAACGGTTAATTATGAAAAGCATGGAAAATCTTTTAACCACAAGCATGCGGCCCCGCATCAATGATCTGCTTACTTACACTGATCATATAGGTAATCCCGTTCCTGTAACCAACCTCAAAGAATGGAACAGAAAGAGAGAAGAAATCCTGAATAATATGCAGATAGTAATGGGGAAACTGCCCCGAAGCCAAAAGAGAAGAATTCATGTTGTGTATACGGATACAACAGAATATGAGGATTATACCCGTTACTCCATCCATTTTGAAGTGGCTCCCCAAGAAAATGTTTTCGCCTATTTATACCGCCCCAAAGGTGCATCCAAAATATCACCTGCCATACTGGCCCTGCATGGAACGGGCAATGATGGAAAAATGATAATTGACGGTATGACGAATATAAAAAACAGGGCCTATGCCAAAGAATTGGCGGAGAGAGGGTATGTGGTAATCGCGCCGGATTATCCGAGTATGGGAGAGTTGAAAAACTATGACTTCTCGCAGGACCGGTATGATTCGGGTACGATGAAGGGTATATTCAACCACATATCCTGTATTGATCTGTTACAGACTCTTCCTTACGTCGACAAAAAGAGAATAGGCGTAATCGGGCATTCCCTGGGAGGTCATAATGCTCTTTTTGTTGCGGCTTTTGATCCCAGAATTCAAGTCGTCGTCTCAAGTTGTGGCTGGACGCTGTTGGATTATTATAATGCGGGTGAAAATGTGACAACACTTCATGGAGGTCGACTTGGCCCGTGGGCCCAGGAACGGTATATGCCCCTAATACAAGATAAATACCATCTCGATGCAGCGAAAATTCCTTTTGATTTTGATGAGATTATTGCTGCAATCGCTCCAAGACCTTTTTTTTCCAATTCTCCGGTGTATGACCTCAACTTTTCTGTTGAAGGTGTTAGAAAAGGGATCAGTCATGTCAGAGAGGTCTATCGTTTCATGAATGAAGAGAATCAGATAGAGGTTGTATATCCCGCAGTAGGACACGATTTTCCCGCAGATGTCAGAGAGCAGGCATATCACTTCATCGACCACTATTTAAAATGATAGGCGTATGAATAACGGTTGCTCTCTGTTACCCTGATTCTCCTAAATAAGGAGATAGTTCTCATTTGAGAACCATAGAATCCATTACTAAACGTCGACAAATCTTAATTATGCATTATAAACACTTCACTCTGGCTGTGTTACTCTATTTCTTTACGTTCTATCTCAGCGCTTCAGTAGACGATTGTTATGCCAGGCTCGATTCCGGTATTCTTTCCATCGGTAACAGCCTTATTGAACGTAATTTCTTATGGAATGACGGGCAGTTGATCACGCTCAGTATTCATGATAAGGAGAATGGTAAGATATGGTTGAATCAGCAAAAAACAATTGATTTATATATTCCGGGAATTTCAAAAGCAGCAGTAAAGGGAATATGGAGCTCGACCATTCAGGAAGAGACCTCAATTACTTCCGCTCATCTATTGGTAAACGTTGAATATCAAATCGGACAGTTATATATCAGAAGAGCTTTCCGCGTTTATCCTGATTGTCCTGCAATTGCGGCTGATACCTATTTTAAATCTCTCTCCCTTGCCGCTGATTGGAATATCAGTCAAAACGAGGTGATTGATCAGCTCTCTTTACCCGGTAAACACTGGCGAATGGAAGCAATAGAGTTTTTTGACACCTCTGACGAGCATAACACATTCATAGAAAAAACATCCCGTCTATCCTACAAAACAAACAGCTATTACAGAGGAAATTTACTTTTCGCACATAACCTGGAAGATGGCACAGGTCTGTTCCTTCTTAAAGAGGCTCCCTGCTCCATTAATCAGTTACATTATCCCGGACATGATTTTGAAACGAACTACGGAACAATCAAAGTGACAGGATTGGGTGTACATCCGGTAGACTTGCAGAAGATGGACGGAGAGTGGGTGAAAGCTTACGGCGCTGTGGTGGGTGTATATGATGGTAGCAATAATGCCCGATTGCTGGCATTACGTACTTATCAAAAGAATACCCGGACATTTCAGAAAGGAAGAGAAAATATGATTGTGATGAATACCTGGGGCGATCGGGGTAAATTAGATCGACTTACCGAGTCATTCTGTAAGGAACAGATGAAGGCCTGTTCCTCTATCGGAATCACACATTTTCAGCTCGACTGGGGTTGGCAGGAAGGGATAAAAGACAAAACGACCAAAAGCATTGATGCATGGGTACCCAAAAATACCCTTTTCCCCAATGGCTTTGGACCACTGATCGCATATGGCAGAAAAATGGGAGTGGAGCTTTGTCTTTATTTTGTTCCCAAATTTCACAATAACAACGGGGCATGGGAGGAAGATGCGGATGCACTGATCAATCTGTATAAGAATCATGGCGTCAGGATTTTTAAGATTGACGGACAGAAGATACCCTCAAAAATGGCTGAAATCAACCTGAGGAAAATGTACGATAAAGTCCTCAAAGAAACCGATTATAAAGTCGTGTTTAATCTCGACATCACGAACGGTCCCCGGGGAGGTTACTTCTACATGAATGAAACGGGAAATCTGTTTGTTGAGAACAGATATACACAGTTCGGGACCTACTATCCTTTTCATACATTGAGGAATCTATGGATGTTGTCACATTATGTAGCACCAGAGAGACTTCAGTTTGAATTCCTGAATAAATGGAAAAATCAGGATAAATATCCGGCGGGAGACCGCTTTGCTCCGGCAGCCTATTCCTTCGATTATCTTTTTGCAATCACCATGGTTGCCCAGCCACTTGCTTTCTTTGATGCTACTGATCTCCCGGATGCTGCTTTGGATAATGAACGTTTAATCAAAAAGTATCGTGAGATTCAGTTCGATCTGCAGAATGGAAGTACTTTTCCTGTGGGTGATGAACCCAATGGTAGATCTTGGACCGGATTTCAGTCGATACATCATGACAGAGGCTATTTTATTCTTTTCAGGGAAAATAATGATGAACCTACGAAAACAATCGAAACTTTCCTGGAAGAAGGGTGTGAAGTGGTTTTACAACCATTGTTCGGGCATAAAGCGGCATCCCGACAAAAGGTCGGTAGGTCAGGGACACTCACTTTTTCTCTTCCTGAGAATAATAGCTTTGAAGTCTATGCCTATTCGGTAAAGTAAAAAAACAATTTAATCAATTGAGTTTACTTTACCGTTTGATGAGGTTGTGTTGGAGCTAACATCTTTTGATTCTTTTCCTTTTTGCCCTGATTCTAAGAACATTTTTACAGGTTAACGGCGAAGAATCCTCAGAGTTTCATCTCCCAGCCTTTTTCATATTGCCTGCTCCATAGTCTCGAAGCTGCCTTGTTTTCGAGGATATGCCCATTGACCGGATCGGTTTTCAAGGTAGATTGTGTACGTTGAGAGATATTGCCCAGTAATGTCAGGGTGGTGCTTATCGCTCCTTCATGGAGATCGGCATAGAGAGGTGCGTTGATTCTGATCGCGTCGAGGAAATTGGTAAAGTGGAAAGCGTCCAGTTGCTGTGAAGGGTTACGGGTATCTCCCGGACGAAACGCTATATCGCTTTTTACATCCCTGATCACTTTGTTGTTCAGGTCTGAGATTTGATAGGCATTACCCCCGCCGATAAGGAGTGTTCCTTTTTCTCCGTGAAACAAAGCACCTACCGATGAGCTCTCTATCGACTTGCCATTACAGCTTCTCCCTTCCCAGGTAATCATCTTGTTATCTCCGAATCCAAGATTAATCACTTGGGTATCTGGATATTGCCAGTCATCCTCATAGCGATACCTACCACCCATGGAGCTGACTTGAGTGGGAAAAGTAAGCCCCATACCCCAGCGAAGAAGGTCTATGAAGTGTACCGCGTTGTTGCCTGATTCTCCGGTTCCCCAATGATAGAACCAATGCCAGTTATAGTGCAGTATATTGTCTTTATAGTCTTTAACGCGTGGAGCGGGTCCCTGCCATAACTCCCAGTCGAGCCATTCAGGAACACTCACCATATTTCCTTTGCCAATAGAGGCTCTGTTATTGGTATACCAGGCTTTTCCAAAATAAACGTTTCCGATAATCCCTTCGTGGATTTCATTAATCGCATTCCTTACATTAGGCCATGATCTACGCTGCATTCCCGTTGCGACAACCACCTTGTATTTCCTGACAGCCTCTCTCAATATTTCGTTTTCAGCGGGATTATGGCTGGTAGGTTTTTCCAGGTATACATGTTTCCCGGCTTTCATTGCCATCAGTGCAGCAGGTGCATGCCAGTGCTCGGGTGTGGCAATAAAAACAGCATCCATATCTTTTATCTCAAGCAATTTGCGTATGTCTTTCTCGCCTTTTGGTGTGTTCCCGGCGATCTTCTGAACATCAGCGATGCATCTGGCTGAAGCTCTACTATCCACGTCGCAAACATAGGAAATTTCACATCCCTTTTCTCTGGCAAAACCTCCTGTGAGCGCACTCCCTCTTGCATTCACTCCTATGGCACCCATTCTGATTCTGTCGTTTGCTCCGACAATATTCTTATAGCTTTTGGCGCTAAATCCGGGTAAAACACCGCCAACAGATACTGCAACTGTGCCCATGGTTACTTTCCTGATAAAATTTCTTCTTGTCGTCATAGTATTTTACATCAATGTTCTGCAAATTTAAATAAACAACCTTTAAAACAAAGTATAATAACGAATTATTGTCATCAGAAAACGCAAAAGTGGGAATTAGTAAGGTGGGTAGCGACAAATGAAATAGTCTACTCATTCTTTGAATGGTTCTTATAATCATTTCCCTAGTCTCATAAAAAAACTCCCGCATTCCTTCGAAGAAAGGTTATGCGGGAGAATTAATGTTGTGATATATTATTCCTATAGCCTCGCCCTCAACAGCCCCGGTATCTGGCTGGGTTCCTTGGCTACCGGTACGCCGACGGCTTCGAAGGCCGCGATCTTCTCGGCGGCGGTGCCCGATCCGCTGGAGATGATGGCGCCGGCATGTCCCATCTGCTTACCCGGAGGGGCCTGCTGTCCGGCAATGAAGACGGCCACAGGCTTGGTGACATGATCCCTGATGTATTCCGCTGCCCGCTCTTCCGCATCGCCGCCGATCTCGCCGATCAGGGCGATGGAGTCGGTCTCCGGATCGTTCTCGAACATCTCCAGCAGCTCTTTGTAATAGAGTCCCACAACGGGATCACCACCCACACCCACGGCGGTGGATTGTCCCATACCTTTCTCGGTGAGATTATATACCACCTCGTAGGTAAGTGTTCCGCTGCGACTGATCACGCCGGTGCTGCCCTCCCTGAAGATCATCGTCGGCATGATCCCCACCATGCTCCTCCCGGGAGAGATCAGTCCGGGACAGTTAGGTCCTATCAGTCGGGCTCCTTTTCGTTGGATGTAGCTGTAAGCCTCCACCACATCAAGGGTGGGAACACCTTCAGTGATGCAGACAATCAGCTTGATGCCGGCATCGGCAGCCTCCATCATGGCATCCTTCGCGAAGGGTGCAGGGACAAATATAACCGATGTATCCGCTTCTGTCTCTCTCACGGCATCTCTCACTGTATTGAACACCGGGATGTTGTCCACAAGCTCTCCCGCCTTGCCGGGTGAGGTGCCGCCAACGATGTTGGTGCCGTAGGCCTTCATCTTGGAGGCGTGGAATCCTCCATCACGACCGGTGATTCCCTGAACTACCAGCCTGCTCTTTTTATCTATCAGAATGCTCATACTCTATCTTTTTTCAGTCTTTATTTCACTTTGATAATGCTACTGCTTTTTCTGTGGCTTCACCCATGGTCCCGGCTACATGGAAATGGGTTCCCTGCAGCAGTGCACGCCCCTCCTTCTCGTTGGTGCCGGTAAGACGAATTACGATGGGAACATCCGTTTTGATCTGTCTGAATGCCTCCAGCAGGCCGCTGGCCACATCATCACAGCGGGTGATCCCGCCAAAGATGTTAATCAGCACCACCTTCACGTTCCTGTCACTCAGTAGCAGTTTCATCGCTTCAATCACCTTGGTGGGGTTGGAGCTTCCGCCTATATCGAGGAAGTTAGCCGGGTTGCCACCATAGAGCTTGATCATGTCCATCGTGGCCATTGCCAGGCCGGCGCCATTCACCATACAGCCTATTTCACCGCCCAGGTTCACGTAGCTGAATCCTTTGCTCTTGGCACTCAGCTCCTTCTTCTCTTCCTCCGTGGGCTCATTGAGGGCTGCAATCTTAGGGTGACGGTAGAGTGCGTTGTCGTCGAAGGTCATCTTCGCATCAATCGCCATGATATTCCCTTCCTGTGTCAGTACCAACGGGTTGATCTCCGCCAGGGAGGCGTCATTCTCAACAAACAGCTTGTAGAGCTTACGGAAGAGCACCGCTGCCTGACGTACCAGTGCAATGTCATCGAAAAGCCTGAAGGCAGCCTCACGTGCCAGATAATCGGGGACACCTATCGAGGGGTCAATCACGAACTTGTGTATCTTCTCAGGCGTGCTCCGTGCCACCTCTTCAATATCCATCCCTCCCTCTTTGCTCAGCATCAGGATGGTCGATTTGCTGCTTCTGTCGATCACGTAACTGACGTAATACTCTTTGTCGATGTTCACCGCCTCACCTATAAGAATACGGTCCACGGTGAATCCCTTGATATCCATCCCCAGGATGGCGGCAGCGTGTCTGCGCAGTTCAATCTCATCGTTTGCCAGCTTCACACCTCCCGCCTTGCCCCTGCCACCGGTATGCACCTGTGCCTTCACGATCACACGAGGGGAATCCAGCTGGTTATACGCTTTCACTGCATCGTCTACGGAGCGGCAAACACTGCTTCTGTCTACAGGGAGTCCATAGTTTGCAAAGATCTCTTTTGCCTGATATTCATGAATCTTCATATGATTAAAATATTTTTATTTCATTGTGGTGTTTGTTGCATTTGTATTTAGCTCAACTGGCATAGTCACTCTATCTCTGCATTTTCGATGTGCGCTATGCAGATAAAGCTTGTCTGCTTTTTGCCTGCGTTTGAAAATGACTCATATGTACGTATGCAAAAGCATGCAAACGGTTAAATGTTCAATTCATGGGTCTTTTCAATCATTAATGATAAAGTAATTGGTAAAAATAGAATTTTTTATTGAAAGAAAAAAAATCAACAGCAGTTATTGTGGAATTTTTTCTGTTCGGTAACCTATGCATCCCGGCAATGCCTCATTATAAGTATAAACGGTCTGTTAAATACTTATAAGATGGTATTGTCACGTCATGATTTTTGGCCCAATTTTGTATCCTGAAAAGCAGGCCGGATAATAAGCAGTAAAAGAGCATGGCATCTGATCCCGATCCGGTTGCTAATATATGATTGTGAAGGGTTTCATCTTGCCTCAGTGTGAACAGATAAAAATCAATTTCAAATGAACAGAAATACGCTATTTCTACTTCTATGCCTTTTAACAGGCTTTGAAGCAGCTTTCTCCCAGCAAAACAATATATTTTCCGGCACCGTGACCGGTGAGGAGAACGAGATACTTACCGGTGCCACCATCTTCTTTGAGGAACTGGGTATTGGTGATGATACTGATCTCGCAGGAAATTTTCAGGTGAAGGATATCCCCGACGGGTCTCACAAGGTGATCGTCAGCTATGTGGGTTATGAAACGGTGACGAAGGAGATAGGGTTTCAGAAGGGGGAACCGCAGAAAGAGGATTTTCTTCTGTTGCCCGATGGTCAGCTTCTGCTGGAGGTGGAGGTGTTCGGCCGCCGTCGTGAACGACCGGAGAAGATGGATGCTCTCACCCGTATACCGCTGCGCATCGATGAACAGGTACAGAGCATCTCTGTGATCTCACAGAAGATGCTCGCCGACCAGGGAGTACTCACACTTAACGATGCGGTGAGAAATGCTCCCGGTGTGGGTACTTTCGCCACCTTCGGTAACACCACCGAGAGCCTCACCTCGCGTGGCTACAGGGGTATACCGGTGGTGAAGAACGGCGTGCGTGTCCACTCCGATTTCAGGGGCAGCGGCTTCCTCACCGATATGCAGGGGGTGGAGACGATACAGATACTCCGTGGATCGGCGGCCATCGCACAGGGACTGGGCAATGACCTTGGCTCGGCCGGCGGGGTGGTCAATATCGCCACCAAGACACCCAAGTTCATTAACTCGGGCAACATCGGATTCAGAACGGGCAGCTGGGGACAGCTGCGCCCCACTTTCGACCTGCAGTTCGTCACTGACAAGCTACAACGTTCCGCCTTCCGCATCAACGGCGCATATGAGCGTGCAGACAGCTACCGCGATCATGTCTCCAGGGACAGGATCTATATCAATCCCTCCTTCGCCTGGCATCCCGACGACAAGACAAAGATTGGCCTTGAAATGGACTTTATGCACGATTCACGCACCCCGGACCAGGGAACGGTCAACCTGAGTGCCGACAGTGTCTATAATGTGTATGATATGCCGCACGACAACTTTTTAGGTTTCACTACCGACCGCCAGGTGACCAATACGCTCACCTTTATGATGCAGCTGCATCGTGAGCTGGGTAATCATCTCAGCTTCAGGGTCGCTTATGCCGGAGCAGATATGAACCTAAAGAAAACTGCAGCCCATGCTTCACCCTTGAGGAATGTGGCGAAGACGGGATTGTACAATCTACGATCCAGAGCCTATAGTGCCAACGAACGTGACGACAGAAACGGGGTGCTGCAGATCGACCTGATAGGTAAAGATCTCTATACAGGCAACGTGAAGCACACTTTCAACCTTGGTTTTGATTACCGCTGGACCGATGTTTCCACCATCAACAGCAACTCCGTGGTAGTGGATACCGTTGATGTGCTGCAGCCCATCGCCAACAGAGCGCCGGAGGTGACACTGGTGAATGGCGAACCGGTCACCTCACACGAGTACGCCTACGGGATGCTGCTGCAGGAGGTGATGACCTTCAATAGATACTTGAAACTTTCTCTCGGACTCCGTTACAGCCAGATGAGCGGTATCAGTGACAATCAGCTCTCCACCAATGGCGGTAGCATCTGGGACCCGCTGCTGGGAGTGATCATCACACCTGTGAAAGAGCTCAACCTCTTTGCATCCTACACCACCACCACCTCGTTGAGGGGTGCTGCCAACCTGTTGGAGGATAAGACTACCCCCGTGGGAGCATCGCGCGAGAAGCAGTTTGAAACAGGTTTCAAGAGCGAGTGGTTCAATAACCGTCTCCGTTTTAGTGCCACATACTTCCATATCCTGCACAATAACCTCACCTATGCCGCCCTCGACGATGCAGGGAACAATACAGGCTATTATATCAAAGCGGGTAACCTGAGACGTGAAGGGGTGGAGCTGGAGCTGACAGGGAAGCTATTGAAGAACCTGGATGCAGTGCTGGGTTATGCCTGGCTCGATGCAAGTTACCACGATAGCCCCTACTATCATGAAGGGTCGGTACCGATGAACAGCACCAACCATACAGCTAACGGATGGCTCAACTATACCTTCTTCGACGGGCTCCTGAGAAATATGAGTGTGGGGGCCGGTATCTATTATGTGGGGGGAAGGCCTTTTGCTGAGTATACCTACAAGGTGGTGCCGGGGCATAACGTGCAACCCAACACCAGACCGTTCATTGCCGATCCCTACACCACGGTGAATGCACAGCTGGGGTACAGGTTCAACCGCTGTCAGCTGCGTCTCTTCATGAACAACCTGTTCGATGCCGAAGGGTATACAGCCTATTACCGGGGAGGGTATCTCAACCCCGTCGAACCGCGTAATGTGGCCCTGGCAATCAATTATCACTTTTAAATTTCAATATCCTCTATCTCTACGATCTTCTTGGAGATGGCATAGATGGTGAGGCCCGACTGACTGCGGATACCTGTTTTCGCGGTAATGTTCTTCCGGTGCCTCACTACCGTATGGATGCTGATATTCAGCGCTTCGGCGATCTCCTTGTTGAGCATGCCGTTCACCAGGCCGGTAAGTACCTCGATTTCCCTCCTGGTGAGGTTGTCGCTCTCACTCTTCAACTGTGAGGGGGATTGGTTCTTCCTCTCCAGCTTTTCAAGGGTGTGGATAATATGCTCTGCGGAATCATACAGGGTGAATGATATGTCGGTGAGCATAGATTGCTTCTGAATGATGCCAAAGTCGATGCCCGCAACAGAGAGGGTGGGGTTGGACTTACGAATCTTACGTATATCCTTCTCACGGTTGACAAATAACAACGGGTTGGCGATGAGTATATCTACTTTCGTGGTCTCGAGCATCACCGAGAGCTCCTCCAGGGTTTCTATCCTGCTGGCACGGCATCCCAGCTCCGACTGGCAGATGATAGCCTGCAACCCCTCGTAGATGATCCTCGAGGATTCCATGATGACAATATGGAGTGGTGGTTTATACATTCTGCTCTCTCTCAATGCTTACACCCGATGGGATAAGGATGGACTCTTCTATCAGCGAGTGAATGTAAAGATCATACTCCAGCTCATACAGCGCGAAGAACAGCCTGCGCCGCAGATCAAGATCACCCTCAATCGTTACATACTTGAGCAGGAGGTTCTTAAGATCCTGTAGCTTCAGCTCAATATCGGTATGATGCTCACTGTACTCTTTCGATGAGTAGACCTCACCCTCTTCAACATTTTGCTCTTTGTCTAGCAGCGTGATAAAGTAGGGAAATGCGACATTATCCTCATAATCCAGATGATCAAGCACCTCCGTAAAGTACTCATTGAAGAATTTCTCCAGCAGCCTCAGCTCCTTCTCAGAATGATCCTCCTGAAGCTGACGGATATAGGAACTGATTTGCGGATATTTGTCAGACCGGTAATAGTCATGGCTGCTTTTCAGAAATTCGATCACCTGAAGCAGGTCTTCACTGGTGAAGGGCTCATGCCCCTTCGTGCCGAAACCATTGTAGAGGTTGGCGATGCTCACGAACAGGTTCTCGCTTATACCCTTACCGGTGCATAGTTGCATGACGGTCTGGTCACTTACACGGAAGTCGATGTTGAAATGCTGCAACATCAGCAACAGGTTCGGATTGGCATCAATCAGATCAGCCATCCGCATGAATGGTTTTACTTTTATCTTTGAAGTGTGATACATGTGGCGAAGAAAATTTCATGCAAAAATAGGGAAAATATCTGTAATTTAGAATTATTCTATTTTATATCTCTCCGCGGACTGCGAATTCCTTCTCTCAGGATGGTTATTCATTGTTTTTTTTGTATTATTGTGCTTCAATTACAATAAAGAAAAAATGGATCATTTTCAAAAATTACTGATTAAGCGGCGTAGTATCAGAAAATATAAAGATGAACTGCTGACGTCGGATGAAACCCGTAAGATTATTGAAGCAGCATTGCTCTCACCTACATCCAAAAATAAACACGCCTGGGAGTTTATTGCAGTGGAGGAAAAAGAGGTGTTGGAAAAGCTCTCCTTATGTAAGCCTCAGAGTGGTACCTTTATTGCCGATGCAGCTCTGGCTGTGGTGGTATTGGGGAATCCGCTGGAGAGTGATGCATGGGTAGAGGATGCTTCCATAGCTGCCTTTAGTATGCAGTTGCAGGCCGAGGAGCTTGGCATCGGCAGCTGTTGGGTGCAGGTACGAAATCGGTTCTATTCCGATCGGCTCACATCATCAGAATATATCAACGGACTGCTTGATGTGCCTATGCCGCTGGAAGTGCTTTGTTTGATTACTTTCGGCAAAAAAGAGCAGGAGCGAAAACCTGCCGACACAGAGAACCTCCATTGGGAGAAGGTACATATTGAGAAATTTGTACTTAACAGCGGCGAATAGTTGAAAATTAAAAATTAAAAGTGAAAGCTGACCGCTGAGTGCTTGTAAGCTTAAAACCCGAACCGCTGGCATTAACTGGTTTCCACCGAAAAAAGCTTATCGCTTATGGCTTACAGCTTACAGCTTATCGCTAACTGCTTACGGCTTACAGCTAACCGCTTACGGCTTACGGCTTACGGCTTACAGCTTACCGCTTACGGCTTACAGCTTACAGCTTATCGCTAACTGCTTACGGCTTACAGCTTACCGCTTATGGCTTACCGCTTACGGCTTACGGCTTACAGCTAACCGCTTACGGCTTACGGCTTAC
>JADKLW010000177.1_pt1 | contig 34221 bp, 30 predicted proteins | sample 8641881 | NCBI WGS metagenome assembly JADKLW01 (sample SAMN16272185, study PRJNA661076) | feces metagenome | isolation source: fecal sample from diarrhoea affected cattle B | host: Bos taurus | place: South Africa: Lokaleng Village, Mahikeng | collected 2019-09 | reverse complement strand
AGATTAATATCGCCGCTACTACCTTTTAGGTCGCCCTTAAAACCGATGGTGGACTGGGTAGTCTTTGCGCCAAAATCAGCGAAACGAAGTGGGCCACCGCGAATACCAGCATCGCCGGTCCAACTGGTAAAATCCTGCCCCAGTTCCACCGAAAGCTGAATCCCCATATCCTGCGCGGCCAGATCAAGATCCGGACATTTGACAATCGGTAATCGCAGCGGACCTTTCAGACGCGGCTTGCGATCGTTAATCGCAATCTCGCCAAAATAGCTGGCACCCGACGTCGTGCAACCGCCTAGTGCCATCTCCCGAGTCAATGCGGCCAATTCGCCTGAGAAACCGTCATGCAAATTACCACTGCCGTTCAGCGCAAGGCCTATAGCACCATAATCTGTGTCTATCCGCATCTGCCCCTTTTCGACCACCAGTGAAATATCTGGTAATGCCAGAGGGCTGTCATCCTCAGGATCGGAAAATTTGTCGAGTGCCCCGAAAGACAGCTTACCATCTTTCAACCGACCATAAGCCTTTACACCGCGCGCGCGCACCCAATCGATACCTGCACCTTCTGTTCCAAGGCTGTTGCCAATTTCCACTAGATCAGCGGTCAAATCAGGGGCTTGCGGATCACCGATGACAAGATTGCGAATAATCTGCTTGCGAAAGCCTATGTCGACAATCTCGTAACTCGCAGAGACATTTCGTTTGGCGAGTTCCGAGCGGATAAAATTATCCGCAACAGTAATACGGCTGAACCAGAGAACGATGACGCCAATGCACAACAGGAGCAAGACCAGATAAGCGAATATCCGTCGTCGTGATCGACGCCTTTCGTATATTGGGTCCAGTTCGTCCTCCATCTTGTGTGAATTGCATAAGTCTGGCTTAAGTTGCAATGTACAAGTGCGAAGCGTTGGGTTTATTCCTGCCAATTAATCGGCATAATATATACAGATACAGGGATTTAGACAATTTCGGCCATTGTCGCTTCAATGTCTGCTTTCTCGTCCCATTTCTGTGTAAAGTGGTTATTGTTTGGCCATGGCCGATTTGGACAATAGTTCGCCCGCAGCTAATTCTGCCGCCCATCACGGAATGGGTCACCGCGCCCGACTCCGTGAAAGATTACTTCATGGCGGCGGCGATGCGTTGCTCGACCATGAGTTGATCGAATATCTGCTTGCTCTTGCCATTCCTCGCCGGGATACAAAACCTTTGGCAAAAACTCTGATTGAAAGCTTTGGAGGCCTGTCTGCCTTGCTCACAGCCGATGGAGAATCGATCAAGAGAGTTCCGGGCATGGGTGAAACCAGCGCTGCCGCGATCAAGATTGTTCAGGCCGCGGCCCTACGTTTGGTTTCGGAGCCTGTGCGCGAACAACCGGTGCTATCCAGTTGGCAGGCACTGCTCGATTATCTGCGCGCCGATATGGCCCATCTTGTCAACGAAAGAGTCCGAATTCTGCACCTCAATAGCAAGAACCTGTTGATCCGTGACGAACTGGTCAGTGAAGGATCAATAGATCAGGCGGCAATCTATACCCGTGAAGTCATCAAGCGTGCGCTAGAATTGGGATCAGCTGCCATAATTCTGGTCCATAATCATCCCAGCGGCGATTGTACACCTAGCCGTCAGGATATCAATATTACCAAGGATATTTGCGATGCGGGAAAGAAACTAGGTATCGCAGTCCACGATCACATCATTATCGGCAAAAACGGCCACACCTCTTTTCGTTCGCAAGGTTTGATATAGCCACCTTTGTTACCGAGAAAAGCCAAAGCTCAGTAAAGAAACATCGGCATATTTTCTACTTGTAGCAGGTTCGCACGATACTGGCTGGCGTCGTATAGCCCCGAAACATTCACGCCTTTTGTCCCTTCCAGCACCTTATCAATAGGTACAACGCCGTAATTACCATCGGTCAGGCACACCATATTGGACGTGCGTCCTTCTTCGATCAGTTGCACAGCAAGCGCGCCAAAGGCGAAGCCGACCATGCGGTCCAGTGCGTCCGGCTCCCCTGCCCGCATAAGATAGGCTAGCTCTTGCACAATGGTCCGCTCCGACGAACGCGCTTCAATTTCACGCGCTAATAGCGTGCCGATATTGACACCCTGACGATGCGTATTGGACTTGCTGATTTCGCTTTGGTCGGCATAATGCCCAGCCAATGTTGCCCCTTCCGAAACCAGGCAAATCGCATAGCTTTCGGGGTTACTGGCTTTATCCTCTAGCAACAGCGGCAATAATATATCCATGTCAGCGGGAACTTCGGCAATGACTGTCCGGTCCGATTGCGACAGAAAACCGGAAAGCAGCGCGGTTTCCCCAGACCGTCTTCCGAAAAGCTCGATCACGCCGATCCGTTCATGGCTGGCGATTGTGGAGCGAAGCGCGTTAATCGCTTCAACAGATCGTGTAACTGCGGTGGAAAAACCGATACAATAATCTGTGCCATAGACATCGTTATCCATCGTTTTGGGGATAGAGATAACTTTGCGACCAAGGCTTGCCAAGTGCGCCGAGAAACGCAAAGTTCCGTCACCGCCCATAGTGATCAGCACGTCAATCTTTAACGCGTCAAGTATATCCAGTGCCTTTTGCGTTTGATCGCCGCTCTCTGTCGTGCGCGGATCGCGGCGGGAACTGTGCAAGATAGTCCCGCCTAACCGATCAATTCCCCTCACGCTGTCTTTGTCGAGAACCATCGTGCCACTTTCCAGCGACAAAGAATCCGACGGGTCCATTTCCAGCACCCCTTCCCATCCGCGCCGCAAGCCAATAACCTCCCATCCACGCTGCGCCGCTGACATGGTTATCGAGCGGATACAGGGGTTCAGGCCCGGCACATCGCCTCCGCCGGTTAATATTGCCAGACGCATATCAAACTCCTTAATTTGCGAACGAGTCACTTTCCAGAATTGCCGACTCTGCAACATGATGCTAGCGGGGCGGCAATCTTCGGCGGTTCTGGTAACCGTTCTAACCAGCTTGTCATATTCAAGGAAAGAAATAATGATCCCGCGCTACTCCCGTCCCGACATGGTCGCCCTCTGGGAACCAGAATCCAAATTCCAGATATGGTTCGAGATTGAGGCCCATGCCACCGATGCTCTCGCCGAACTGGGTGTGGTCCCCAAAGATGCTGCCAAGGCAATATGGGAACGCGGGAAATTTGATGTCGCGCGGATTGACGAGATTGAACGTGAAGTGAAGCATGATGTCATAGCTTTCCTGACAAATGTTGCGGAGAATGTCGGTGATGAAGCCCGCTTCATGCATCAGGGTATGACATCCAGTGACGTTCTCGACACTTGTCTGGCTGTGCAACTGTCACGGGCAACTGACATATTGCTGGACGACCTCGACAAGCTGCTCGCCGCTATCAAAACTCGTGCATTTGAACATAAGTTGACACCAACTATCGGTCGCAGCCATGGCATCCACGGTGAACCGGTAACCTTTGGCATGAAGCTGGCGCAGGCATATGCCGAGTTTAAGCGTAACCGCGAACGTCTCGTTCTCGCGCGGAAAGAAATCGCTACTTGTGCAATCTCCGGCGCTGTCGGGACATTCGCCAATATTGACCCCAAGGTAGAAGCACATGTCGCCGAAAAAATGGGCCTCGAGATCGAGCCGGTTTCAACACAGGTCATTCCACGCGACCGTCACGCTCAATATTTTGCAACGCTGGCCGTTATCGCATCGTCTGTGGAAAGACTGTCGGTAGAAATCCGCCACTTACAGCGCACGGAAGTTTTGGAAGCAGAAGAATATTTTTCTCCCGGCCAAAAAGGCTCCAGCGCGATGCCGCATAAACGTAACCCGATCCTGACAGAAAACCTGACAGGTCTTGCCCGCATGGTGCGTAGCTATGCTTTGCCAGCGATGGAAAATGTCGCTTTGTGGCATGAACGGGATATTTCTCACAGCTCTGTAGAACGCATGATTGGGCCAGATGCCACCATCACTCTGGACTTTGCATTGGCCCGTTTGACGGGAGTGATTGAAAAGCTGCTCATTTATCCTGAACGGATGCAGAAAAACCTCGACCGGATGGGCGGCCTCGTGCACTCTCAACGTGTCCTGCTGGCGCTTACCCAAGCGGGCATCAGCCGTGAAGACAGCTACCGGATTGTTCAACGTAACGCGATGAAAGTCTGGGAATCAGACGGTCAGGTTGCGTTGCTCGACCTGCTGAAAGCGGATCCAGCAGTCACGGAAAAGCTATCCGAGGAAGAACTGGAAGAACGCTTTAACCTCGATTATCATTTCAAACATATCGACACGATCTTTGACCGTGTGTTTGGTAGCTAGAACAAAGGGTAAAAGCGCTTTGCTTTATCCAAATCCGTAACTACTCTAGTCACTGATCGAAATTACGGGTAACGTTTGCAAATAGCGACAATAAGGGGCGCGAATGCAGTTCATAAAAACGCTTTTCTGGGTGATACTGGCCGTTATTCTGGTCGTGTTTGCTGTCAATAACTGGACATTGGCATCGGTACAGATTTGGGGCGATGTCCGCATTGATACCAAATTGCCGGTTCTGGTGATTGGTGCGTTCTTGCTGGGCTTCGTTCCCTTGTGGCTGCTTCACAGAACGACGAAATGGCGTCTCAACCGCCGGATCAAGAGCCTTGAAGCGGCGGCACAGCCAGCACCACAGGCGGAGACGAAACCTGACGTGGCTCCAGCTTCGCTTGATCTGGAAAAAGAACAAATCGGCCGGCCAGCACCTGAGCCAGTATCAACAACACCATTATCTACAACGCCTGCGGTCACACCTGTTACGGACGATAAGGCGACTGGCGAATGACCAACCCGATTTTTGTCGCGCTCGACACACCCAATCTTGACGATGCGTTGACTATCGCCCGGTCGGTAAAAGGCCACGTTGGTGGATTGAAACTCGGTCTCGAGTTTTTCTGTGCCAACGGGCATCATGGTGTTTATGAGATCCAGAAACTCGGCTTACCGATTTTTCTCGATCTGAAACTGCACGATATACCTAACACCGTTGCAAAGGCGATGCAGGCGATTAACGTTCTGGAACCAGCTATCGTCACCGTTCATGCTTCGGGCGGACGGGCAATGATGGAAGGCGCAAAGGCCGCAGCAGGAAGTAATACCAAAGTGGTCGGCGTTACACTGCTAACCTCTCTGGACGAGCGCGATATGGAACGGATCGGATATTCTGGCAGCACGCACGATCAAGTCAGCAGGTTGACTGAACTGGCTATGGAAGCAGGGCTGGACGGTATAGTTTGTTCTGGCAACGAAGTTGGTGCCGCCCATAAAATCTGGAAGGACGGCTTTTTTGTCGTACCTGGCCTGCGCCCTTCCGATGGCAAAGCGGGCGACCAGAAACGCACTGTCACCCCGCGTGCCGCTCGCGACCATGGTGCCAGCATATTGGTGATAGGCCGGCCCATTACCGCAGCGGAAGACCCGAACGCCGCCGCCCGTGCAATTGAAGCGACGCTTTAAACCGGATCGCATAGCAGCGGGATTAAGGGTGACGAACCACGGCAAAGGCGATATGGCCTGACCCATGAAAACCCAAATTAAAATATGCGGCCTTACAGACAGTGCATCGATCAAGGCCGCAGCACGTGCTGGTGCCGATTATATCGGTCTGGTCCACTTCGAAAAAAGCCCGCGCCATGTCTCTTTGGAACAAGCGGCAGAGCTTTGTAAGGCTGCGCCAGAATCTCTTAAAACCGTGCTATTGCTAGTGAATGCGGACCCGAAAACCACAGGCCATGCCATCAACACCGTGCGCCCTGATGTCATCCAGTTTCATGGTAGCGAAACGCCGGAATGGGTAAAAATAGTGCGTGACCAAGGTCATGTCGAAGTTTGGAAAGCGCTTGGTGTTAAGGACAAGCCGACCTTGGCCAAAAGCGCCCGCTTTGCTGGAGCGGTCGACCGGCTTCTATTCGATGCACCGGCAAAGAAATTGCCAGGAGGAACGGGAACCTCTTTCGACTGGTCGCTATTGGCGGGGTATGATCATCAGATCCCTTGGGGTCTGGCAGGCGGTCTTGATCCAGAAAATGTCGTCGAGGCCATTCAAGCCACCGGCGCACATTTGGTCGATGTATCTTCCGGTGTTGAATCTGCCCCCGGCATCAAAGATGTGGACAGAATCGCTACCTTTTGCCAAGCGGTTCGGGAATTTGACAAACAGCAATCATCCTGATCCTGTCTCAGACCGATTGATAATGCACCCTTTAATGATATGTTTTGCAAGCTCAGAATGAGCGGAATTTTGAACCATGACCGACCAACCCAATAGCTTCCGTAACCAACCCGATGAACGTGGCCATTTTGGCCAGTTTGGTGGCCGATATGTCGCCGAAACTCTGATGCCTCTGATCCTTGATCTGGAAAAGCATTACCGCGCGGCACAGGCGGACCCGGCTTTTGCGGAAGAATTTGATGATTTGCTGGAGCATTATGTCGGTCGCCCCAGCCCGCTATATTATGCAGAGCGCCTGACCGAAGAAATTCGCAAAAATGCACCTGCAGGCAAAGGCGCGCAAATCTGGTTCAAGCGTGACGAGCTCAATCATACCGGCGCACACAAGATCAACAATTGCATCGGCCAGATATTGCTGGCCAGACGTATGGGAAAAACCCGGATTATCGCGGAAACCGGCGCGGGTCAGCACGGCGTTGCAACCGCCACTGTTTGCGCGCGCTTTGGCTTGCCCTGTGTCATTTACATGGGCGCAACCGATGTCGAGCGGCAGAAACCCAATCTGTTCCGGATGAAATTGCTCGGCGCAGAAGTCGTACCTGTAAAAAGCGGCGCGGCGACGCTGAAAGATGCGATGAATGACGCATTGCGCGATTGGGTCGCCAATGTTGAAGACACTTTCTACATCATCGGCACGGCTGCTGGCCCACATCCCTACCCCGAGCTTGTACGCGATTTTCAAAGCGTGATCGGCCGCGAGGCTCGCGAACAATTGCTGAGCCGTGTTGGCCGATTACCAGATTTGCTGGTCGCGGCAATTGGTGGAGGCTCCAATGCTATTGGCCTGTTCCACCCGTTTCTTGATGACAGGGACGTTCAGATGCTTGGCGTCGAAGCGGCTGGCCACGGGCTGGACAAAGAACATGCGGCGTCGCTGGCAGGCGGAAGGCCCGGTATATTGCATGGCAACAAAACCTATTTGCTTCAGGACGATGACGGCCAGATTACCGAAGCCCACTCGATCAGCGCCGGTCTTGATTATCCCGGTATTGGTCCGGAACATAGCTGGCTGAAAGAATCCGGGCGGGTGCGCTATGACAGTGCGACCGATAAGGAAGCACTGGAAGCTTTCCAACTGCTGTGCCGTACCGAAGGAATTATTCCGGCGCTAGAACCCTCCCACGCTATCGCCGCAGTTGCGCGTGAAGCTGTCAAAATGGACAAGGACCAGATCATCCTCGCCAACCTGTGCGGACGCGGAGACAAAGATATTTTCACCGTCGCTGAGGCCTTGGGGACAAAGATATGACGCGTCTTGCAAAAGCTTTCCCGAGCGACCGCGCGGCGCTTGTCACTTTTGTGACCGTTGGCGATCCGACGCCTGCGGATATGCCTGCCATTCTTGATGCGCTGGTAGAAGGCGGGGCGGATATTATTGAGCTTGGTATGCCGTTTACTGACCCGATGGCAGATGGCCCATCGATTCAGGCCGCCAATATCCGCAGTCTGGCTGCTGGCACTAAAACAGCCGATGTTTTCAGCATTGCGACTGCTTTTCGGAAGCGCCACCCCACGGTTCCCCTCGTGCTAATGGGTTATGCCAATCCGATGACGATCCGGGGTGCTGACTGGTTTGCCGACGCTTGCGTTGATGCGGGAATTGATGGCGTTATCTGCGTCGATATTCCTGTTGAGGAAGACGATAGTCTGGGGGACGGTTTACGCGCAAAAGATGTTGCGGTTGTTCGTCTCGCGACTCCAACGACCGATGCAGCGCGCCTGCCGGCAATTTTGAACAACGCATCCGGTTTTCTTTACTATGTGTCGGTCGCTGGCATCACTGGCTTGCAACAAGCTGCACAGGTTAGCATCGAAGAAGCGGTCAGCCGCCTGAAAGCAGGAACAGACCTGCCTGTCGCGGTTGGCTTTGGTATTCGTACACCGGATCAGGCCGCCAATATTGCCCGCGTTGCAGACGGTGTGGTCGTTGGCTCCGCTATAGTAGAGATCATCGCTGAACATAGCGGCAGCGCAGCGCCCTATGTGAGGGACTATGTAAAATCGCTTTCTGATGCTATCAGAAACGCACGTTAAGAATCTGGGGAATTGAAGCATGTCTTGGCTTAGAAATGTCCGTAACAAGATCGCCTCGATCACCAAGAAAGAAACACCCGACAACCTTTGGCATAAATGCAAGAAATGCGAAGCCATGGTTTTTCTGAAAGAATATCAGGAAAATATGCATATCTGCCCGAAATGTGACCATCATGGCCGCATTGGTCCGGATGTGCGCTTTGCACAGATTATGGATGAAGATAGCTGGGAACGCCTTCCTTATGCTGCCGTTCAAGAAGATCCTCTCAAGTTCAAAGACCAGAAAAAATATACCGACCGCTTGAAAGATGCTCGCACCAAAACCGGTGAACAGGATGCACTAATCAATGTTTTCGGTACAATCGAAAGCAGCCCGTGCGTAGTCGGGGTTCAGGATTTTGCCTTCATGGGCGGTTCCATGGGACTGGCTGTGGGCCAAGCTTTTGTGGATGGCGCGAACCGCGCATTACAGGAGCAATGCCCTTATATTATTTTTACAGCAGCTGGCGGAGCGCGGATGCAAGAAGGCATTTTGTCGTTGATGCAGATGCCCAAAACCACTGTGGCCATTTCTATGCTGCGTGAAGCGGGACTGCCCTTCATTGTCGTGCTGACTGACCCGACGACGGGCGGCGTTACGGCAAGCTATGCTATGTTGGGCGATGTGCAAATATCGGAACCCGGCGCACTGATCGGCTTTGCCGGACAGCGCGTGATTGAAAACACCATCCGTGAAAAACTGCCCGAAGGGTTTCAGACTGCAGAATATCTGCTGGAACATGGTATGGTAGACATGGTTGTCCACCGCAAGGAATTGCGCGCGCAGTTGGCCCATATCATGGGTTATCTCATGGCCTGGAAAACAGCAGCGTGAACCTCCTCCCCCCTCCCCTTAAGGGGAGGGGCCGGGGGTGCAGCACTGCTCTGCTTCGCTCGCGACCCACTCCCACACCTTTTCTAAAAGAATGCGCGCTCTAATAATGGCAGACGGCGCACGCTCCGATCACCCGGCGGTTCAGGAGCAACTCGACCGCCTCTCTTTACTCTCCCCCGGCCGAGATGTGCTGGGTCTGGAGCGGATTAGCGTGGTTATGGAACGGCTTGGCAATCCGCACTTAAAGCTACCCCCAGTATTTCATGTTGCCGGAACCAATGGCAAAGGCTCTACATGCGCCTTTTTGCGCGCTGCGATAGAGGCTGAGGGCCTGAAAGCGCATGTCTATTCCAGTCCTCATCTGGTCCGTTTCAATGAACGGATCCGGCTGTCCGGATCGCTGATCGAGGATGAATATCTGGCGCAATTACTGGCGTGCGTTCTGGACGAAAGCGCGGATATTAACCCCAGCTTTTTTGAAGCTACGACTGCTGCTGCGATCCTTGCCTTTTCCGAAACAGCTGCGGATGCATGCATAATGGAAGTGGGCCTGGGTGGACGGTTGGATGCCACCAATATTGTGCAACATCCAGCGGCAACAGGTATAGCGGCTCTAGGTATAGATCATGAAGCGTTTCTGCTATCACCGGAAGCAGGCACACCAGTCGACCCGCTAACCCGTATTGCGTGGGAGAAAGCAGGAATTGCAAAGCGAGGTGCACCCTTGCTGTCCCAGAAATATAACGCTGATATGACGGCTGCGATTTCCGATTATGCAGAGGTTACCGGCGCGCAATATCTGCCGCGCGGAGAAGCTTGGGACGCCGCCATTTATGAAGGCGAGCTTCATTACCGCGATGAGCAAGGGAAACTTACGCTCCCCCTTCCCGCCCTGCCCGGCGCTCATCAAGCAGATAACGCTGCTCTTGCTCTAGCGATGCTCCGCCATCAGGATGTGATACAGATTTCCGAAGCTGCATTTCGCGCGGCGATGGGTTGGGCGAAGTGGCCAGCGCGGCTACAAAAACTGTCGCCCGGTCCGCTTCGTGATATATTGTCGCCCGATAGTGAAACCTGGCTCGACGGCGGGCATAACGTGAATGCAGGCGAAGCACTAGCGGCACATTTTAAGGACTATCCAGATCAGTCCATCCATATCATTATTGGTATGCTAGCCAACAAGGACCCTGCTGCGATCATAAAACCGTTGGAGTCAAAAATCGCAAGTATCACGGTGGTTCCGGTCGATGATCATGAAGCCCATAGCGCCGCAGACTTTCCCAGTATCAACCAGGAAATATCCAGCGCCCCCGATGTGACAGCGGCATTAAAAATGGTCGCGGCACACAGGCCTCAAACGGTGCTGATCGCTGGTTCGCTATACCTTGCTGGTTCTGTGCTGGGAGCTAATGGGCAATTGCCAGATTAAGCACGAACCGGCACATCATCTTCATCCGAATGTTCGGTGCCCGCGGTGCCCAATGAGCGGTCCACTAGGCCGGAACGTATCATTAACCAGAACATAATAACGCCCGGGAAGGCGGCCACGGTAGTTAACAGGTAGAAATTGACATACCCCATCGCCTCAATCAGCGTTCCTGCAGTTGTCCCTGTCAGGAAACGGCCCAATATGCTCGCGGCTGCCGATAGTAATGCGAATTGTGTGGCCGTAAAGCTTAAATTACAAAGTGCTGACAGATAGGCGACGACCGCTACACCGCCAATACCACTGGCAAAATTTTCAAAGGCGATTGCGGCTGCCATTGCCCAGTTATTATGACCGCTTGCCGCAAGGCCAGCAAAGGACAGGTTGCTAACCGCCATTAGCACAAGGCTAAGCATAACGGCCTTTTTCATGCCCAGACGGGAATACACAACACCACCGACAAATATACCGACCAGAAATGCAAAAAAGCCTAAGCTTACATCATAGAAAGCGATCTCATCATTGGTGAATCCAAGGTCTTCAAACAACAGCCGGAACGTCAAATTGGCGAGAGTATCACCAATTTTGTGAACCAGCACGAACAGCAAAACTACTGGCGCGCCAGAGCGTTTGAAAAATTCCACAAGCGGGCTAGCATAGGCAACCGCGGCCTGAAGCGGCCCTTTAAGTGGCTGTGGTTCCTGACGCCGACTGGGTTCGCGCATGATCAGGCCCGTGAAAACCGCGAATAATGCAAATAACGAACAGGCATAATAGGCCACCGACCAATTACTGCGCGCCGCAATCACTAATGCCACTGCACCTGCCGTGGCCGCGCCGATGCGCCAACCATATTGCGACATGCCTGACCCCACACCCAATTGTTCGGGCTCCAGCAATTCGATACGATAGGCATCAATCACGACATCAAAGGTTGCACCTGCGATACCAACCATAATCGCCGCCACCGCCACCGTCACAATATTATCCTGTGGATTCAATGAACCAAGATAAATAATCGCCGCCATTGCGAGAGCCGCGGTAAGGATCAGCCAAGACAAACGCTGTCCCATCCGACCAATTATCGGCAGTTTGACAACATCGATAATCGGTGCCCAGAGCCATTTGAAATTATAGGCGAGGAACGTCAACGCAAAAGCAGTGACAGTGGATTTCTCGATTCCCGCCTGTGCCAAACGGGTGGTAAGGGTTGCTGCAATCATAGTGAGCGGAAGAGCGGATGAAATGCCTAAGAAAAAAGCAGCAAGCGGGGCTGCTTCGCTATAGGGTCTGATACTTTTCGGTAAGGCCTGCCGCCATCCGGCATCTGCTATTTCCCCATTCACACTACTCTCCCTAAAAACTACACGAAACACTAGCGGCAAATGCATCAAATACCAGACAGATTCTACTGCTACGCGCAAATATCGAGCGCTCTGCCCCACCATAGCACTTACTCATCTCAAAGGTTACGGATTGCGGGAAAGTCCATTTTCGGCCATGCGCAAAAACATGACCGATAAAGAATCAGGTAAAGTCTATAAAGCCAGGCCCACTCGCGGAGCAAAGCAGAATGATGGCCGCGCCAAATCAACAAAATCGCCGGATGAGGCACCGGATGAATCATCCGTGCGCGAAGGGCAGCGTATTGCAAAACTGCTGGCCCGCGCTGGTGTGGCTTCCCGGCGCGAGATTGAGCGGATGATCAGCGATGAGCGAATTGCTCTGAACGGTGTCACTGTGGATCATCCTTCTATGCTTTTGAAAAATCTGAACGGAATTACCGTCGATGGTAACCCCGTTGCAGAGCCATCCCCCGCAAAGCTTTTCCGGTTCCACAAGCCTAGTGGCTATCTGACCGCAGAACGTGATCCAGCGGGGCGCAAGACCATTTACGATGTACTGCCCAAGGATATGGAGCGGATTATACCGATTGGCCGTCTCGACTTGAACACTGAAGGGTTATTGCTGATGACCACGGACGGCGAATTCAAGCGTGAGATGGAATTACCCAAAACCGGTGTTGAGCGAACCTATCGCGCACGGACCTTTGGCGACATCACGCAGAACCAACTTGAGGAACTATATCGCGGCATCACAGTCGAGGGCATTCATTACGGTCCAATCGAAGCCAATCTGGAACGCCGGACAGGCCGCAACCAGTGGATCGAGATGACCCTTACCGAAGGCAAGAACCGTGAAGTCCGCCGGGTTCTGGAACATTTGGGACTGAAAGTATCGCGATTGATTCGCACCCGTTATGGGCCGTTTTTACTCGATGACCTGCCCAAAGGGGAAATCGAAGCGGTGCGCCGTCATGACTTGGTCAAGTTCCGGAAAAGTCTGAAGTAAGGAACTTTTGATATGCGCATTATCGCTGGTGAATGGCGCGGGCGGAAAATTGTGGCGCCCAAAGGAGAGACGACGCGCCCTACCGCAGACCGGACACGGGAAAGGCTGTTTTCCATGCTGACCAGCCGATTGGGTGATTTTGCCGATTTGCAGGTGCTTGACCTGTTCTCTGGTTCCGGCGCGCTGGGTCTGGAAGCATTGTCCCGCGGCGCCGCGCACTGCACATTTGTCGAGCAGGATCGCGAAGCCCTGAAAGCTTTGGAAAAGAATATCGAGACGCTAACTGGCGACCGGACTGCTAAGACAGATATCAGGATTGGTTCGGTTCTTGCCCTTGGACCGGCGCGCCAGGCCTATGACCTTATTCTTATGGACCCGCCCTACGAAACCGGAGCCGCCGCCGTCACCCTCGACAAGCTGGGTCGCCACGGCTGGTTTGCGCCATCCAGCTGGATAGCGATAGAAACCTCTCGTAAAGAAGAAATCGAGGTCAAGAATTTTAAACTGGAAAGTCTGCGCGAGAGCGGAATCGCAAGACTACATATCCTGCGCCCCGCTTGAATTTACTATCAGCTATTTGCAGTCTCGTAAGCGGAAGCTGTTTCGCTCGCTTGGTTTTGCGAGTGGCTATAGGCTGTAGTAGCGACCATCATGATCGTTGCGACAATCGCGCTAAACATTAAACGTTTGCTCATTTTACATTCCGATCAGAAGTGATTTTCAGTATCCGGCGCATATGGTGCACTGCAACATAAATTACAACCCTCCATTCCAAAATCCCACTTCCTGAAAGGGAGGGAGAGAGAATAGCTAACCGTCGCTGGCAAAATTGCTCTTGCCGCCGCTGGTGATGTTCCCTAACTGTTCGCGCGTGACCGATCCAATCAATATATCCCCCGAAAATGATCCGCCTTATGTGCGCGGTCTGAATGCGCCGCAACGCGATGCTGTGCTGAGCACCGAAGGTCCGGTTCTGGTCTTGGCCGGCGCGGGTACGGGAAAGACCTCAGCCCTCACCCGGCGGCTGGCACATCTGATCTATTCGCGCAAAGCATGGCCGTCCGAGATTCTGGCTGTGACTTTTACGAACAAAGCCGCCCGCGAAATGAAGGAGCGGATCGGAGCAATTGTCGGCGATGCGGTTGAAGCTATGCCATGGCTTGGCACCTTTCACAGTATCGGAGCCAAAATGCTGCGCCGCCACGCTGAACTGGTCGGCCTCAAAAGTAATTTCACCATCCTTGATACCGATGATCAGCTTCGCCTGATAAAACAATTGATTCAGGCAGCGGAACTGGACGAAAAGCGGTATCCACCGCGAATGTTGGCCGGGCTGATCGACCAGTGGAAAAATCGTGGGCTGAATCCGGGTGACCTTGATGCCGGTGAGAATGAGCGCTTTGCCAATGGCCGCGGTCAGGAATTTTATGCTGCCTATCAGGCGCGGCTAAAAGTGCTCAATGCCTGCGATTTTGGCGATCTGTTGCTCCATATCCTCAACCTGCTGAAAACAGACCGCGAAATACTGAAACTCTATCAAGAGCGGTTAAAATATATTCTGGTTGATGAATATCAGGATACCAATTCAAGCCAGTATCTCTGGCTGCGATTGCTCGCTCAGGAGCGCAAGAATATCTGCTGTGTTGGTGATGATGACCAATCAATCTATAGCTGGCGGGGCGCTGAAGTTGCCAATATTTTGCGCTTCGAGAAAGATTTTCCTGACGCCAAAATCATTAAGCTCGAGCAGAATTACCGCTCCACACCTCACATTCTCGCCGCCGCTTCTGCTCTGATCGCCCATAATCGCGGCCGTCTCGGCAAGACATTATGGACCGAAGAACAGGATGGCGAGAAAGTGCAAGTCATCGGGGTCTGGGATGGCCAGGAAGAAGCACGTCGGGCGGGCGATGAAATGGAAAGTCTGCAAAACAAGGGGGTGTCCCTTGATGCGATGGCGATCCTTGTTCGCGCACAATTCCAGACACGCGAGTTTGAGGACAGGTTTATATCCATTGGCATGCCGTACAAGATTATCGGGGGCTTCCGCTTTTACGAACGCGCGGAAATCCGCGACGCCCTCGCCTATCTGCGTGTTATTGCACAGCCTGCTGATGACCTTGCCTTTGAACGGATCGTCAATGTGCCGAAACGCGGTCTTGGGGATAAAACTGTGGAAAAAGTCCACCGCCTCGCCCGCGCACAGGGGATTCCACTCGCCGCAGCAGCGCTGAGCATTTGCGATACGGATGAATTGCCGACACGGGCAAGGACAACGCTTCAAGGCGTGATGCGCGATTTTGCGCGCTGGCGGACCAATGCCGAGGGATTGTCCCACGCGGAGCTGGCGCGGGTTGTTCTGGACGAATGCGGCTATACCACGATGTTACAAGCCGACCGCACACCGGAGGCCGCCGGACGGCTCGAAAACTTGACCGAGCTGACCCGCGCGATGGAAGAATATGAGACGCTGGGCGAGTTTCTTGAACATGTGTCGCTGGTCATGGATAATGATGCTGCGAATGATGAGGCAAAGGTCACAATCATGACGATGCACGGCGCCAAGGGTCTGGAATATGACTATGTGTTTTGCGCGGGATGGGAGGAAGGCGTCTTCCCGTCTCAACGCAGCCTTGACGAAGGGGGGATTGCATCGCTGGAAGAAGAACGCCGCCTTGCCTATGTCGCCATCACCCGCGCCCGCAAGAAATGCACAATCTTCCATGCCGCAAATCGCCGAATATACGGCCAATGGACCAGCTCCATTCCCTCCCGTTTCATCAGCGAATTACCCGCAGAACATATCGAAGAAGAATCCAGCATGATGGGCGGCGGAAGCGTGTGGCGCTCCGGTTGGTCAGAACAGTCTGACTCTTTTGGCTCCGCTAGCTTTGCCGATACTTCCCGCGCATCAAACCGCGGTCCGGGCTGGAGGCGTGCGCGCAAAGCTGGAAGTTTTGACAGCACGCCAAATGGCATGAAGCAAGCCCGCAGCAACACAGCTACCATTGGAAGCAAGGGCCGCGATGATGTCACTATAGGCATGCGCGTATTCCATACCAAATTCGGCTATGGCGAAGTGATGGAAAAGGACGGCAACAAGCTGGAAATAGAGTTTGAAAAAGCCGGGCAAAAGCGCGTTCTGGACAGCTTTATCGAACCAGCTTGATCGGGTCGGCTTTTCGCGATTCTCCTGATAACAATCCGTCCAAAGTCCATTCCCCTACACTCCACCGCACCAGCCGCAGAGTAGGATGACCAATTGCCGCCGTCATCCGGCGGACCTGGCGATTTCGTCCTTCACTGATCGTCAGTTTTATCCAGCAATCCGGAACAGTTTTACGAAAACGCACCGGCGGATCACGTGTCCACAGGTCAGGCTCGGCAATGCGTTCAGCCCGGGCCGGACGCGTCAAACCGTCTTTCAAACGCACACCGCGACGCAATTGGTCAAGGCTCTCCTCCTGCACATCGCCCTCAACCTGCGCCAGATAGGTTTTCGAAAGCTTATATTTGGGATCGGCAATCCGCGCTTGCAGTTTCCCATCATCTGTCAGCAGCAACAAACCTTCGCTGTCCCGGTCCAGACGTCCCGCGGGATAAACGCTGGGTATATCAATATAGTGCGACAAAGTAGGCCGCGCCGTCTGTGTGCCGCTATCGGTAAATTGCGACAGCACACCATAAGGTTTGTTGAACAGGATCAATTGGGCCATGCGATGCTCTTTGACACTGACCACCCGTCTCGGCAAATTTATTGTTGATGATAATCCCTTGGGATTTCGTATAGGGCTGACATGCAATTGATCAATTTTGATACCGCCACATTTTTACGTGACAATTGGCAGAAAAAGCCTCTGCTAATCAAAAATTCCTGGGCGGCATGGAGCGATCCACTGGAGCCTGACGATCTGGCTGGCTTGGCCTGTGAAGAGGGCTTGGAATCGCGGCTGATAACGCAAACGACCGCAGACGGCGGGTGGGTCGTAGAACATGGCCCGCTCGGTGAAGAACGTTTTGGCCAACTTGGTGACAAGCAATGGACTTTGTTGGTTCAGGCTGTGGATCATTATGTGCCAAGCGTTGCTGCCCTCATTGAACCGTTTCGCTTCATTCCAAACTGGCGGATTGATGATGTCATGGTGAGCTATGCGACCCAAGGCGGTGGAGTCGGCCCGCATTTTGACCAATATGATGTTTTCCTGATCCAAGGTGCTGGTCAACGCCGTTGGCAAATCGGAGCGGTATGCGATTCCGGTACAGCAACATTACCACATGAGGATCTGCGCCTGCTCGCCGATTTTGAAGTAACTGAAGAGTGGATTTGCGAACCCGGCGACATATTATATGTCCCGCCCGGCTTCTCCCATAACGGTGTCGCCGTCAGCGATCATTGCATGACTTATTCTGTAGGCTTTCGCGCACCGTCCCGTAGCGAGCTGATCGGTGATTGGGTTGATGACATGCTCGCTGAGATGAAAGACGATGATCGTTACAATGATCCTCAGCTAACAGCACAGGATAATCCTGGCGAGATCCGGCAAGACGCGGTTGATGCGTTGCATAAAATGGTTACCGATAAAATGGCCGACCGCGTAGCCTTTGCCCGATGGTTCGGGGAATATAGTAGCACACCCAAATATCCCGATACGGATTGGGGCGCAGAAGAATCCGCCAGTGCTGAACATCTACGAGAAATTCTTACGAGCGGTCAGTCACTGCTCCGTAACCCTGCCAGTCGTTTTTCCTACATCCGCCAACATAGCAATTCGCTTTTGCTATTTGTTGATGGTGAGTCTTTTCCTTGCACAGATTCAAAAGCCATCGCTTTTGCAGAAAGTCTGTGCGCGCAGGATCGGATAGCCTTAAATCAGGAATTGATCCAATCCGAGGATGTCATGTCGCTTGTCACCACATTTTATAATCAGGGCAGCCTGACTTGCGATTTGTAAGGCTTATCCCGCAATGATCGTATCGCCCATACCAAGCATCTTCCCATCGGTGACAATCACACGGTCGCCGAGCTTCACCTGTTCGAACAGCAGGCGGGCAAACTCTGTCGGAACCCCGATACAGCCTCGTGTTCCATAGCCATATTTCACCTCGGCGCCATGGATCGCGATGCCATCATTGGTCAGCCGCATCATATAAGGCATCGGCGCATCATATATATTCGATACATGATCCGCATTTTTCTGAGTAATGGGGAAAACGCCGGTCGGTGTAGGTTTCAGCGCATCACCGAATTTGATGACGGCCGCACCAATTTCATAGCCATCCCGGAACACAGACAATGATTCCGCCTTTAAATCGACGGTGATCACAATTTCACCATCTGGAACACCTTCGTCGTCCCATTTATAATAGCCATGCACAAATGGCTCATCTATTTGCAAAACGCGCTTTATGACAAAAGGTGAATCAAGCTCCACCAGCACTGTATCGACGGGCTCTATACCTTGCGATTCGACGACCGTTTCTGGAGCCAATGGAGTTGATGGCGTTGTCGCTCCGGCGCGGAAGGTCCCCATAATTATAAGGGATAACACGGCCAGTCCCGCCAAAACGAGTATAGTTTTGCTGACTCGCATCCCGATCCGGGTAATCCGGTTGTTCATTCTTCCAAGGCTCCGATTGACTCTGGTCCGTTTATCTTAAGGATTTATTTACCAATATAATCTTGTCCCGCCATCATGGAAATGCGCCTGTACCGCTTAGGGACGAGAGGACGCGAAAGGTTAAGCTGCGAAACCCGCTCGAAAAAACTCCATCACAAGTGCTGCAATAGGGACCCCAATAAAAAATTGCTGTTCTGCAAAGGCAGACCGGCCTAAACCAGCCAAATCACTGAACCTTAAAGAAAAACGCCAAAGACTGACCCTAAAAGAAGATCAGAGCCATCACACAGACCGCACCCCATCCCTTTACGATACCAAATTACCGCTATTTGTGGTTTTCGCGGCTGGCTGCGATGTTCGCGCTCTATGCGATGATGCTCATCCTTGGCTGGCAAGCCTATAATCTGGCCCGTGAAGATATGGGGGTCAGCGCTTCGGCGGGTATATTGGGGCTGCTTGGTTTGCTGCAATTTGTGCCATTATTCATCCTAACACCTGTTGTCGGCTGGGTCGCCGATCATATGGACAGGCGCTGGATTGCACGGATTGTTCTGGCCGTGCAGGGCCTTATTGCTTTATCCTTAGGACTGCTGACTGTCAGCGGGCAACTCACCCTTTGGACTATTTATATCATTTCAGTGCTGCTCGGCATCTGCCGGGCTTTCCTGGGCCCGGCTATCAGTTCACTCGCGCCGAATCTTGTACCCAAGGCATCTCTGCCCCGTGCAATCGCGCTGTCCACCATCGCGTGGCAAGTTGGCGTCATCGCTGGACCAGGTATGGCAGGGCCGCTGTACAAAGTTGCACCTGCCCTTCCCTATTTTGTTTGCGCAGCGCTTTATTTGCTCGCTGTAATCGCAATGCTCATGATCGGACCAGTTCAGCGCAGCGCGATTGACCGCAGTAAAGGCCCTCTGCGCCAAGTGATGGATGGCATGTCCTATGTCTGGACCAACAAGCTGGTGCTCGGCGCAATAACGCTGGACCTCCTCGTCATGTTCCTCGCCGGTGCCACCGCAATGATCCCGGTGTTCGCAAGGGACATATTGGATGCGGGAGAGATTGGGCTTTCCCTGCTGGCGGCATCCCCCGCCATTGGCGCGGTGTTGGTCGCGGCCATATTTTCATTTGCGCCGCTGTCGCGCAATGTTGGTAACAAGATGTTGATCGCTATGGCCGTTTTCGGCTTGGCCACGATCGGCTTTGCTTTAAGCAAATCCCTACCCTTGTCGATGGCCTGTCTGGCCATTTGCGGCGCGGCAGATATGTTCGGCATCTATGTGCGTGGTTCATTGATCCAGCTTCACACGCCTGATGACCGCCGCGGACGGGTTGGCGCTGTTAGCCAGATGACAGTCAGTGCTTCCAACGAACTGGGTGATGCTCTGTCGGGCGGCTTGGCCGTGTTATTCGGTCCCATCGCCGCCATTGTAGCGGGCGGCGCAGGTGCTATAGTCATCACAGGACTCTGGTCACGTCTGTTCCCGCAACTGGGCGCGGCCAAAACTTTCGATCCTCCGGAGGATCTGGAGATAGAAGAAGCACAAAAGACTCGTGTCGCTTGAAACCTAGATAGGAGAACAGACTAATGATTGCCAATAACATACTGGAAACAATCGGAAATACGCCGCATATCAAAATGCAGCGCCTGTTTGAAAACGCTCATGTCTGGATCAAGTCAGAGCGTTCCAACCCCGCCGGTTCCGTTAAAGACCGTATCGCTTTGGCGATGATTGAAGATGCCGAACAATCTGGCGCTTTGAAACCCAATGGCACGATTATCGAACCAACGTCGGGCAATACCGGTGTTGGCCTGTCCATGGTCGCTGCGGTGAAGGGTTATAAACTGATCCTGGTCATGCCGGATTCCATGTCTCTGGAGCGGCGCAGACTGATGCTTGCTTATGGGGCCAAATTTGATCTTACGCCCAAAGAAAAAGGCATGAAGGGTGCTATCGAACGCGCGCAGGAGCTTGTGGATTCCACGCCCGACGCATGGATGCCGCAACAGTTCGAAAACCCAGCCAATTTTGAAGTCCATAAGCGAACTACGGCACAAGAAATATTGGCCGATTTTAAAGATAATCCGCTCGATGCGATTATAACCGGCGTTGGTACCGGTGGTCATATTTCCGGTGTTGCCGATGTGCTCAAAAAAGAATGGAGCGGACTGAAAGTCTTTGCAGTGGAACCCACTGGTTCGCCAGTCATCAGCGGCGGCCAACCCGGTCCCCACCCCATTCAGGGAATCGGCGCTGGCTTCATTCCCGGTAACCTGCATACCCAGAATATCGACGGTGCCATTCTGGTCGAACCAGCTGATGCCAAGGCAATGGCGCTGCGGGCTGCAAAGGAAGAAGGCATGTTGATCGGCATCAGTTCCGGCGCAACGCTGGCGGCGATCGCACAAAAACTTCCGGAACTTGGCGAAGGAGCGAAGGTTCTCGGCTTTAACTACGACTCGGGTGAACGTTATTTATCCGTGCCGGATTTTCTGCCCGAAGAATGAGCTCCATCGAAGTCACCACGTTCACCTACCAACACGGTGATCTAGACCTTCAAGGCTATATGGCCCAGCCAAGTCGCTATCCACGGGCCGGTATATTGGTTGTCCCGACCATTGCCGGCCCCAATCAGCTCATGATGGATCGCGCACGGTGGCTGGCGTCGCTCGGCTATGCGGCGATGGTATGTGATATTTATGGTCAGGGTGAAATCACCGATATGCGAAAGAGCCGGGCGCTGGCGGATGCGCTCCGGGCGGATCCCGAATATTACCGGGCGCGCTTCCGCTGTGCGCTGGATGAATTGCGTGTCCGGTCCGGGCTTGCCAACAATCGTATCGCAGCGATCGGATATTGCATGGGCGGAGAAATTGTTCTGGAAATGGCCCGCTCCGGCGAAGAACTGGCGCTGGTCGTGAGCTTTCACGGTCTGCTTGGAACACCTTTACCCGCCAAAAAAGGGACGATTAAAGCAAGGCTATTGGTATGCCACGGCAGAGCAGATCCGCTGGTCCCACCCAAACAGGTCCGTGCGTTTCTGGAAGAAATGGATCTTGCGGGAGCGGATTGTCACATGCACACTTATACCGGTGTCGTGCATGGTTTTACCGACCCCGAAAGTGACAAAAGACCGCTGGACGCGGTGGCATATAACGCGTCCGCAGATCGCCAAAGCAAAGCCGCAATGCTCAGCATGTTTGAAGAGATTTTTTAGCGGCCTAGAGTGATTTCGAGTGAAATGGAACATTTCACGGCTCGGAAATCACGATAAAACAGTAGATTAGGCCCCAATTTTGATTCAATCAAAAGTGAACAGGGTCTAGGCCATTTACGGCTTAGGCAACGCCAAACATCTCTGGCGGAAGCGCCATCATCGCTTCGCTACCGCCTTCGATTTTACGGCGTAGCGATCCGGCATCTGGGAAGAAACGTTCCGAATAATAGCGTGCCGTTACCAGCTTTGCCTCGTAAAATGCCGCATTGTCTTCGCCGACGGTCAGCGCCTTCGAAGCGGCACTCGCCATCCGCAGCCACATGAGACCGAGAGCTACGATACCCATGATATGCATATAGTGATGCGCGCCGGCCCCAGCATTATTGGGATTGGCCATCGCGTTTTGCATGAACCACATCGTGGCTTTTTGAAGTTCGGCATTGGCTTTTTCCAAGGCTTCGGCAAAGTCTTTCAGCTTGTCGTCATTTTTCGCTTCTGCCACTTCCTTGGCAATCAAAGCGAACAACACCTGAACAGCGCGGCCACCATTTTGAGCCAGCTTCCGGCCCACCAGATCCATCGCCTGGATACCGTTTGTGCCTTCATAAATCATCGAGATACGGGCATCACGAACATATTGTTCCATGCCCCATTCGGCAATATAGCCATGCCCGCCATAAACCTGCTGCGCGTTCGTGGCGACTTCATAGCCCTTATCCGTACCATAGCCTTTGATCACTGGTGTCAATAGCGACAGCAAGTCATCAGAGGTCTGGCGCTCTTCTTCGGTTTCTGCCTTGTGAATCAAATCTGCTTGTAAAGCGCCCCAAAGACACAGAGCGCGCATACCCTCGGTAAATGCTTTTGCGTCCAGCAACATTCGGCGCACATCCGGATGCACGAACAAAGTATCGGCTTTCTCTTCCGGATCTTGTGGCCCCGTCAATGCCCTGCCCTGACGACGGTCATTGGCATAATGAACGGCATTTTGATAAGCGACCTCGGCTACGCCAAGCCCTTGTTGACCGACGCCCAGACGCGCGACATTCATCATGATGAACATCGCTGCCAGTCCCTTATTCTCTTCACCAACCAGATAACCAGTCGCACCGTCATAGTTCATGACACATGTGCTGTTGCCGTGAATTCCCATTTTATGCTCGATCGAACCGCAGGACACTGCGTTTTTGTCCCCCGGCGATCCGTCTTCATTGACGATAAACTTGGGCACGATGAACAAGGATATGCCCTTCACACTATCCGGTGCATCGGGGGTTTTGGCGAGCACCAGATGGATGATATTCTCGGACATGTCGTGCTCACCGGACGAGATAAAAATCTTTGTTCCCGTAATCGCATAAGAACCGTCATCATGGGGAACAGCCTTGGTCCTGATAAGTCCCAGATCGGTGCCGCAATGCGGTTCTGTCAGGTTCATGGTGCCTGTCCATTCACCCGACACCATTTTGGGAACAAACTTGGCCTTCTGTTCGTCGCTGCCTTTTGCAAGAATGGCTGAAATAGCGCCGTGGGTCAGGCCAGGATACATGGCAAAAGCCATATTGCCGCTCGACATATATTCCTCAACCGCCATCGAAACGATATGCGGCATGGCCTGTCCGCCAAACTCCTCTGGCGCGGACAAAGTACTCCAACCCGCTTCACAAAACTGCTTATAGGCTTCTTTGAAACCGGTCGGCGTCGTTACACTGCCATCTTCGTGGCGGACACAGCCTTCCTGATCCCCGACCTGGTTGAGGGGAAACAGCACATTTTCAATAAATTTACCCGCCTCAACAAGAATTGCATCGATCATTTCAGGCGAAGCATTTTCAAAGCCCGGCAATTTGGAGAAACGCTCGATATCAAGCACATTGTTGATGATAAACTGCGTATCGCGGATGGGAGCTTGATAACTAGGCATTATCTGAAACTTTCTATTTGGAGTTGGCCAGAAATCTCTGACAGACTGTTTCTATATTGAAGAAATTTTATTGCGATTTTGCGTTTTTCACAGCGTTCTGCACAATTTTGATAAATCCAGTGATTTCCTTGATCGAACTGTCAATGTCGCTCCGCTGTTTCTTTAGAAGATCTACCTTTTCCTGACATTTCTCAAGCGTGACTTCCATTTGCGTGATACGCCCGTCACCAAGGTCATAAAGATCGATCATTTCACGGATTTCGGTCAGACTAAAGCCGACATTTTTAGCCCGCATGATCCAGGCAAGGCGCGCACGATCGCGTTTCGTATAGATACGAGACAAGCCTTTCCGGTGGGGAGCGATAAGCCCTTCGTCTTCATAAAAGCGAAGCGCACGAGCCGTAACGCCAAATTCCTCGGACAAATCCGAAATCGTATAGGTTTCGCGATTTTTCAGGTCTGGCGTGTCAAGCTCTGCATGGTTGAGCGATCTGGACATGAGGCTTTTATAGCTTACGCTAACGTAAACGTCAATACTAACCGCCCGGACACAGATTTTCTATTTCGCGGCCCCGGGTAGAACGGGCCACTGCGTCGCCCTCTCCCACCAGATAAAAGCTCACGCCATCCAATGACGCCCGCGCTGTGCAATAACTTTTACAGGATTGTGGCAAGTCGCCCGGAAACTGGAGCTCAACCCCGTCAAAACTCGCAACAATCGTGCATTTTTCTTTACCATCCAAAGTGATACGGACATTTTCTCCGACCCGTTCGGCAGATCCCATCGCTTCGCACTTGCTGTCCGGACCAAATACCGCCAGCAGCCCGACCTGATAACCATGTTCATCATTGCCAACGGCACAAAACCGGTCCTCACCCAGATCGCTACGCCTCTCAAACGCTCCGGAAAGGTTCATATTGCGGACATCCGGGATGACCCCCGCATCAATCGCCGCTTGCTCTAAAGATGACGGCTGCGTGCCATGTTCCGGACTATCCTTACCCTGCCCGTCGCCAGACATATTGCAGGCGCTGAGTAAAAGCAAAGCCCCGAAACATCTCCATCTCATCCAGCATCTCGCAACTGGCCATTTTCAACTTTGCGGTAAAAGCAACTTTTAGCCCCCGTATGACAGGTGGGTCCGGCTGGCTCCGCTTTGATCCATAAGGCATCCTGATCACAGTCGATCCGCATCTCGGTCACATTCAGAATATTGCCCGATGATTCGCCTTTTTTCCAAAGCTTCTGACGGCTCCGTGAGTAAAAATGGGCAATTCCGGTTTCCAAAGTCAAATCAAGCGCTTCAGCATTCATAAAGGCAACCATCAGTATGTCACCAGATGAAACATCTGTCACAACAGCGGTAATCAGCCCATTTGAATCATATTTTGGATTAAGCTGTGACCCAGTTTCCCGATCAGATTTCTGCTCTTCTTTCATTCTTTTGAATTAGATGGCCGAGACGGTCCGCGCAACGCAAAACCTACCTTTCGCAAATTAGAAGTGAGCCTTTACTGTTTATGACAATTTATTTGCACACTAGGGGAAGACAAACCGGCAATTGGTACCTATATCGCAGCCATACGCGAACTCCAGCCACTATGGCGTTAATATTTTGGCAGTAAGGTGCGACATGCTCACAACCCATCCGTTTGATGACGACAAGCTCCGCGAAGAATGCGGCATATTTGGAGTCGCCGGTGCCGAAGACGCGGCTGCTATGGTTGCATTGGGGCTTCATGCCCTGCAACATCGCGGTCAGGAAGCGGCGGGAATCACATGCCGTGATGGACGAGAGTTTTATAGCCACCGCGCCCTAGGCCCGGTTGCCGGCAATTTTGACAGCCGCGAAGTCATGGACAGATTGGTCGGCGATTATGCTTGCGGTCACGTTCGCTATTCAACCACAGGCGCAGGCACGCTTCGCAATATCCAGCCCCTCGAAGCGGAACTTGCTTCAGGTGGTTTTGCCATCGCGCATAATGGCAATATATCAAACGCACAGAAACTTCGGAACGAGCTGGTTCAAAATGGCTCGATCTTTCAGTCCACAAGCGACACCGAAGTCATAATCCATTTACTCGCTACATCGAAATATCGTACCTTTCTTGATAAATATATAGATGCCCTGCGAAGGGTCGAAGGCGCTTATTCGCTTATCTGCTTAACGCCGGACGGCATGATTGCATGTCGTGATCCGCTTGGCATACGGCCTTTGGTCATTGGTAAAGTCGGTGACGCTTATATATTCGCTTCGGAAACGGTCGCTCTCGATCTTGTTGGCGCCCAATATGTGCGTAGCGTAGAAGCTGGAGAATTAGTCGTCGTTTCCAATGGCGAAATGCGCTCGCACCGACCATTTGGAGAAACCAGCGCTCGTCCTTGTATTTTTGAGCATGTCTATTTCTCGCGCCCCGATTCCATCGTAGATGGATCATCAGTTTATAGCGTGCGTAAGGCAATCGGCGCGCAACTTGCGATCGAGAATCCAGTAGACGCTGATTACGTCATCCCTGTGCCTGATAGTGGCACCCCCGCTGCGATTGGCTATGCCGAACAATCAGGCATTCCATTTGAACTCGGGATTATCCGTTCCCATTATGTCGGCAGAACATTTATCCAGCCAGGCGACGGTGTTCGACATCTTGGTGTGAAGCTTAAGCATAATGCCAACAGACCACTTGTGAATGGCAAGAAAATTGTCCTGATTGATGACAGTATCGTGCGCGGGACGACCAGCCTGAAAATCGTGCAAATGATGCGGGAAGCCGGGGCTGCCGAGGTCCATATGCGTATTGCCAGTCCGCCCACCATGCACAGCTGTTTCTATGGCGTGAACACACCAAAGCGTGAAAAGCTGCTCGCGGCACTGAAATCCGTCGACCAGATGTGCGAGTATATTCAGGCCGACAGCCTGTCCTTCATTTCTATCGGTGGTCTTTACAGGGCGGTTGGCGAGAACATGCGAAATGACGCTAAGCCGCAATATTGCGATGCTTGTTTTACAGGTGATTATCCCACCCATCTGACCGATCAGGAAGATCAACGGGCATCAGATCAACTATCCCTGTTGAATGAGAAGACTCCCGTCAAAGAAACACCGATACTGGCCGAACAAGCCGGATAGTCGATCGTTCACAGGTGAATCTAGCTATGAGTTTTGAAAATCAACTGGCTCTGGTAACTGGCGCGAGCCGAGGTATTGGAGCAGCGACTGCAATTGCTCTGGCCGCAAAAGGCGCACATGTCATATTGACTGCCCGCACGGCCAAAGACCTGGAAGAGGTTGAAGAGAAAATCCATAATGCTGGGGGTAAGGCAACCATTGCGCCTCTTGACCTCACTGATGGGGATAGCATTGGCAGGCTGGCACAAGCGATTTCAGGTCGCTGGGACGCACTGGATATACTTGTACTGAATGCAGCCATGCTTGGAACATTAACGCCTGTTCCCGCGATTGATGGCAAAGAGTTTAATAATGTTTTGACTCTCAATCTGATCGCGCAACAGACTCTGATCGCCGCTTTCGATCCGATGATGCGGAAAAGTGAGGATGCGCGTCTACTGGCCATGACCAGCAGCGTTGGCCGTTCACCGCGTCCTTTCTGGGGCGCATACGGTGCATCCAAGGCGGCCCTTGAAACATTGGTTCTCAGCTATGGTGAAGAAATGCGCAATCTGGGCAAATTGCGTACCGCCATCATCAACCCAGGCCGCACTCGCACTGATATGCGGGCACGCGCCTATCCTGGCGAAGATCCGCAATCAGTGAAATCCCCAGAAGTTGTGGCCGATCGCCTCGTCGAAATTCTCGCCAGCGATTTTGAAACTGGCGAGCGCTTCGATATCAATTAGTAGCGTCGTCAGGGGCAGCAGCCGCTTTTCCTTCTTCTGAATCAAGATATTCCTGCACCGCGTTATAAAAAGCGATGCGTTGATCCTTCTTGTCATCCGGAGAAGCGGTAGGCCAATTGCCATTACTGGCAATAACCAGTTTGCGGGCTGGATCAACGAATATCCCTTGCCCGAAAATGCCTTGTGCCGCGAAGCTACCGTCATCAAAGGTCCACCATTGATAGCCATAACCGCGGCCCGGATCTTTTATATCCTCCTGTTTCGTGCCAGCTTTCGCAAACCAACCGTCAGGCACAATAGCTTTGCCGTCGATTTTTCCGCCGTTCAGGGCGAACTGACCAAAAAGCGCATAATCTCTTATAGTAGCGGAAATACAGCAACCGCCAATTTCCTTGCCGCCTTCATTTAACAGCCATTCTGCATCCTGCGACATGCCATAAGGCGCCCAGATTTTTTCCGATAGATATTCAGAGATAGGCTTGCCCGTTGCCTTGGCTACCAGCACGCCAATCAGGTTGGTTTCGCCGGTATTATATTGCCAGCGCGTGCCCGGCTCTGCCTCGCTTTTCAGCGTTCTCATGTAAACGATGGTCGGGTCGATACCATCAACCGGCTTGGTATTGTTGAACAATGCAACATCGGATTTGGGGTCGGCATAATCCTCGTTCCATTTCACTCCCGATGTCATGGTCAGCAGTTGCTTGATAGTAACCCCGTCATAGCCGCTGCCTTTTAGGTCCGGGATATAGTCTGTTAGCGGATCATCTATGGATTTTATAAATCCGTCGTTTATCGCGGCTCCGACCATCGTCGAAACCAGAGATTTGGCAACAGAGAAAGATGTCCACCGGTCATCCTTCCCAAAATCCATTCGATATTCTTCCAGCCGGATTTTCCCATTCTGTAATATAACCATGCCAGCCGCGCGTTGGTTGGCCATATATCGATCAACGGATAGCATCTTACCGTCCACCTCGAACTCGGTCGGGAGCGGTTTGCCTTGAGCCAGTATTCTTGGTTCCGAGCCCGCTTCAATTGTACGGGAAGGCGCAAGAACATCCATCATCCGAAAGGCTTTGTTGCGCTGCTCATCGGTCCAGAACAGAATATTCTTATCCGACGGTAATCCTGCCGCATCGGCAGCGACTTCTTTCACCCGCTCGCAAGCCGGTAATGCAAGGCACAGACTTGCACCAGCCATCGACAGCATAAACTTTCTACTAAAATTCATCTTCCATCCCCCATTTCATTATATTTTATTTAATTAAAGTAACTTGTGAGACATTGATACCCCCGCCTCTGAATCCACCTTCACAATAAACCAGATAGTAACGCCACAGCCGGACAAAGCGTTCATCAAAGCCCGCGGGCAATCTTCCATTTTCCACAATAGCATCGAACCGTTCGCGCCAGATCCGTAGGGTTTCTGCATAGTCAGCACCAAAATCATGCTGGTCAGTCCAGCTTAGCCCGCGCTCTTCCGCCAATGCGCGAAAGCGGCATTCGGAAAGCAACATCCCTCCGGGGAAAATATAGGTCTGGATAAAATCCGCGCTGGCCGCATATTGTTCAAAAATATCATCGGCAATGCTGATATACTGGATCGCCGCCCGTCCACCGGGTTTCAAGTTGCGTGCGATACAATCCAGAAAATCCGGCCAGTATTTCTGGCCCACTGCTTCGACCATCTCCACGCTGGCAATGGCATCATATTGACTGGAAACATCACGATAGTCCTGGATAAGAAAGTTTGCCTCGGGGTGATGGTTTCGCGCCCATTGGGTCTGCTCGTCCGACAAGGATATTCCGGTCACATCCAGTCCGTATTCCCGCGCGAGAGTGCCTGACAAATATCCCCAGCCACAGCCTATTTCCAAAACTTTCTGACCGGGTTTGCTGTCCAGACGACGTGCCATCGCCGCAACCTTTTTGGCCTGCGCTTCTTCTAGGGACTCTGCTTTTCCGGCACTATCTTCAAAGATCGCGCTTGAATAGCTCATGCTTTTATCAAGCCAGAGCGCATAGAAATCATTGCCAAGATCGTAGTGATATTGAATATTCTGACGCGCACGAACCTTGTCATTATGACGGCGTGCGTGGCGCAATTTGGTGATCCAGCGGAATATACCTGATGCGCGGCCTATATCTTTTAACCCCGCCCGATTGCGGGTAAAAAGATCGAATACCGGTACAAGGTCGGGACTTTCCCACTCGCCCAGCTCCCAGGCACGGTACCAGCCAACCGAACCGCTATTTACCAGACGTAGCAGTGCATTCCAGCTATGAATCGTGATTTCCGCTACAGGTCCCTCACCCCGGCCGCCGATGATGCGAATGCTGCCGTCAGGAAGTTTGCCTTCGAACGTGCCATGATTCACCCCCGCATCGATGCGATCCAAAATCCGGTGAAATCCTGGAGCGAGTAAGCGAGCAAATAATCCGCCTCCGGTTCCGAACCGCTTGCGCGCGCCAAGAAAGTGGCTGCCACGTTTTGGTGCCTCAGTATTCATGCCGCAAATATGGACTAGCGGTAACTGCTTGGCAATGCAGAACTATCCTTATCCCCTGCCCGCGTTCAAGAATCCGGAGCTGTGGCAGAACCACTTATAGTCAGCTGTTATCCACCGCTACCTGCCTCAGTTTCAGAGGACGTATCACTTTTCGAGATATTGGCCTGAACCGAAAACCGGCTTTGCACCATTGGGTCACGAAAGCGCATGTCTGAGATATTCAGCATCATTCCCGAATTAGCACCAGATTTCTCTTCAATCAGCAACACTGGCAGGCGCGCCCAGAATAGAAAAGCCTTGGCATCCGCATTGGTCGCTTTCGCATTTTCGACCATTTTGGGTGTTGCGTTGTTTTGCACGAGCGGAACCTGCCAGTTAAAGGCTTTTTCATTCAGCAGATCAAACTGTGCTTCACCATAGATTTTGCCATCTTGACCGGAAAGCTGCCAGATGACATCGCGGCGCCAGAAGGTTACGGGCATGGGATTGGCGACGACCTGTTCGGGTACTTCGCCTGTGCGCTGTTCGACTGCCAGGGCAGTGTCTGCCTCTGCCTTGCCGGTAATCAGACCATTGGCGAAGATATAGGCGCAGACAGCAGTAAAGCTGAACCACGCAGGGCGCTGCCAGTCCGTGCGTCCTGCTTTCTCTCGTCTACGGGACATGGCAACTCCAGCGATCAGCGCGATCCAGATCCAGATGTCGATGATGAAAATGCTGTCGCCGTAGAACCAGCGCGATGAGAATGGTTCCAGCAGGCGGATGCCATAGCTGTTGAGCCAATCCAGCGCCGGGTGGCTGAGCGTGCCGATATAGGCGAGCGCCAGTAGCCAGCCTTTATGGATCGGCAATCGTTCCGCTGGCCGTGCCCATCTTTTCCCGCTCCGCCGTGCCTGCCAACTGTCAAACCATATCATGATGCCGGTCAGGATGATCGGCAGGATCAGCATCGCAATCGGGCCGTGGGTGATGCCCCGGCGAATAGCGAGATGTTGCACACCGCCTAGCAAAGCCGCGACCGCGTCGATGTCCGGGATATTGGCGGCGATGATCAGCGTCGCCATGCCTAGACCGGTTTTCTTTTTCAGGCCGAGCTGGCCAAGAACAGCGCCCGCGAGGCTGTGAGTCAGATTATCCATGCAGCGGGCATAACCCTAATGCAAACGGCGCGATAGTCTGCATCGCGCCGTTCATTTTATGGTCTAAAGTTCACAAAGTTCACACCAAGGAATCCCGCAATTCCGGGATTCTTGGTTAAAGCTGTGGTCCATCCTCGGTCACGGTCCAGGTCTGGCCCTTTTTGAGCAATGCCTGTAAATCCGCTGTCTTGCCTTTTGCTGCCTGCTCGTTCTGAGCCGTCACAGCTTCATCGAAGGTCGGGCGCGGATCGTCGTAGAGCACACCGATGGCCATCGGGAATTCACCGAAGGGCATTTCGATCAGCATGTGGGCGACCGAGCGGTTGGTTACATCATGCACAATGACGTCCGCAGCCTGCCAGTCACCATCGATGACATCGACGACTTTCAGCGACAATGTCTCACGATCCAGGGTGATGCCCTTTGCGCCTTTATCAAACAGCATCGGCTCACCATCGGCCAGCAAAAGCTGAGTCGAGGCAGCGGTTTTCTTGGCTGCAAATTCCTCGAAAACATCTTTATTGTAGACGATACAGTTTTGAAATATCTCGATAAAAGCTGCGCCCTTGTGATTATGGGCAGACTTCAGAACATTGGTCAGGTCTTTATGCACGTCAATCGCACGAGCGATAAACCGCGCACCTGCACCCAGCGCAAAAGCACATGGGCTGGCAGGACGGTCCACCGAGCCATAAGGCGTCGAAGGGCTGTTGGTTCCTACACGCGATGTAGGAGAATATTGCCCCTTGGTCAGGCCGTATATCTCGTTGTTGAACAGCATGATCTGGCAATTCAGGTTACGCCGCAACAAGTGCATCGTATGGTTGCCGCCAATGGAAAGCGCATCGCCGTCGCCGGTGATGATCCATACATCGAGATCGGGATTGGCCAGCTTTGCACCGGTCGCGACCGCGGGCGCGCGGCCATGGATCGTGTGGAACCCGTATGTTTCCATATAATATGGGAAACGCGAGGAACAGCCGATGCCGCTGATGAAGACGGTATCTTCGGGGCGCACACCCAGTTCCGGCATGGTCCGCTGCACCGCTTTCAGGATAGCATAGTCACCGCAACCGGGGCACCAACGCACTTCCTGATCGGTTTCCCAGTCTTTGATGGTCGTGATTTTTGTCATCTCGTTCATGACAGGTTCTCCTCAATCGCCGCTTCAATTTCGGCAATGGTAAAGGGCTGCCCCGATATTTTGTTTACCGGTTTGGCATCGACCAGATACTGGTCGCGCAATACAGTTTTCAACTGTCCGGTATTCATTTCCGGAACGATTATACGGTCATAGCTTTTCAGCAACTCGCCAAGATTTTTCGGCATGGGCCAGATGTGGCGAATGTGGATATGAGCGACATCCTTGCCATCTTCCACTGCCCGGCGAACCGCTTGATGGATTGGCCCAAAGGTCGATCCCCAGCCAACAACCGCCAGTTTGCCACCAGCTTTGCCCAAGGCAACATCCTGATCGGGGATGCTGTCCGCAACGCCCAATACCTTGTCGCGGCGGATTTCGGTCATTTTCTGGTGATTGGCAGCGCCATAATCCAGATGCCCTGTATCCACGCCTTTTTCGATACCGCCAATCCGGTGCATCAGTTCCGGCGTACCCGGCTTGATCCATGGCCGCGCCAGTTTTTCATCGCGCGAATAGGGCAGCAATCCGCCTTCCGGCATCTTGTCGAGATATGTTACCGGGAAGGGTTCCAGACTGCTGACATCCGGTATTTTCCAGGGTTCAGCAGCATTCGCGATATAGCCATCGGTAAGTAGCATCACCGGCGTCATATATTGCACGGCGATGCGAACTGCTTCGATCGCACATTCAAATGCGTCGCCGGGTGAACGCGCTGCGATGACTGGCATCGGCGCGTCACCGTTGCGGCCATAAACCGCTTGGTAAAGGTCCGATTGCTCGGTCTTGGTCGGCAGTCCCGTCGAAGGTCCGCCGCGCTGCGAGTTCACGATCACCAGAGGAAGCTCGGTCATAACCGCCAGGCCCATGGCTTCACCCTTCAGCGCGATGCCGGGACCGGACGAAGACGTAATGCCAAGTTTACCAGCATAGCTTGCGCCGATAGCCGCTGCGATAGCCGCAATTTCGTCTTCGGCCTGGAATGTCGTCACGCCAAATTCTTTCAGCCGCGACAGGTGGTGAAGGATCGATGATGCCGGTGTAATGGGATAACCGCCAAAGAACATCGGCACGCCAGCAAGCTGGGTTCCTGCGACCAGACCTAGCGACAAGGACTCGGCGCCGGTTACGGTGCGATATGTGCCGGGCGCAGAAGGCGCAGCGCCAATTTTGCGTGCGGTCAAATGTCCACCGCCAAGCCCGTCACCGGAAATCTCAGCCGTTTCGCCATAAGCATGACCGGCATTCAGCGCCGCAATATTCGCCTCGGCAATATCGGGCAGCTTGGCAAACTTGCTTTTCAGCCAGTCAACAATCGGTTGCCGGTCGCGTTCAAACATCCAGAGCGCAAGCCCCAATGTCCACATATTCTTACAACGCAGGGCCTCTTTATTGCCAAGGCCAAAGGGCTTTACGGCTTCCAGCGTAAGCGCGGAAATATCCAGTTTCAGCAACTGCCACTTGGCCAGAGAGCCATCTTCCAGCGGGTTGCTGTCATATTTCGCTTTATCGAGATTACGTTTCCCGAATTCGCCTTCGTCAGCGATAATCAGGCCGCCTTCGCGCAGAACATCGACATTGGTTTTGAGCGCCGCAGGGTTCATCGCGATCAGGACATCGGGCTGGTCGCCTGCGGTTTCAATCGCGCGGCTGCCAAAGTTAATCTGGAACGCCGATACGCCAAACAATGTTCCCTGCGGTGCGCGGATTTCAGCCGGGAAATCGGGGAAGGTCGCAAGGTCGCTACCCGCCAGTGCAGTGGACAGGGTGAATTGCCCGCCCGTAAGCTGCATCCCGTCACCACTGTCGCCCGCAAAGCGGACAACTACATTTTCCGCTTTTACAGGTTGAATATCATTT